>OJMP01000298.1_pt1 | contig 50621 bp, 48 predicted proteins | sample 1597311 | NCBI WGS metagenome assembly OJMP01 (sample SAMEA2452134, study PRJEB22498) | human gut metagenome | biome: human feces; feature: human gut; material: feces | place: Australia | collected 2012 | reverse complement strand
AAATTACAAGGAGCGTATCATCAAGGCAAAAGATATCGACTCCACTGTTACAGGAAGAACCCATGGACATCCGGTACGCTGCCTGAGAAACCAGATGACCAGAGAATACATCAAATTAGAGCAGGAAGGAAAGTCCTTTGAGGAACTGGAATACCTGACTTTAGGAACTTTACGCAAGGCAGTTCAGGAAGGCGATGTAAAGAACGGAACCGTTATGGCTGGTCAGATCGCAGGTCTTATTTCCAAAGAGCAGACCTGTAAGGAAATGATCGAAGAGATGATGGATCAAACAGAGAAACTTTTAGGTCGTTGTTAGGTACTTTTTGAACCGCTTTTAAACAGGGAGTAATGAACATGAGTAAGATCGCATTTATCTTCCCAGGTCAGGGCGCACAGACCTGCGGTATGGGAAAAGATTTTTATGAGCAGACAGAAACAGGCCGCAAGGTATTTGACAAAGCCACAGAGCTTTTAGGCTTCTCTGTTCCGGAGCTTTGCTTTGAGCCGAATGACAGACTGGATATTACAGAATATACACAGGCAGCTATGGTCACCACCAGCATTGCCATGATGAAGGTTTTAGAAGAAAATGGCGTAAAACCAGACGTAGCAGCTGGTTTAAGCCTTGGCGAGTACTGTGCACTGGCAGCAGCAAGGGTTATGAGCGAAGAAGATGCCATTACAACGGTACGTCAGAGAGGCATCTTCATGCAGGAAGAAGTTCCTGCCGGAGAAGGCGCTATGGCAGCCATCCTGGCATTAGATGCAGCAGTGATTGAAGAAGTAACTGCTGATATAGACGGTGTATGGATCGCCAATTACAACTGTCCGGGACAGATCGTTATTTCCGGTAAGAAAGCAGCAGTAGAAGAAGCCTGTGAGAAGTTAAAGGCAGCAGGTGCAAAACGTGCCATTATGTTAAATGTAAGCGGCCCATTCCATTCAGGAATGTTAGTTGGCGCAGGCGAGAAGCTGGGAAAGGTTCTTGAAAACGTAGAGATCCACAAGCCGGTTATCCCATATGCAGCTAATGTGACTGCCCAGTATGTAACAGAGGCAGAACCTGTAAAAGATCTTTTAGTAAAGCAGGTTTCTTCTTCTGTAAAATGGCAGCAGTGTGTGGAAACCATGCTGGCAGACGGTGTGGATACTTTCATTGAGATCGGACCAGGAAAGACACTGGCTGGCTTTATGAGAAAGATCGACCGCAGCGTAAAAACATTAAACGTTGAGAAGTTAGAGGATATAGAAAAGGTAGTAGAAGCTTTAAAAGAGGCGTAGAAGGAGAATAAACATGCTGGAAGGAAAGATTGCACTGGTTACTGGCGCAAGCCGCGGAATTGGACGCCAGATCGCTAAAACATTAGCGGCAAAAGGCGCATTTGTGATCGTAAATTATAATGGTTCTGCTGCAAAGGCAGAGGAAGTAGTAAAAGAAATTCAGGCAGCCGGAGGAAACGGACAGGCAGTTCAGTGCAATGTTTCCGACTTTGAAAGCTGCAAGGAAATGTTAGATGCAGTAGTGAAAGAGCATGGACGTCTGGATATCCTGGTAAATAACGCAGGTATCACAAGAGACAACCTGTTAATGAAAATGTCTGAGGAAGACTTTGACGCAGTGATCCAGACCAACTTAAAGGGCGTGTTCAACTGCACCCGTCACATTGCAAGACAGATGTTAAAGCAGAAGAGCGGCCGCATCATCAACATTTCTTCTGTATCCGGTGTATTAGGAAATGCAGGACAGGCAAATTACTGTGCAGCTAAGGCCGGCGTCATCGGACTGACCAAGAGTGCAGCAAAAGAGCTGGCAAGCCGCGGTATTACTGTAAATGCAGTTGCACCGGGATTTATTAAGACAGAAATGACAGATGTGTTAAAAGATGATATCAAGAAAGCAATTATGGAAAACATTCCGATGAAGGCTTTTGGAGAGACAGAGGATATTGCAAATGCAGTTGCGTTTTTAGCATCTGAGGAAGCACGCTATATTACCGGTCAGGTAATATCTGTTGATGGAGGCATGGCTATGTAGTAAAACAGCTTTCGCTGTTTCGTTACACCGCCAATCAGGCAAAAATAGAACAGGAGTCAAACATATGAATACAAGAGTAGTAGTAACAGGTATGGGCGCTATTACCCCAATTGGAAATGATGTAGAAAGCTTTTGGTCTGCGATCAAATCAAATACAGTAGGTATCGCACCGATCACCCATTTTGATACAGCTGATTTTAAGTGCAAACTGGCTGCAGAAGTAAAAGATTTTGATCCAAAGCAGTATATGGATCCAAAGACTGCACGCCGTATGGAGCCTTTCTGCCAGTTCGCAGTGGCAGCAGCAAAGGAAGCTCTGGAAAACTCCGGCATTGACATGGAAAAGGAAGATCCATTCCGTGTTGGTGTAAGTGTAGGTTCCGGTATCGGTTCTTTACAGGCGTTAGAGCGTAATGAAAAGAGACTGTTAGAAAAAGGGCCTGGCAGAGTAGAGCCATTATTAGTACCTTTAATGATCAGCAACATGGCAGCAGGAAATGTTTCTATCCAGTTTGGTCTTAAGGGAAAATGCATCAACGTAGTAACTGCATGTGCAACCGGTACCCATTCCATCGGCGAAGCATTCCGTTCCATCCAGCATGGTGAGGCAGATGTAATGGTAGCAGGCGGTACAGAAGCAAGCATTACCCCAATTGGTGTGGCTGGCTTTACCTCCTTAACTGCATTAAACACCACCGATGATGTAAAGAAGGCATCTATCCCATTTGACCAGGACAGAAATGGTTTCGTTATGGGCGAAGGCGCCGGTATCGTTGTATTAGAGTCCTTAGAGCACGCACAGGCAAGAGGGGCTAAGATCCTGGCAGAAGTAGTTGGGTACGGTGCAACCTGTGACGCATACCACATTACTTCCCCTGCAGAAGATGGAAGCGGCGCTGCAAAGGCAATGGAATTTGCCATGAAGGATGCAGGAATTACCCCAGAGCAGCTTGATTATGTAAATGCTCATGGAACCAGCACCCATCACAATGACTTATTCGAGACAAAGGCTATTAAACTGGCTTTAGGCGATCATGCAAATAAAGTAAAGATCAACTCCACCAAGTCCATGATCGGCCACTTATTAGGCGCAGCAGGCGGTGTAGAGTTCATTACCTGTGTAAAGAGCATTGAAGACGGCTATGTACATCCAACGGTAGGTCTGGAAAATCCAGGTGAAGGCTGCGACTTAGATTACACCATGCATGAGGGCGTATCTATAGATGTAAATTATGCCATCAGCAACTCTTTAGGCTTTGGCGGACATAATGCCAGCCTGATCGTGAAGAAATTCACTGCATAAGGAAGGAGAACGTGGACATGAATATGGATGAAATCCTGACACTGGTTCAGGCTGTATCTGATTCAAAGCTGACCAGCTTTAAACTGGACCAGGGCGATATGCATATTTCCCTTAAGAAAGAGAAAGAAGAAGCAAAGATCATCACCGTTGGCGCACCTGGCGCTGTAGCAGCAGTTCCGGCTCCAAGTGCAGCACCTGTAGTCACTGCAGCTTCCGCAGGAGTAAGCACAGAAGCACCTGTAGCTGCACCGGAAGCAGCAGAAAGCCATGACATTGCTTCTGATAAAGTGATCACCTCCCCATTAGTAGGAACTTTCTACAGCTCTGCTTCTCCGGATGCAGAAAGTTTCGTAAAAGAAGGGGATACTGTGAAAAAAGGACAGGTACTTGGTATCATCGAAGCAATGAAGCTGATGAACGAGATTGAAAGCGAATATGACGGCGTTATTGAAGCGATCCTTGTAAATAATGAGGAAGTAGTAGAGTACGGACAGCCATTATTCCGTATTAAATAAGATGTCCTCCTGGAACCTTTCCAAATAAAAAAGGTTCCGGGAGAACATTGGTTCCGAGAGAAAATAGGAGGGCAACAACCATGTTAATGGGTATTAAAGAAATCCAGGAGATCATTCCGCACAGACATCCATTTCTCCTGGTAGACTGTATTGAAGAATTAGAGCCGGGCGTAAAGGCAGTTGGCTACAAATCTGTTACTTATGATGAGCCATATTTCAGAGGCCATTTCCCACAAGAACCGGTTATGCCGGGCGTTCTGATCGTGGAAGCACTGGCTCAGACCGGCGCTGTAGCGATTCTTTCCCAGGAGAATTTCAAGGGAAAGACTGCATATTTTGGCGGCTTAAATAACGTAAAATTCAAGCACAAAGTAGTTCCGGGAGACCGTTTAAGACTGGAATGTGAGATCATCAAGCAGAAGGGACCGGTTGGCGTAGGAAAAGCAACTGCTACGGTAGACGGCAAGATCGCAGTTGTTGGCGAACTGACCTTTATGATCGGATAGATAATACTGGTCCATAGGAGATTTGAAATGTTTAATAAGATATTGATCGCAAACAGAGGTGAGATCGCAGTCCGCATCATCAGAGCCTGCCGTGAAATGGGCATTCGCACCGTTGCAGTTTACTCTGAGGCTGATAAGGATTGTCTTCACACTCTTCTGGCAGATGAAGCCATCTGTATCGGCCCGGCTCCTTCCAGCCAGAGCTATCTGAATATGGAGCGTATTCTCTCCGCAACTGTTGCAATGAAGGCAGATGCCATTCATCCGGGATTTGGATTTTTATCTGAAAATGCCCGTTTTGCAAAACTTTGCCAGCAGTGCAACATTACCTTTATCGGACCGTCTGCTGAGATCATCAACCGCATGGGAAATAAGTCAGAAGCCAGAAATACCATGATGCAGGCCGGAGTTCCTGTTGTTCCTGGAAGCAAAGAGCCTGTATACACAGCAGAAGATGGACTTGTCATGGCAAAAGAGATTGGTTTTCCGGTCATGATCAAGGCTTCCTCCGGCGGCGGCGGAAAGGGAATGCGTATTTCCAGAAGCGAAGAGGACTTTACAGAGCATTTTAATGCAGCTCAGTTAGAGTCTGTAAAGGGATTTTCCGATGACACCATGTATATTGAAAAATATATTGAAAAACCACGTCATGTGGAATTTCAGATCATGGGTGACAAATTTGGCCATGTTGTTCACTTGGGAGAACGTGACTGCTCCATCCAGCGCCGTCATCAGAAGGTAATGGAAGAGTCCCCTTGTGAGGTCATTTCCCCTGAACTTCGTAAAAAAATGGGTGAAGTTGCAGTAAAGGCAGCCAAAGCCGTGAATTACGAAAATGCAGGAACCATTGAGTTTTTGTTGGATAAAGACAAAAATTTCTATTTTATGGAAATGAACACCCGTATCCAGGTAGAGCATCCTGTAACAGAGCTGGTTTCCGGCATCGATCTGATCAAAGAGCAGATCCGTGTTGCTGCAGGAGAGCCATTAAGTGTGTCACAGGAAGACATCCAGATCAAGGGACATGCCATTGAATGCCGTATTAATGCGGAAAACCCGAAAAAGCACTTTATGCCATGTCCGGGCCGCATTACCAACGTGCATATCCCAGGTGGAAATGGTGTCCGCGTGGATACACACATTTACAATGATTATAAAGTACCTGCCAACTATGACTCCATGCTTATGAAACTGATCGTTTACGATAAAGACAGGGCATCTGCCATTGCAAAAATGCGCAGTGCTTTAGGCGAGGTCATCATAGAAGGCATTGAAACAAATATTGATTTTCAGTATGAGATCCTGGAAAATGAGGCTTTTCAGAAGGGTGATACAGACACCGGATTTATTGAAAAGTATTTCCCGGACTACATAAAATGATTTTAATCTGGAAAATCCTCCGCGACCAGGTCCCGGACGGATATTTATGATCCTGAATAAGGATAATGCAGAAAGGAAGTTGTCGTATGCTGCGCAACATGTTCAGAAAAACGTATACAAAAATAGATACCAAATACAGACCGGTAAGCCATGAAGGAGAAGAACCATCCATCCCGGAAGGCTTATGGCGCAAATGTAATAAATGCGGGCAGCCGATCTATGTGGAAGACGTAAAGAACAATTACTATGTATGCCCCAAATGCGGCGGCTACTTCCGTGTTCATGCTTACCGCAGGATCGAAATGCTTACCGATGTAGGAACTTTTGAGGAATGGAATAAAGAAATGCCATTTTCCAATCCTCTGGATTTTCCAAATTACGAAAAAAAGGTAGAAGCAGCCAGAGAAAAAACAAATCTGAATGAAGCCATTGTTATTGGAAAGGCAAAGATCGACGGAAATCCTGCTGTTGTAGGTGTCTGTGACGCCCGCTTTATCATGAGCAGTATGGGCCATGTAGTTGGGGAGAAGATCACTGAGGCAGTAGAACGTGCTACCAAAGAAAAACTTCCGGTGATCCTGTTTGCCTGCTCCGGCGGTGCCAGAATGCAGGAAGGCATTGTTTCCTTGATGCAGATGGCAAAGACTTCCGCAGCCTTAAAGCGTCACCATGAAGCAGGACAGCTGTTTATCAGCGTTCTTACAGATCCAACAACCGGCGGAGTAACTGCAAGTTTTGCAATGTTAGGCGATATCATCATTGCGGAACCAGGGGCATTGATCGGCTTTGCAGGCCCAAGAGTCATTGAACAGACCATTGGACAGAAGCTGCCGGAAGGCTTCCAGAGAGCGGAATTCCTGTTAGACCATGGCTTTGTAGACATGATCCTTCCACGTCAGGACCAGAAGCATGTGATCGGACGGATCCTTTACATGCATAGAAAACATGATATGGATGTGGAAGAGAACGGGGGTAAGACAGATATACCTGTAAATACCCTGGCAGCTCCACAGTCTCAGGAAAACACAGAAAAGAGTGCTTGGGATACAGTCCTTCTTTCCAGAAAGGCAGACAGACCCACCGCTCTTGACTATATCAACGCTGTTTTTGATGAATTTATGGAATTCCATGGAGACCGCTGCTTTAAAGATGACGGAGCCATTATTGGCGGTATTGCCATGTTCCACGGCATGCCGGTGACTGTCATCGGACAGCAGAAGGGAAAGAACACCAAAGACAATATCCGTCGCAACTTCGGTATGCCGTCTCCAGACGGCTACCGCAAGGCGCTGCGCTTAATGAAGCAGGCAGAAACCTTCGGACGCCCCATTATCTGCTTTGTAGACACACCGGGAGCTTTCTGCGGCCTGGAAGCAGAGGAAAGAGGTCAGGGAGAAGCCATTGCAAGAAATCTGTTTGAAATGTCGGATTTAAAAGTACCGGTGCTTTCTATCGTCATCGGCGAAGGCGGAAGCGGCGGTGCGCTGGCTATGGCAGTAGCAAACGAAGTATGGATGATGGAAAATGCCATTTATTCCATTTTATCACCGGAAGGCTTTGCGTCTATCCTTTATAAGGACAGTAAAAAGGCGCCGGAAGCAGCCAGAGTCATGAAAGTGACCGCTGCTGATTTAAAGGAACTGGGACTGATCGAGCGGATCATACCGGAGGAAGAACCGGCAAATACAGATACACTGTACCGCATCGCAGGCTATATGGACCGGTCTATGATCGGATTTATGAAAAAGTATCAGGATATGTCAGGGGAAGAGCTGGCAGAGCACAGATACGAAAGATTTAGGAGAATGTAATGAGTGGGATCAAAGCTTTAAAAATAGGAGATCTGGTACTGCAAAGACCAGTGATCCAGGGCGGTATGGGCGTAGGCATCAGCCTTCATAAACTGGCGGGAGCTGTAGCAGCTTCCGGCGGCATGGGACTGATTTCCACAGCACAGATCGGTTTTAGGGAACCTGATTTTAAGACCAACTTTGTAGAGGCAAATCTGCGCGCTATCAGGCGGGAGATGCAGAAAGCCAGAGAGATTGCGCCAAAAGGAGCTATCGGTTTTAATATTATGGTAGCCACCAAGCACTATGACCTGTGGGTCAAGGAAGCCATTAAATCCGGCGCAGATGCCATTGTATCCGGCGCAGGTCTTCCGGTACGTCTTCCGGAATATGCACAGGCTGCTTACGAAGAGATGAAAGCCGGTATTGCAGATGCAAAAGAAAACTGCGAAGAATTTTGCAAGCAGGCAGTAAAAAAAGTAAAGCTTGCCCCCATCGTATCTTCCGCAAAGTCTGCACAGGTTATCTGCAGACTTTGGGACAGAAAATACAAGCAGGTTCCTGATTTTGTAGTAGTAGAAGGACCTTTAGCCGGTGGTCATCTGGGCTTTTCCAGAGAAGAACTGGCTGAGTACGGCGCAGACACCAAAGATGTGCCAAATACCTATAACCAGGAAGCCTACGATAAAGAAGTCCGCTCCATTATGGAAGTGGTAAAGACTTACGAAGAAAAATACCAGAAACATATCCCGGTAGTAACTGCCGGGGGAATTTATACCCATGAAGATGTAAAACACCAGTTTGAACTGGGGGCAGAAGGCGTACAGGTGGCAACTCGTTTTGTCACGACAGAAGAATGTGACGCTCCGGATGCTTACAAACAGGCTTACATCAACGCAAAAAAAGAAGATATCGTTATCACCCAGAGCCCGGTAGGAATGCCAGGACGTGCCATCTTAAATCCGTTTTTACAGCAGATCAAAGACGGCGTCCGTCCGGCCATCAAAACCTGCTTCCAGTGTCTGGAACACTGCGATATCAAAACCATTCCTTACTGCATCACAAAGGCATTGGTAAATGCAGCAGAAGGAGACGAAGACAACGCCCTTCTCTTCTGCGGCAGCAACGCTTACAGAGCCGAAAAGATTGAAAAAGTAGATGATGTGATGAAAGAACTGGTGGGAGAATTGTAACGCATGAACCGCCTGCGTAAGCAGACAGATAAGCATGTTGGTACGAGTTCGCGAGTCCCCCCAAAAATACCGGTCATACCCATAAAAAGGTATGGCCGTTTTTTCTTACAAACCCTTACAAAATCCTTACTTGCCTTGACCTTGGAGTAACTTCAAGGTGTATGCTTTCTGCATAAAACAAAAGGACATGTTCCATGAGGGGGACGTTGTCATATATAAAAACGCAGGAGGCATTTAATTATGAAGAAACGTTTTGCTATTACAGTACTTGCGCTGGCTCTGACGGCAGGAAGCGCTATGACATCTTTTGCAGCAGGTTTTACAGGTACAGGAAAAGGCGTAAAGTATCAGTGGGGTGATGGAGCTTACTGCACCAATAACTGGGTACAGTATAAAAATCACTGGTTTTATTTTGGCGATGACCAGTTAATGAGAACCGGTTGGATCCAGAAGGACGGCACCTGGTATTATGCGGCTGATACCGGAGAACTTCAGGGTGGTATTATGAAGATCAACGGAAATGTTTATTATTTTGATACCAGTACCTGCAAAATGGTAACGGGCAACTACAGCTATAATGGCGGAACTCATGAATTTACAGAAAACGGTACCACAGATGGCGGACCATATGTTTACAATGAATGGAACAGCAACGGTATCATCAAACGGGGAACCAAATTTGGAGTAAGATAAATATCCAGATAAAACTTTACAGTTTCCTTTCGATTTTCTGCGTCCCATTGACCAGCTCGCAAAATCCGGATAAGATAACATTCATAAACACATTCGGAAGAAATGTTGATCGTGAGAAAATGGGAAAACAGGAGACTGGAAAGGCATGGCAGAAAACAGAACGGAAATAAAACAGCGAGAGTATCTCATAGGCGATATGTCCGAAATTGTGGGCGTAAGCCGGGATACTCTCCGTTTTTATGAAAAAAAAGGGATCATAAAGGCGAGAAAAAAGGAAAACGGATACCGTTATTATCTGGAAGAAGACCTGTTCAGACTGATGGTTATCCTATATAAGAGAAAAATGAATGATAGCCTGGAAGAAATCGAAGGATACATAAAAGGCGAGAATTCTGTAGAATATATGAAAAAACATCTGCAGACCCGTATAAAACAGGAAGAGATGAAGATCCACTATCATCAGCAGGCCATTGCCCGTATGCGGCTTGCCACAAAAGATATTCAAATGGCAGAGCAATACGGTGGAAAATGTACCTGGAAAAATTTTCCGGTAGCCTATCAGTTAGGAGTTTGCGACAGTCTCCACGCAAGTCTGCAAAAATGGTTTTCCCTGTCATCTGAAACAGGCGGGTTGGACATGACTTATTTCTATACCGAATTTTCCATAAAAGAAGGGCAGATGCAGGAGCAGGGCACCAAGCTGTTTCTGTATCAGGAAGTAGGTCCCTTTATCAGCAGTGACTTCCATCTGGAACAATATCCGCAGACTGCACCCGTTCCCTGTATTTATACGATCCTGGAGTCTGAAAATATTTATCCCGATGAAGAAACAGCCTGCCAGATGGTCCGCTGGGGAAAGGAACAGGGAGCAGAGCCAACAGGAGTTCTGTATTCCAATAATATGACTTCGTTTTTAGGAGAAGACAGCAACATTTATTTCCTGGAACTGTATATGCCGGTAAAATAAAAACAGTAAAACGGCAAAACAAGAAAAAGCAGGAAAAAACAAGGAAAAGCCCAAAAGGAAACCGCAAAATCTGCCAAAATGTGGATAAAAAATCCACAAAATTTCCGGTTTCCACATAAAAATCCATATTTCCCCACAGTTTCCCCATGCTTTACACACACTATAAACAGAGTTATCCCCAAAGTTATCCACATTATCCACCGACAAACACAAGATATGTGGTAAAAAGAAGAGGAAATACAAGATTTAGATTGTGGATAACTTTTTCCACCATAAGAATGTGTATTTCTCTGTGTGAAAGAGCATAAAATGTGTATAAATGGGCGTATAGGCAATACAGGAAAAAGGAATATGTTAAATTATATCTGGAGCGGAATGCTTTTTCTGGGGATCATATGGGGCGCGTTTCACGGAAGGCTGGCTCAGGTAACAGAAGGAGCCTTAAACGCAGCAGGGGAAGCCGTGACCTTGAGTATCACCATGCTGGGGATCGTAGTTTTCTGGAACGGGATCTTAGAGATCGGAAGCAGAGCCGGGCTGGTAGAACAGCTTTCAGAGAAAATGAGACCGGCTTTGAAATTCCTCTTTCCGGATCTGCCGTCAGACTGTGAAGCCGCCAGACAGATCTGTGTAAATTTCATTGCAAATATCCTGGGACTTGGCTGCGGCGACACCTGCAGGCTTAAAAGCCATGAAAGAACTGGAAAAGGTAGAAGAAGAGCGCAGAAAAGAGAAAGTGGCGAAAAGGACAATTCACGCAGTCTCGAAAGGCACTGCCAGTAATGAAATGTGTACCTTTCTGATCATGAATATTTCATCCCTTCAGCTGATCCCGGTGAATATCATTGCATACAGAAGCCAGTATCACAGTACATCCCCGGCAGCCGTCACCGGTCCCTGTTTTGCAGCAACAATGGTAAGTACACTGGCAGCGGTCATTTTCTGTAAGATCATGGATCATCTCCGTAACCCCACATAGATCTTCCCCAAAATGCTCACCTCATTTCGGGTATATCCTAATAAAAAAGGAGACACCATGATCAGTGTCTCCTTCGGTCTAACTGCCGGTTCTTGGCATAATAAGCACGTTTATCTTCATACATTCTGGCATCTGCCTCAGACAGCGATTTTTCTACTTTTCCGGTGCAGTCATCCACCCAGACAGAACCAAGTGCCAGGTGAACCGAACTTTTAGCCATGTCAACTAACATAGAACGGATCATAGACTGAAAAAGATTTTCTGTAATACCCGGTATCAGTACCAGAAATTCATCACCGCCAATACGGTAAACACATTTATCCGGAAAATGAGCCTTTAAATTTTCACAGGCATAGATCAACGCCTCATCACCCGCCTGGTGTCCAAAATCATCGTTGATCTGCTTTAAGCCCATTACATCACTGTAAATAATGCCAAGACTTCCACCGTTTGCAAGAGAAGCCAGCTTTTCGTTCATGGCATGACGGTTTTTCGCACCGGTAAGCTGGTCATGGTAGCTTAATGTTTCCAGTTTCCCAACCAGGTCTCTGCGCCGCAGCATGGAATTGATAAAATGTCCAAGGAGCTGGAGCATAAAAGCAATATGATCCATACGGTCAAGTGGCGGATTGTCAATACCATAGAAACCGATTACTTCCCGGTCACGGCAAATAGGGCTGACAATAAGGCGCGCAATGTTTTGCGGTATCAGTGTTTCATATACAGTGGGGTCATAAGATACGATCTCATTCACATTCCGGATGATAATACTTTCACCTTTCTGGAAGGTAGGAATCCAGGTACCCATGGTTTCCGGCGGGATATTGCGTAAAATATTTTTCTGAGGGGAAACCTTAGAAGCACACCATTCATAAGTATTGTCAAAATTGCCATGTTTATTTTTCTCAAAAATATAAACACGGTCACTTTGGAACATCTGCCCCAGATACTGTAATAATGTATCAATAGACTGTTCCGGTGTTTCTTCTGCCAGTGCACAGCGAAGTCCCTCATTGATCAGTGCTTCATTGTCTGTAAATTCAGAAAAAGAACGTTTAGCCAGTTCATGAATATCCAGGTCAATTGCCATTTCAATACGGACTCTGCGTCCATCGTCAATTACCATGGTGTCTTTCAGCAGATAAGAACGGCGCACCAGCGGGTTAAAACGGGACCATTCATAAAACACACCGGGTTTTAAGCGGTTGTTGGTGCACATGGCACAGGGGGAAGAACATTGCTGCAGGATCTCATAGCAGTTTTTTCCTTTATAATCAGACTCATCCTTAAACTGAAACAGATCTCTGGCCGCTTTATTCAAATAGAGCAGTTCGTATGTATCCACATCAGAGGCATAAACAGCCTCATTCATATTTTCGAAAAATTCCCAAACTTTAGACATAAAAAATCTCCCGTGTTGCATAACTGTATTTATTATAGCTGACTGTTTAGAAGAATGGTAGGAGAATTTTTAGACTTTCTTCGACAAAAGTTAATATTTTTATAATGGGATAATGTTATAATCAAAGAATGAGAGTAAAACTTAAAAATGCAAAGCAGAGAAAGGAAGAAAATAATAAATGAGAAAGAACGGGAATAAGATCTGGCATATAAAATATAAGAGATCTTTAAAATTAGCGGCAGCTATGCTTGCAGTTTCGCTGGCTTTTCCTATGGCAGCCCAGGCAAAAGCATGGGACTTTGAAAATGGCAGTTATGTAGATGCTTCCGGCACTCCCATTGAAGGGGCAGTGGCAAAAGGTATCACCGTGACAAAATATCAGAACCGTGCAAACCGGGAAAATGGCATTGACTGGGGAAAAGTAGCTGCAGATGGCGTCGGTTTTGCCATGATCCGTATTGGTTATTATAAGGATAAAGATCCGTATTTTGACCGGAATATAACGGAAGCAGCAGCTCATGGTATAAAAACAGGTGTTTTCTTCTATACACAGGCGTTGGATGCACAGACGGCAGCAGACGAAGCAGAATATGTGCTCCAGGTTATCAAGGATTTTCCGGTGTCATATCCGGTTGCCTATGATGTGGAGTCCAATTACCTGCTGGAACAGGGCTTAAGTACCGCCCAGATCACGGAAAATGTCAATGCCTTCTGTAAAGTGATCGCAGATGCAGGTTACTGTCCCATCGTATATGCAAATAATGACTGGCTCACTAATCACTTAAATACAGCAGAAATCCCATACGATATCTGGTACGCCCGCTATGGTACCATTAACAGCTATCCAAACCGTACCATCTGGCAGTGTACACAGGAAGGAAATGTAGACGGGATCAATGATCATGTGACCATTGAACTTTCATTTACCGATTACAGTGAAAAGATACCTGCAAACAGCTGGAAGAAGATCGGCGGAAAATGGTATTACATGAAAGATTATGTAAAACAGACCGGCTGGGTACAGGTGGGAGATACCTGGTATTATATGGATGCCAGCGGAGCTATGGTCAGCAATACAAAAAACCTATAAACCTATTGACAAGTGGGTTTATAGGTTTTATAATACCCATAAATCAAAACCCAGTAAACAGATAGGCATATGGGACCAGGATCAAAAGGTGAAGGATCTGGTATCATACAATGCATGGAAAGGAGCTTATTATGGCAGGAATCGTTAAGGGAGCAGCAGGATTAGTAGGAAACACACCACTTTTAGAACCGGTAAATCTGGAGAAAAAAGAAGGATTAAAGGCAAGGATTTTACTGAAGCTGGAATACTTTAACCCGGCAGGAAGTGTAAAAGACCGTGTAGGAAAAGCGATGATCGAAGATGCAGAAGCAAGAGGCGTTTTAAAGCCAGGTTCGGTTATCATTGAACCAACTTCCGGAAATACAGGTATCGGACTTGCATCTGTAGCGGCATCCAAGGGCTACCGCGTGATCTTAACCATGCCGGAGACCATGAGCGTAGAGCGCCGCAACATCTTAAAGGCCTATGGAGCTGAAATCGTTCTCACACCTGGTGATAAGGGAATGAGCGGAGCTATCGCAAAAGCAGATGAGCTGGCAAAAGAGATCCCGGACAGCTTTATCCCAGGCCAGTTTGTAAACCCTGTAAACCCAAAGATCCACAAAGAGACCACAGGTCCTGAAATCTGGAGAGATGCAGAGGGTCAGGTAGACTTCTTCGTAGCTGGCGTAGGTACCGGCGGTACCATTACCGGCGTTGGCACATACTTAAAAGAGCAGAACCCAAATGTAAAGGTAGTAGCAGTAGAGCCTGCAACTTCTCCTGTACTGTCTGAAGGACACGGCGGTGCCCACAAGATCCAGGGAATTGGCGCCGGCTTCGTTCCAAAAGTATTAGACACCAAGGTTTATGACGAAGTAATGCCCATCGACAACGAGCATCCGTTTGAAGCATCCAAACTTCTTGCAAAAACAGAAGGTATCTTAACCGGTATTTCTTCCGGTGCAGCATTATACGCAGCGATCCAGCTTGCAAAACGTCCTGAAAACGAAGGAAAGACCATTGTAGCTCTTCTTCCGGACAGCGGCGACAGATATTACTCCACTCCATTATTTACTGAGGCATAATCTGGATCGTATATTCGCAAAATGCATACTTCCTACTTATATCCCCTGCGCTTGCGCGGGGGATATATTTGTTACATAATTAAGCCTGTTCCTACGTATGTTGTAAAAACAAAACATGCGTGGGGGCAGGCATTTTTTATGGGCTTTCTCTTATTTTTATCAGATTTTATGGTTCCACTGATCATTTTTTATATTGTTGGTTTCGCCATACTTGGAAAAAGACCGGTATTTGATGATTTTTTATATGGCGCAAAAGAGGGGATGCAGACCGTTGTCCAGGTCCTTCCTTCATTAGTTGGATTAATGACAGCGGTAGGCGTCCTTCGTGCATCGGGATTTTTAGAATTTTTAACCCATATTTTAGAAGTTCCGGCTACTTCCATCGGTCTCCCCGGCCCCATTATCCCCATTGCTTTTATACGTCTCGTTTCCAACTCTGCCGCAGTAGGCCTGGTGCTGGATCTGTTTAAAAATTATGGTCCCGACTCCCAGGTGGGGCTTATGGCATCTATTCTTATGGGAAGTACGGAAACCGTGCTTTACTGTATGAGTGTCTATTTCGGTTCTGCAGGCATCAGCCGTACCCGTTATACACTTGCAGGCGGACTTTTAGCAGCGTTTGTCAGCCTGGCAGCCAGTGTGATCCTGGCAAATCAATTGGCTTTGTAACTGAAATAACGCAGTGTAACACTATATAATAGGAAGTAATTCACTAAGGCAAAGGTTACAAACAATAACTTTGGCCTTATTATTCATAAAAAAACAAAAATGACCTTTCTTTTATAAAGAATATGATGTAAAATCATTCATAGAAAAAATCCCCTTTTAGGCAGTCCCGGCGTGCCGAAGCGGAAACTATATAGTATTTAGCTGGGGGGGGGTATTCTTAAAAATTGACACTTCTTATTTCTGCATTAAAACCCATTGAGAATATTCCGGAAGAAAGGTACTAATAAAAATGAAAGTTCGGCAGCGAATAATAGATGTTCATGCACATGTGATACCGGGTGTGGATGATGGATCAAGGACAATGGAAGAATCCGTTGAAATGCTGAAACGGGCGGCCGACCAGGGGATTGTAGGTGTGATCGCTACACCTCACTATTCCAGACGCCATGTGCTGAAAGGATTAAATGACTCAGCAAAGCTTCTTCAGCAGGAAATTCGGAAAACCTATCCTAAGTTCAGGATCTTTCCGGGCCAGGAAACATTTTATCACGATGAGCTTGCACAGCGCCTGAATGAGGGGAAGGCATATACCATGGCAGACAGCCAATATGTTCTGGTAGAATTTATGCCTTCTGTTTCTTATGAAATTCTTTTTCAGGGGATCCGCAAACTGGTCTCTAACGGGTACACGCCTATTCTTGCTCATATGGAGCGTTACGGTTGCCTGCGAAAAAAAGGAACTTCAGAGCTCCTTGATATTGGATGTAAACTTCAGATGAATTACGACAGTATCCAGGGACACTGGTTCTCACCGGAGGTACGGTGGTGCAGGGAACAGGTAAAATCAGGAGTGATCCATTTCCTGGGGACAGACATGCACAGGTCAGATTACAGACCGCCTCAAATCACAGAGGCACTCAAATGGCTTGACGGTCATATTGATGCACAACAGATCTGGTGCATTACTTACCAGAACGCGTTGCGCGTCATAAAAAAAGAAACTATATAATAATAGGAAGAAAAGGAAAAAGTACGTATGGATAACAAGACAATCAACATGAATGATGACGAAGTAGAGATCGATCTTCTCCAGCTGTTCCGCGCATTAAAGAAGAGAATTCTCTGGATCGTTGGCGCAGGCGTGATCATGGGGGGCGCCTTCGGCCTGTTCAGCAAGTTTGCTATTACCCCGCAGTATACCTCGACTTCAATGGTATATATTCTTTCAAAAGAAACTACACTGACATCTTTAGCTGACCTGCAGATAGGAAGCCAGCTGACTCAGGACTACAAGATCATCGTAACCAGCCGTCCGGTTATTTCAGAAGTCATTGATAAACTGAAACTGGATATCAGTTACGAAAATATGGTCAGCAAGATCACTATTAATAACCCAAATGATACCCGAATTCTTTCTATCACTGCTCAGGATCCAGATCCGGTGATGGCAAAGGATATTGCAGACTCCGTTGCAAAGACTTCTTCCGAGTATATCGGAGACATTATGGAAATGGTTCCTCCTAAAGTAATTGAGGAAGGTACTGTATCTGATAAAAAGGCAAGCCCAAGCAATGGCAAGAATGCCATGATCGGAGCTATGTTAGGAATTGTTCTGGTATGTGGTCTGACAGTTGTAGAAGAGCTGTTAAATGATACCATTCAGACAGAAGAAGATGTAGAGAAATATATGGGACTGACTGTTCTTGCATCTGTACCTCTTCGTGAAGGTGAAGCAGAAGAAAATAAGAATGAACAGACACTCAGACGTTCTCATATGCATAACAAAGACGATAAGAAAAAAGGAAAGCAGGGGGATCGTAAATGAATAACAAAGTAATTTCTTTAAAACGCGAAATAAAAGATGATTATAACTATAGAGAATCTCTTAAGACCCTGCGTACCAATATCCAGTTCTGCGGAAGCAACATCCGCACCATTATGTTTACCAGCGCACTTCCAGATGAAGGAAAAAGTGATGTTGCCTTTTCTGTAGCAGCATCATTTGCACAGATCGGTAAAAAGGTGATCTTCATTGATGCAGATATCCGTAAATCTGTTCTGGTATCCCGTTATCAGCTGGAAGGTGAGGTAAACGGTCTTTCCCAGTACCTCAGTGGTCAGAAAAACAGAGAAGACATTATTTACGAAACAAACTATGAAGGTTTCAGCGTTATTTTTGCCGGACCATATTCACCAAACCCGGCAGAGCTTCTGGAAGAAGATCTGTTCCATGATCTGATCCAGTCTCTGAAAGATTACGACTATGTGATCATCGATACACCGCCTATGGCAAACCTGATCGATAGTGCTATTGTAGCCAGCAACTGTGACGGTGCGATCATCGTTGTTGAACAGGGTGCAGTAAGCTACCGTCTGGAACAGAAGGTAAAGAGCCAGTTGGACAAGACCGGCTGCCGTGTTCTGGGTGTTGTGTTAAACAAAGTTGACCTCAGCCAGAATGGTTATTATGGCAGATACGGAAAATATGGTAAATACGGTAAGTATGGCCGATATGGTAAGTATGATAAATACGGTGCCTACAGTCCATATGAAAAAGCTGAAGCAGCACAGACAACTGATAAGTAACAGTTACACAGGAAATCAGGCTGATTGATATGAAAAAGAAGATATACAGCGCTTTGATCGGTATAGGACTTGTTTCACTGACCCTGGGGATCTGGGGCGGCGTGACTATGTACAAAAACCGGCAGGCAACAGAACTGATCATTCAGGCACGCAATGAAGAAAGACAGAAAGCTGAAGCAGAGTCTCAGACAGCTGCTGAAGAAGAAATAGGAATTGCTCCGGGGCAAAAAGAAGAATTGACAGCAGATCCAAGAGATCTGAATCTGGTGCCTATCTTAGCCCAGGATCAGTTGACCTATAAAGGAAAAAATTACAGAAGAAACCAGTATGTAAAGGCAATCCTCTGTATGGGTGTTGACAGAAGTGATACAATGACAGAGACAAAGGAGCTGGGCTTGGCCGGTCAGTCGGACGGTATCTTTCTGATCGCCCAGGACACTGCCCGACATACATTAAAGATCCTGATGATCCCACGTGATACCATGACAGAAATTCCTATTACAAATAAGGAAAGAACCCTTCATGATACCAAGATCACCCAGCTGACTATGGCGTATGCTTATGGTGATGGCAGGGAAGGCAGCTGTGAAAATATGGTTGAATCTGTACAGAAGCTTCTTTGCGGATTTACTATTGATCAGTATATGGCAGTTGATACCACAGTAGTAGCACAGTTAAATGACGCTGTAGGCGGTGTTACAGTAACGGTCCCTACAGAGGGAATGGAGAAAAAGGATCCGGCATTTGTCAAAGGCAATCAGGTCACTCTCCATGGAAAACAGGCAGAAGCCTTTGTGCGTTACCGTGATACGGATTATCATTTTACTGCACTGTACCGTATGGACCAGCAGCAGGAATATATTACGCAGTATTTTCAGGCAGTAAAAGCCGCATCCAAGACAGACAGCCAGATCGTGGTACATCTGTTTGACATGATTCAGGATTATATGGTAACAGATATGACCAAGGATCAGTATGTAAAGATAGCAATGGATGGAATGGAAGCTGGCAGTTTAACCAGCGAAGATTTTTACACAGTTCCCGGAGTAGAAGAGACAACAGAGAAGTACGATGTATACCGTGCTGACCGTCAGGCAGCGATCCAGATCATTTTAGATCTGTTTTACCGGGAAACAGAATAATTACTATACAATATCCAGTGTGGAAACACGCTGCTTATTGAAATATATTTTACCCCAAAAGGGAGGAAGGCGTGATAACCATGAAGAAGAAAGCTTTAGTAGCTATGGCAATGGCTGCAGCTATGGTAGCAATGCCGGTAGTAGCTGGTGCAGTTACAAGTCCTGGTAGTCAGTCTGATGGAACTATTGGTCAGGATTCATCAAGCCAAAGCCAGAATAATACTAATACTGGCAGCCAGCAGGGAGAGCAGAACTCCGATACTAATGCTGGATCCAATGCAGGATCAGGAGTAAACAAAGTAGCAGAAGCAACTGTTGTCCAGGGAAGAGACAACGAAAGACAGGAAGTAACCAATGTTACAAAGGATGGTTCTGAAGTAACTATGGGATTGATTGAAGATGCTTCCAATAGTGACGTTGACCAGAGTATTGCAACTGGTGAAGCAGAAACTGCCGGACTTGGTGATGAATCTGTAAGTCAGATTAATGGCTTAAATAACGGAACCAAAAAGGCTAGTGATTTTGTTCCTAATGCAGGTCTGGAAGAGTATGCTAATGTAGGTAAAACCCGTGCGATCATCTCTCAGAAAAATGGACATGATGTTCGTTCTACAGTTAATCTGTATGTAAGTACCTTAACCGCAGGCAAAGATATTGTAATTATCTACTTAGACAACAATACAAGCAATTGGGTTACAGTTAAGAATCCTACCATTAACTGGAATACAAAATATGTAAGTTTTGAAGTACCAGGTTCTTGTACTGTACAGGTTCTTGCAAAATAACAACTATTATGATGGAGCCGGGAGACATTTCCGGCTCTGTTATAAACGCAAACGAAAAAGGATGAAGTGGGGATATGTATCGAAAAAGCGCCAGAGGATGGGAAAAACATCTGGATTTTATGATCTGGGACCAACTGAGTTTACAGATCGCATTTTTATTGGCTTATATGTTAAGAAATGGCCTTAGCAACCCCTATAGCCATTTAATATACTGTAACGTGGCATTTATCTTAGTTGTGATCGATGCCGGCGTACTATTACTCTTTGAATCTTTGAAAAATGTGTTAAAACGTGGATATTATCAGGAATTTGCAATGACAGTAAAACATGTGATCCTGGTGATCCTGGTAACTACGTTTTATCTTTTCTATATAAAAAGAAGCGAGGATTATTCCAGACTGGCATTGCTTTATATGACGGTTCTGTATTTACTTGTTTCTTATCTGACCCGTATCTTGTGGAAAGACCAGCTGAAAAGAAAAATGCGTTCCAGCATGAAACGTTCTCTGTTGATCATAACTACAAAAAGCATGCTGGATACGGTGGTCTATAATATTCGCAATTTTAATTATGAAATGTTTCATGTTGCAGGTGTGGCAGTGATCGACTGCGATATGGTAGGGCATGATTGTGGAGATAGCATTACAGTTGTAGCAAATGCAGACACAGTAGCCGATTACGTCTGCAGGGAATGGGTAGATGAAGTATTTGTAAATCTTCCAGACGATGCTCCGTATCCGGAAACGCTGTTAAACCAGCTGACAGAAATGGGCGCGGTTGTTCATATGAAACTGGCAAAGACATCCAACCTGATCGGCGAAAAGAAATTTGTAGAACGCCTGGGAATCTACACAGTACTGACAACCAGTATCAACTATGCAACTACCAAGCAGCTTTTTATGAAACGCGCTCTGGACATTTTAGGCGGACTGGTAGGATGCCTGATCACATTGATCCTTACCGTGATCTTAGGACCGTTGATCTACATACAATCTCCCGGACCGATTTTCTTTTCCCAAGTCCGTGTGGGAAAAAATGGAAAGAAATTCAAAATCTATAAATTCCGCAGTATGTATATGGATGCAGAAGAGCGGAAGAAAGAACTGATGAAACAAAACCGTGTAAAAGACGGTATGATGTTTAAACTGGAATGGGATCCACGAATCATCGGAACCAAGAAACTTCCGGATGGTACAATAAAGAAAGGAATTGGAAATATCATTCGAGACTTCAGCCTGGATGAATTCCCACAGTTCTTTAACGTATTAAAAGGTGACATGAGCCTTGTAGGGGAGTGGGATATAATAGGGACAACCAGAGAAAACTCCAGTATTTATGCGGCATGTGTGGCTTAAACGTTTTATGATAATTCGATTTTTCATTGCTGCAGCAGGGTCACATTATAGCGGTTCATAGATATTGGATGGCTCTTTGGATGCTCAGTTTGACCCAATCATAGAGCAATAAAAATCGAAAAGGAGAAAACTTGAGCCTGTTAATCTGAAAAGAATGACGGGCTAAGGGACGTTAGGTTGCAGATATGAATAATGAAAAACTAAAAAACTAAAATCCCCCAGTGTGTGTGGGGGGGGGGTAAAGCGAGGTATGAAAAATGAAGCAGATGCGGATCGCTGAGTGCAAATGCAATTCCCTAGCCCCTTATAGTGGGAAAGAAGCAAACGGAAAAATTGAATATGGCAAGAATCTGATGAAACATCGGAAAATCTATCTGGCAGTTTCTATAGGCAGTTTGCTTATGGCTGCTATCTATTATCAAATAGAATCACATTTCTTATTTAATACAAATCCATTTTTTTATTGTGCTTTGTCTGCCCTGATAATTGGGTTGTGTTTCGGGCATAGATTGTTTCTTAGTAGTATTGAATATAATATACAAAGTTCTGCGAAGGACTTCGTATTTTCTTATAAAAAGTCTTTGTTCGTTGGTAAGTCAGAGGATTGTAGCAGTTAGTTGAAAACGAACGTAATGGGATCTGAAAAATGAGTAAAGGGGAAAGAAAGTATGTATAGAAAAGATTCTACAGGATGGATAAAACATGTGGATTTTATCATCTTGGACTTAATCTGCTTGCAGGTGGCGTTCGTTTTGGCGTATGCGTTAAGCGGATATGGAGCTAATCCATACCAGCTAATTCTTTACAGAAATATGGCTGTCTTTATGGAAGTAGCAGATTTGGTAGTGCTGTTTGCAATGGGAACATTGAAAAACGTTTTGAAAAGAGGATACTATAAAGATTTTGTTGTAACAGCACAGCATGGAGTAATTCTTGGAGCATGTTTATTACTTTATTTGTTTATGCTTCAGGAAGGACAGCAATATTCCAGACTTGCATTGGTACTGAATATCGTTATCTATATTCTACTTACTTATCTGGTACGAGAGCTGTGGAAACATTTGCTTAGAAAGAAAATGGAAGATGGTGAAAATCGTTCCTTGCTTCTTGTTGTTTCAGCAGATGTAGTGAGTGCAGTAGTAGAGAGTATGAAAGAGCATAATTATGCCCGGTATAAGATTGCTGGAATTGCTGTTATAGATAAGGAAATGACAGGAAAGTATGTTAATGGTGTGAAAGTAGTGGCAAATATGGAAAATGCTGCCGAATATGTCTGCAAAGAATGGATTGATGAAGTTCTGATTGTGACATCCGGTGTAGTTCCATATCCAAAAGAACTGATTGAGCAGTTTACGGAAACCGGAGTAACAGTACATCTAAATCTTGCAAAGGTACAAAGCGTGCCGGGGAAAAAACAGTTTGTAGAAAAAGTCGGAGATTATACAGTACTGACTACCAGTATTAACTATGCATCTACAAGAGATTTGATGCTGAAACGTCTGATGGATATTGCCGGAGGTTTGGTAGGATGCTTGATTACCGGAATATTATTTATATTTGTTGCTCCAGCAATTTACATAGCATCACCGGGACCGATTTTCTTTGCACAGGAACGTGTAGGAAAGAATGGAAAGAGATTCAAAATGTATAAGTTCCGAAGCATGTATATGGATGCAGAAGAACGTAAGGCTGAATTGATGAAAGATAACAAATTGGGTGATGAAAAGATGTTCAAATTGGATTTTGACCCACGAGTTATCGGAAATAAGATTCTTCCAGATGGAACACATAAGACTGGTATCGGGGATTTTATCAGACGAACAAGCATTGACGAATTTCCGCAGTTTTTTAACGTGTTGAAAGGTGATATGTCAATAATTGGAACCAGGCCACCTTTGATTTCGGAAACGAATTTTTATGAGCTGCACCATCGTGCAAGACTGGCAATTAAGCCAGGAATAACCGGTATGTGGCAGGTCAGCGGACGTAGCGACATTACTGATTTTGAAGAGGTAGTTCGTCTTGACAAGGAGTATATCACAAATTGGAACATTGGGCTAGATATAAAAATATTGTTTAAAACAGTAATGGTAGTTCTTAGAAAAGATGGATCTATGTGATGAAAATATCAATTTGCAGCTTGACTTCAAAAATAGAAGTTAAGCTGCAGAGGATATATATAGATAAGTTATAAATATAAATGAGGAAGGAGCAAACAAAGTGCCATTGAATAAAAACACTGATAATCGCTATGAAATTTTAAATACATATGTAAATGCGATTTCAATGGATGAAACAATTCGACGTGTTGAAGAAATCATAAAAAGAGGTATTCCTACACAACATGTTGTTATTAATGCATCAAAAGTAAATCTGATGGAAAAGGATTTGAAATTAAGAAAGATAGTAAATGCGTGTCCGTTAATTAATGCGGATGGAGCATCTATTGTGTGGGCAGCAAAGAAATTGGGTGTACCGTTAAAAGAACGAGTTACAGGAATAGACTTATTCCAGAGATTGGTAGAATTATCAGATAAAAAAGGCTATAAAATCTATCTTTTTGGTGCTAAAGAAGAGGTTGTCACTAAAGTTAAAAAAATATTTGAGGATAAATATCCCAACATTCAGATCGTAGGATATAGAAATGGATATTTTACAGAAAAGGATGAACCTGAAATAGTCAAGAATATGGCAGAGTCAGGTGCGGATATGATGTTTGTTGCTTTTTCTTCACCTAAGAAGGAGTATTGGGTAAATAAATATTTGAAGCAGTTAAACATCCCATTTGTTATGGGGGTAGGCGGTAGTTTTGATGTTGTTGCAGGTGTAACAGATCGTGCGCCGTTGTGGATGCAAAAGCATGGTCTGGAATGGTTTTACCGTTTTATACAGGAACCTCGCAGAATGTGGAAGCGTTATATAGTTGGAAATGCAAAATTTGTTGCATTGACTTATAAAACAAAGAAAAAATTAAAAAGTAAAAGGAGATAAAGAAAATGGTTAACGTTATTGGATTAGGTTATATTGGATTACCGACAGCACTTATGATGGCTTCTCATGGTGTAGAAGTTATAGGTACTGACTATAACAAGGAACTTGTAGATACATTAAATGCAGGAAAAACAACATTCAAAGAAGATGGTTTGGATGAACTGTTTCAAAATGCAGTAAAAGCTGGTATCAAATTTACAACAGAATATCAGAATACAGATGTATATATTGTTTCTGTACCGACACCGTATGATAAATTCTCTAAGAAAGTAGATGCCTGCTATGTTGTTGAAGCAGTGAAGGATGTAATGAAGGTATGCCATAAAGGGGCAACTGTGGTTATAGAATCAACAGTTTCACCGGGAACTATTGATAAATTTGTAAGACCTGTTATCGAAGAAAATGGTTTTACTATTGGACAAGACATTAATCTTGTTCATGCTCCGGAAAGAATCATTCCAGGCAACATGGTATATGAACTTCTTCATAATAACAGAACTATTGGTGCAGATGATAAGGCGGTGGGAGAAAAAGTTAAGGAATTATATTCTTCATTCTGTCAGGGAGAAATTGTAGTAACAGATATTAGAACTGCAGAAATGACAAAGGTAGTAGAAAATACATTCAGAGCAGTAAACATTGCCTTTGCAAATGAATTAGCTAAGATTTGCCGTCATGATAATATGGATGTTTATGAAATTATTAAAATATGTAATATGCATCCTCGTGTTAATATTCTTCAGCCAGGTCCGGGAGTTGGAGGACATTGTATTTCTGTAGATCCATGGTTCCTTGTTGGTGATTATCCAAGTCTTGCAAAAGTAATTGATGAGTCCATGAAAACAAATGATGGAATGCCAGACTTTGTACTGAATCGTATTTATGAAATTATGAAAGTAAATAAGATAACAGATATCAGCAAAGTTGGTTTATATGGTCTTACCTACAAAGAAAATGTAGATGATATGCGTGAATCTCCAACATTACAGATGTTAGAATCTATGGAAAGACATTTATGTGGTGACCTTGTTAAAGTATATGATCCATTCATCACTAAAGATATTGTGCCAAATCAGTATCATGATCTTGACAAGTTTATCAATGATGTGGAACTTGTGGTTCTTTTAGTTGGTCATGATGAAATCAAGCAGAATATGGATAAATTAAAAGGTAAAGTTATTTTAGATACTAGAAAAATCTGTGATTTAGATGGAGTATACAGATTGTAAGATTGTACACAGTGAAGATGTTGGAGAAAAACAGATGAAAAAAGTAATGTTGGTTTTTGGTACACGTCCGGAAGCAATAAAAATGTGTCCATTGGTTAATGAACTGAAAACAAGAAAAGAATTAGAAACAGTAGTATGCGTAACTGGACAGCATAGGCAAATGCTGGATCAAGTGTTAGAAGCATTTCAGGTAGAGCCAGATTATGATTTGTCTATTATGAAAGACAGACAGACTTTATTTGATGTAACTACAAATATTTTAAATAAGATAAAAGAAGTATTGGAAAAAGAAAAACCAAATGTTGTTTTAGTACATGGAGATACGAGTACAACATTTGTAACTGCACTGGCATGTTTCTATTTACAGATTCCGGTGGGGCATGTAGAAGCAGGATTGCGTACATATAATATCTACAGCCCATATCCAGAAGAGTTTAACCGTCAGGCAGTAAGCATTATTAGTCAGTTTAATTTTGCACCAACTGAACTTTCTAAGAATAATCTTCTTAAAGAAGGAAAAAAAGAAGAAACAATTTTCGTGACTGGTAATACTGCGATTGATGCATTGAAAACTACTGTGCGAGAAGATTATACGCATCCAGATTTGGAATGGGCATCTGATAGCCGTTTGATTATGATAACCGCTCATCGAAGAGAAAATCTTGGAGAGCCTATGAAACATATGTTTAGAGCGATCCGTCGAGTAATGGATGAACATCCAGATGTAAAGGCTATTTACCCAATTCATATGAATCCGGTAGTAAGAGAAATTGCAGATAGTATTCTGGGAGATGATGAAAGAATCCGCATTATTGAACCATTAGAAGTACTTGATTTTCACAATTTCCTGAATAGAAGTTACATGATTTTAACGGATTCTGGTGGAATCCAGGAAGAAGCTCCTTCTCTTGGAAAGCCAGTGCTGGTTATGAGAGATACTACAGAGCGTCCGGAAGGAATTGCAGCAGGAACGTTGAAATTGGTTGGAACAGAAGAAGAAACTATTTATCAGAACTTCAAGAGTTTGCTTGAAAACAAAGATGAATATGAGAAAATGAGTAAAGCAAGCAACCCATATGGAGATGGTTTTGCTTGTAAGCGAATTGCAGATATTCTTGAAGAAAAATTATAAAATATGGTGATGATTGATGAAAAAGATAACTTGGTATTTAAATAGATTGAAAGCTATGAATATGGGCGAAATTTGCTGGCGTTTTCAGCAGAAAAATTTGCAGAAGCAGGAAAGAAGGAAATATTATAAAGAAAACCTGCCTGTCTATGAATTTGAATTGCCGGATGAATTGAAAAATTTGAATACTCAAGTGGATCGAATAAGCATCAATTGGAATAATGAAAAATTCACTGTGTTTAAAGAGCAGAATCTTTTCGGAGTATATTCCTATAATAAGTATAAAAGAGCATGGGATGCCGGTTTTCAAACAGAAAATGTTTGGCCGACAGACCAATGCTCGTATGATATTTCGATTTCTCAGAGAGAGGATATTGGAGACATAAGGACAAACTGGGAATTAAATAGACACTATCAGTTTGCAGGAATGGCAAAATCGTTCTATGTAACTGGTGATTTCAGCATTTTAGGAGAGTTACAAGAACTTTTTTATGATTGGAATAATAAAAATCATTTTTTGTGTGGTGTTGAATGGACGAGTGCAATGGAAATTGCAATTAGAGTCAATTCATGGATATATACATATTGCTTTTTAAATAAAGCATTTGAAAAATATAATTTGGAAAACAATAAAATATTAAAAGATATATCTCGTGGCATAATTGTAATGGCAGACTATATTGTAAAACATAGAGCAAAGTATTCATCTGCAAATAATCATTTGATTGTAGAAATGTATGCGGTGGGAATGTCGGGAATATTTTTTGATTATAAACCTTGGGAAAAACTTGCGTTTAATATATTAACGGAAGAATTGCCAAGACAGAACTATGCAGACGGCGTAAATAAGGAAATGTCATTGCATTACCAGAGTTTTGTAATGGAAGCCTATGGATTATTGATGCTAGAAATGAAGCATAATCATATCAAAATCCCTCAAATATGGGAAGAATATCTTTTGAACATGAGTGAATTTATGTGTGATTGTTGCGGAGAGTATGGAGAAACTGTAGTTTTTGGTGATAATGATGAAGGAAAGATATTAGATTTATCTGGAGAACATTTTGATCATTATCGTTATGTATTAGATTTGATGGGAAGTGTGTTACCAAAAAGATATTCAAAAATGGAAAATATCCATGAAAATTTGTGTTGGATTTTAGAGGAAGATTCTCAGGATAGTGTTTTACAAAAGCATTGTTATTATAGTCCAGAAGTAAAATGCTATAAAGAGGGCGGCTATACACTTTGGAGAAGCAAAAATAACAAAGTTTTGATAGGGATTGATCATGCAGATTTAGGATTTGGTTCTTTAGCAGCTCATGGACATGCTGATGCACTAAGTTTCCAGATGTTTATAGAGGGAACACCTGTATTTGTTGATCCGGGAACATATAATTATCATGTGCCTAAAAAGACTAGAGACGAATTTAGAGCGACTAAAAATCATAATACCGTATGTGTAGATGGAGAAAATCAAGCAGAAATATTGGGACCATTTTTATGGGGAAATAGATATAGAAATAGAGATGTATCATTAATGGAAAGAGATGATGAAATAGAAATTCAAATGAAAATTAAATATGGTAATAAAATTTATAGAAGAATCATGAAGTTATCTCAAACTGATAGGATACGAATAAATATTTTAGACACGCTAGATTGCACTTCAAAAATGAATAAAATAGAACAAGTGTTTATGTTAGGAACGAAATGTTCGATAAAAGATTCACAAATTGAATGTGGACAAGCTATATTAAAGGTAGATACTAATACAAAAACGGAAATAAAGAAGGCAATTTACTCGTCAGCATATAATACTATAGAAGATACAAAAAAAATGATCTGTTATGTTAATGATCAGGCAAGAGAACATGTAGAAATTAAAACAACAATAATGGTAGAAGAAAATGAAAATATCAAAAATTAAAAAAATAAATGAAAAAATACCAGATTGGGTAAAATTACCTTTTGGTAATTTAATTCGGCATCAATTAATATCTAATAGTGTGTTTGTGGAACAATATAGACGACTGGAAAGTATGACAATGAAATCCACTGAGGATAAAATTGAAATATTAAAACAATGCTTAGTTAATGCATATACACACACAACATATTACCGAAATTTATTTAATAGAATAGGATTTAATCCAGAAGAATTTAGTGATTTTAAACAAATAGAAAGAATTCCAATTTTAACAAAAGAAGTATTGCAAAGAGAATATTTGAATATTGCAGCGGACAATATAGACAATTATTATGAAGTTACAACAGGAGGAACGAGTGGAAAACCAACTAAAGTTCTTATGGATAAGGATGCGATATATAGAGAGTGGGCATTTGTATATCATTACTGGTCAGAATATGGATACGATTACAAGGTTAGTCGTTTAGCAACGTTAAGAGGAGTTGATTTTAATGGTAAAAAGTATAAATATAATCCATTGTATGCGGAGATTAGATTAAATCCTTTTTTAATGGGGGAGAGTACAATAGTTGATTACATAAAAAAAATAAAGTCTTTTCATGCTGATTTTTTGTACGGTTATCCATCAGCGGTATATAATTTTTGCAGGTTATGTTTAGAAAAGAATATAGATATTCAGGAACAGTTTAAAGCAGTTTTTCTTATTTCAGAAAATTTGTATCCATATCAAGAAAACGTAATTACGGCAGTTACTCAAGCCCCAATTGCGATGTTTTATGGTCATTCAGAAAGAGCAGTGTTTGCAGAAAAAAAGGAAGGTACAGAGTATATTTTTAATGCTCAATATGGTTATACAGAAATTGGTGAAAATAATGAAATTATTGCAACCGGATTTATTAATCATAAAATGCCATTGATTCGATATCTTGTAGATGATGTTGCAATGCCGATGAATGATGGAACATATAAAATTTTAGGTCATCATACATCGGAAGTCTTATATGGGAAAGAAGGTATACAAATTTCAATGGCAGCTTTGAATTTCCATGATGATTCCTTCGATGGGGTTGAAGCATATCAGTTTGTTCAGAATACGATTGGAAAATGTGAATTACACATAGTTGGAGAACCGCTCAATGGCATTTCTGTACTTGCTAAAAGAGTTCAACGAAAACTTGGAGAAAATATAGAGTGTAGGGTAATTCAAAAAAAACAAATCGAATATACGAAGAGAGGTAAATATAAGATGGTGATACAAAATTGTAAAATTTGTCGGGGGGGGGCAAAACTAAACTATAGTTATAATAATCAAAAATATTCTCAATCTTTCACTGAGTTAAGAACTATTATAAAAAAGGTAGCATAATTAATGCGAATAATTGTCTGTAGTAATGAAAGTGAGGAGTATGAGGATGAAATTTGATATTATAAAAAAAATATATGAAAAAATACCGATGAAAATTAAATATTTGTTTTTGCCGATATTTGTAAGAGTTATAGCTGATAATCCAACATTTAAAGCAACATGTAATGAATTAAAATTGTTTGACACAATGAGCGAATTAGAGAAAGAGCAAATTCAATTTCAAAAGTTAAAAGAAATGTTAGTTTATGCTGGAAAATATGTTCCATATTATAGAAATATGTTTGCACAAAACAATTTTGATCCAGAGAAAATGTGTTCATTTGAGGAATTAAAAAAAATTCCGATATTGACTAAAAAAGAGATTTTTGAAGCAGGAGAAAGATTTTATTCAGAAGAGGAGGTTCCGTACTATACAGCCTATACAGGTGGAAGTAGTGGAAAAGCTTTGAAATGTCTTTTAGACAAAGATTCTTATTATAAAGAGAGAGCATTTTTTACACATTTTCTTGAACCATTAGGATATGATCCTAAAAAATCAAGAACAGTTTCATTTTATGGTCATAACAAGGGAAAGGAATATTATTTTTCACCAATAAAAGCAGATATTGTAATTTCACCATTTAGACTTTTTAATGAGGAAAATTTTGAAGATATATATAAGCTAATCGTTAATTTTAAACCAGATTTTATAACTTGTTATGCATCGGCAATTTCATATTTTGCAAAAATGTGCAAAAAACACAAAAAGACTCTCAAATTAAAGGGTGTAGTGTTTACATCAGAAAATTGGACACAAGATGACATAGAAATTGTGCGAGATACATTTCAGTGTAAAGTAGTGTCTACTTATGGACATACTGAAAGAGCTGTTTTTGGATATATAGTAGATGGAAAATGTACTTTTGACAAACTGTATGGATATACAGAATTGCTTCCAACAGACGTTAAGGATGAATATCAGATCGCATGTACAGGATTTATATCTCATAAAATGCCATTAATCCGTTATGTAACAGATGATGTTGTTCAAATACAAACAGATGGTAGTTTTAAATTAATAGGGCATAGAAAATCAGAGGTAAAACTAATTGGAAAAAATGGAGTTCCAATTTTTAAGGGAGCAATGACTTTACATATGTCGGAGACACAAAAAGTTCGTACATATCAGTATGTACAAAATGAAATAGGAAAAGCAGAACTGCATATTGTGCAGGAAGAAGAACTTACAAATAAGGAACTAAAAAACATTGAAAATTATATTAGTCAACGTTGTGAAGGGTTGCTTGATGTAGAAATAAAAATTGTTCAGGAGGTACAACATACGCCTCGTGGAAAATATATATGGGCTATATGTAATGTTGAGCAATAATTAGGAGATTTACAATGGATAAAAAATGTTATGTTATAGGAGTTTATCCCCCGCCATATGGTGGGGCGACAGTAAAATGTAAATTGTTTTGTGAAATGCTTCGAAAAGGTGGAGAAAATGTAAAGCAAATTGATATATATGAGATGAGTAGAGATAAAAAAAGGATACCGTTTGTTTTAAATAAATGCATTAAAGCCTTCCGAAGTAAATCTGAAATAGTATATTGTTTGGATTCTAAGCGTTTATGGATGATTATGTCATTACAGAGTATATTTAAACAATCATTTAATAGAACTACGGTATTAGTAATTGGTGGAGTTTTTCATGAAACTGTTTTAGAATACAAAAGGCTTGGTAGAAATCTTAAGTTGGTTAAGGGAATTTGGGTTGAAACAGAAGGAATGAAACAAAAATTGGTAGATATGGGATATGATAATATAGAAGTTTTTCCAAATCCAAAATCAGAAATAGGATGTTGTGAACCAAGAGTTTCAAAAGAAAAAGATCCTTTGAGATTATTGTTTTTTTCTCAGATAAGTAAAGAAAAAGGCGTTAAAGATATTATAAAATTAGTTCATGTTTTAGATAGTAGTAAGGATATAAAGTATTCTTTGGATTTTTATGGACAAATTGTAGGAGAGTTTAAAAAAGAATTTGAAGAATTTGTTAGTAAATCTCCTAACGTAAAATATTGTGGCGTGTTTGACTCAACAAGATCTAGCGTATATAAAAAATTGAATGAATATGATATTTTGCTATTCCCTACTCACTGGAAGGGAGAAGGAGTACCTGGAATTTTGGTAGAAGCTAAAATGGCAGGATTAGCTGTAATTGCTAGCCCAATGAATTTTAATGCCGAGATTATAAGAGAAGACAAAGATGAGGGATTTCTTTTAAAAAAAGATTATCCAAATGAGATGTTGGAAATTATTCAGAAATGCATGAGAGATAAAAAATTATTAGAACATATAAAGTTAGAATCATACAGATCACGTAAAAGATATGCTATTTCTGGATATGAAAAAATGATTAAAGATTTATAGAGTATGGAAGGAAAAGGAAATGGTATATTTTTCATTGGTTTTGCCAGTATACAATGTAGAACCGTATATTAGGAGATGTGTTAATTCAATTTTAGAACAAAAGTTTGATAATTATGAAATTATTTTGGTGGATGATGGATCGACAGATGATTCTGGTAAAATCTGTGATGAATTGCAAAAAACATCTGAAAAAATTAGAACATATCATAAGACTAATGGTGGTTTGGCAGATGCAAGAAATTATGGAATGGACAGAGCATGTGGGAAATATATTATCTTTATTGATTCAGATGATTGGATTAGTGAAGAATTGTTATTGTTTGCATATGCACATTTAGAAAAAAGTAATGTTGATGTATTAAAGTATGGATTTCAAAAAGTGTTAAAGGGTATTTATGGGGAAAAAGTACATTCCTGTTTTAAAGAAGGAATATATGATAGAAGAGAAATAGAAAGTGATATTTTACCAGGTGTAGTTGGACCAGAAACACTTTTTAATTATAAAAAAAATCCTATAAAATCTGCATGGGCACATGTTTATTTATTAGATTTTTTAAAAAAAAATAACATTAAATTTGTATCAGAACGTGAAATATTAAATGAAGATTACCTTTTTAATTTAAATGTTATGGTTTATGCAAAAACATTGGAAGTGTCACATAAGGTATTATATTATTATGATTTTCGTGAAGGATCATTGTCAAAAAGATATATAAAAGATATGTTTGAAAGAAAACAAGAACTTTATATAAAATATGCAGAAATAATGAAGCAAGGAAAATGTTTTGAAAAATACAAAGAACAATATAATAATTTCTGTGTAGACGGATATTATGCCTGCATTTCTAATGAATGCAGCGGATGGAGTAAGAATAGTAACTTAGCAATACAAAATATTTTAAAATATTTAAATACAGCAGATTGTCAAAACGCTTTAAGAGAATGCAAAAAAAATGGAATGAGTGTAAAGGGATATATTATTTACTATCTTATGAAGCGCAAAAGTGGAAAAATGTTGTACTATTTATATCAGGTGGGCAAACAGATTCAAAACAAATAGAAATATTATAGTTATCAAATAGGCGGGAAAATGATGCAAAAATTAGGAACAATAAATTTAACGAAAATAATGTTGCTTTTATTAGCAGTTGTTGGATGTACAGGGCAAAGTTTGTTTGTTTCTTATAACATGACAATTTGCTATGTGGCAACTTTGCTAGGTGTTATAATTTTAATTATACGAAAAAAAATAGAAAAAATAGAAGGAATACATATTTGGTTTTTATTGGTAACTCTCTATATAGGAGGGTCAATTCTTACATCGAAATTTTCAATTCAAACAACTGCCTATTTTAGGTTGTTTTTATGTATTGAACTTGTATTTTTAATAGGGTTAAAAGAAGAATATAAATTATATTTTATAAATTTATGTAAAGGGCTTGCCTCAATTGTAGCAATCTCAATTATAATGGAAGTAATTATTCCTAATTTATTTACAGAGTATTTTTGGTTCATAGCGACACCAAAACATGATATGGGAGTACTGGCAACTTTAAGTAAAAATATTGCAAGGGGATATTATTCAGGATTTGCATGTGAAAAATCTGCAGCAGCATATATTATGAATATAGGGCTGGCTTGTATTGGAGCAGAATATTTTACAAATGAAAAAATGAAAAAAATAAATTATATATGGGCTATTCTATATTTAGTAGGAATTTTATTAACGGGGAAAAGAATGTTGTTAGCGATACCAATTGTAATTTATATCATAGCACTTCTCTCATTAAAGAAGAAAAATAAAATCACTACAATTGTAGGATCTATTATACTAGGAATTGCTATTTTTTATATTGCTTCTAATGCAATTCCACAATTGGGAGTTACTTTTCAAAGATTTTCAATGTATGAAGATGATACATTAAGAGGCAGGGATAATCTTTGGTTATATGCATTAGCTCTATTTAAAACTTATCCGTTTTTGGGTGTTGGATATGGTGCGTATAATAAGATGGCATCTATGTGGGGATTGACCACAGGAGATGGAATTGCATGGTCAACAAACGCTCATAATATATACTATCAATTGCTAGCTGAAACAGGTATTATAGGGACATGTTTGTTTGTACTTTTATTTGTTATGGGGATTGTTACAACTATAAAAAAGATAAAGATATTTAATAAAAATGATTATAAACAAATTCTATTATTTTCTTTGTTTGTGCAAATGATTACTCTTCTTTATGGATTAACTGGAAACCCTATATACACAGTAAATGAATTAATTATGTATGGAATATCTTTAACATTTATAGCTAAATATACTTTGGAGAAAAAATGATAACTACAAAAAAAGAATTATGCAAATATATAAAATATGAAAAAGAATTATATTTACCATCAAAATGGAAGAATCGCATTCAAGCCATTATTTTAAATGAACATGAATATGTGCTTTTTAAATATTTAAAAAGATTAAGGATAACTGAATATTATTATAATAAGAGAAAAAATATAGTTTATTCATTATTATATATATATTCTGAGAGAAGAAAAAATAAAATGGGTCAACGATTAGGACTATTTATAGGAAATAATGTAGCAGATATTGGACTTTTAATCTATCATTATGGAACTGTAATCATAAATGGAAATGCTAAAATAGGTAAAAATTGTAAATTACATGGGAATAATTGTATAGGAAATGCCGGAAATAGCCTTTCAACTCCTGTAATTGGGAATAATGTTGATGTTGGTTTTGGTGCGCAAATTATAGGTGGCGTTAAAATTTCAGATAACGTAACAGTAGGGAGTGGAGCAGTTGTAATAAAAGACTGCTTAATTGAAGGTGCTACTTTAGTGGGGGTTCCAGCACATATAGTAGAAAGGGGAAAGTAAATAATGCAACAAAATGATTTGATTAGCATTGTTATTCCTATTTATAATGCGGAAAAAAAATTATCAAGATGTATTTCAAGTGTACTAAATCAAAAATATTCTAATATAGAAATAATTTTGATAGATGATGGTTCAAAGGATAATTCATTAATTATTGCCAATGAATGGGAAAAAAAAGATAGTAGAATCAAGGTAATTAGTAAAGAAAATGGTGGAGTATCGTCAGCCAGAAATAAAGGAATTGCGAATTCAAAAGGTGATTACATTATGTTTGTTGATGCAGATGACTGGGTTTCAGATAATTATTGTAATGATATGATTAGGGCGGCTCAAAAGTATAAAGCAGACATGGTTATATGTGGATTTGTAGACATATTTGACGATAGTAAAATAGTTCATGCAGCTTTATATGATTCATCTTTATATAATAAAACAGGAAAGTATAAGGAAGTTTGCATGGACTTAATAAAAACAGGAATGAGTAATTCGCCATGTAATAAATTATTTAGAAAATGCAAGATACAAGATTTTTTTAATGAAGAAAGATCTATGGGAGAAGATTTAGAATTTAATTTAAAATATATAGAGAAAGTGAATGAAGTAGTTTGCATTAATGAAAATTTATATTTTTATGATAAGACTGGTTGCGAGTCACTGACACATTGTTTGGATCTTGTTGAAAAGTCAGAAATTGATAATATTGCTATTAAAGAAGCATTTATAAGAAAGTTAGGTATGGAATGGATGAACTTTACGAATCAATATTATATTAGTTTTTTTAGATTATTAAAAAGGCAATATAAGAAGGATAGTTCTTACAGTTCATTAAAAATTGTTTTTGAAAATTTAACAAGAAATTGTGGATATTATGATATAGCAACACAAAAAGTGGCTTATGGTATAAAATGTAAATTTATTCGAATTTGTATTAGAAAATCTGTTTTTGCACCTGTTTATTTAATGATAAAGATAAAAGAAAGGAATTAATATGATAGGAATTGTAACATTTCATACAGCTTTAAATTATGGAGCTGTTTTGCAGGCATATGGACTTCAGAAGTTTTTGGATAATAACGGATATAAAAATGAGATCATTAACTACGATTGTCCTCAGTTTAAAAAAGATTATGCGCCAGTCAAAATAACGATACATATTAAAAGAATGATAAGAAGCTTTAAATCTAGGAAAATAACAATACAACTTAGAGATAAATATAGAGAGTTTGTGCAAAAAGATTTAATATGCAGTGAAAAACAATATGACGAAGAAAATATTTATAATGCTGATGGACAATATGATTTTTATATAACGGGAAGTGATCAGGTATGGGATCCGTATTGTGCCGGATTCGATGCAGTATACTTTTTGAATTTTGTTACTGACAGTAATAAAAAAATTTCATATGCAGCTAGTTTTGATCAGATGCACATTCCAGAAACAATGATTACCGAGTATAAGAGGAGACTCTCGTCATTTAAGGCCTTTTCTTGTAGAGAAAAACAAGGGGCAGATATGATATCTAAAATTATGAATAGAAATGTTAATGTTAATGTTGACCCTACGTTTTTGCTTGATGCCAAGGAATGGAGTAAGTTAGCTGTTAGCATGAAAGATTTGGGTGATTATGTTTTTGTATACCCAGTTGGACATTCTGAAGAAATGTTAGAATATGCAAAAAAAATTGCTCGAAGAAATAAAATGAAAGTAGTTTATCTAGTATGTCAGAAACCATGGAGGGATGAAGAAGTTGAATTTGTTACTGGGTGTGGTCCAAAAGAATTTTTAGGACTGATAAAAGATGCACAGTATGTTGTAACGAATGCTTTCCATGGAACAGCTTTTTCTTTAATATTTAAGAAAAAATTTTATGTTTATTGTGGACAAGATGGTAATGGCAATGCAAGAGTACAATCAGTTCTGAAAAATGTTAATTTAACCGATAGAATAATTCATGAAAATATAAAAATAGATGACGAAGAAGTAGATTGGAATACATATAATAAATGGGTTGAATATGAACGACAACGTTCGTTGGATTATATTGTGAATAGTATAAGATAAATGAGGAGGAAAAGAAATATGAAAATAGGAATGATGACTTTTCATGCATCACATAACTGTGGTTCAATGCTTCAAGCATTTGCACTTCAACATACATTGATAGAAAAATTTGGATATGATGCAGAAATAATTGATTTTTCTAATAATGCACAGAGAAACATGTATGGATTGTGGAATAAAAAATTACGTCCAGGAATTATTAAAAGAAATCTAAAATTAATGCCATATTATAATCTTATTCAATCAGAGATTCAAGATTACGAAGAGTTTAAGAAAAAATATTTTGTATTAACAAATAAGTCTTATAAAAAAGCCAAGGAATTGTCAGCTGTTGCTGAAAAATATGATTTATTATTAGCTGGTGGAGATCAAATATGGAATACTAGATGCGGCGATGCTGATGAGGCGTATTTTCTATGTTTTAATCATACTAAGCCAAAAGTGGCATACGCCCCAAGTTTGGGAGCTAAAAATATAAATCTAATAGAGGACAAAGATAAATATAAAAAGGATCTTTTAGAATTTCGTCAACTATCAGTAAGAGAGCCTAATGGAAAGAAATGGTTAGAACAACTTACAGGAAAAGAAATACCGATTATTCCAGATCCAGTTATTCTGATGAACAAAGAAGAATGGGAAAAGGCAATACCTATAGATGAAATAGAAGAAGATTTTATATTTTGTTATGCATTTTCATATGATGATACGTATAATAATCGGATTTTTCAGGAGATATCCAGAAAAACTGGACTTCCTATATATGTGATAAATTCAAGGCAGTGGGGATTAAATAGACTTGATCAATATGGTATTAAATTGTATAAGACGAGTGGACCTCAAACCTATTTATCACTGATGAAGAGTGCAAAAATTATATTTAGTCAGTCATTTCATGGAACTTTATTTGCATCATTATTTGAAAAGAATTTTTGGCATTTTGGAAATAGAGTTGTAGTCGATAAAGATGATGATAGAGCAATGGCAATGTTGCAACAAATGGGATTAACATCTAGATATCGTAAAATTGATGAATTACTGCAACAGGATCTTTTTGAAGAGATTGATTATACCAAAGCTAGAGAAATACGTGAAGATATGAGACAGAGAGGATTAGAGTATATTGTACAAAATATATATTAAAATCTAAAATTTTACATATTATAAAGATTGATAAGTTGAAGGGGAGAGCTATTTAATGAGGACATATGCAGCATATATTAAAGATAGTGATTTATTATATCATAGTTCATCAGGAGGGATGTTTTTAGCTGCTTCAATGGCAATATTATCACAAGGTGGATATATAGTTGCATCGGAATATGAGGTGGATACGCAAAGTGTTCAATATCAAGTATATTCAAAATTTGAAGATGTGAAAAAAGCAAGTGGTTCAAAATATATACAAAGTGATTCTTCGAATATGATACAAAGTGTTTTAAATTTAGTAAAGCAAGATAAGAACGTATTAGTTGTTGGAACACCATGTCAAATTGCAGCAATAAAAAAAACAATATTATTTTATAATATTTCGGATGAAAAAGTGTTTTACATTGATTTGTTGTGTCATGGAGTTCCTAGCCCCGGATTTTGGAAAAGATATATACACTATTTAGAGAAAAAATATAATGGGAAAGTAGAACGAGTTGATTTTAAAGATAAAAGAAACGGTTGGATATATCCATTTGCTTATGTGAGAATTAATAACCAAGATATAGATATTAGAAAATATGATAGTTTATATTATAAAGATTTGATCTCTAGACCATGTTGCTATGAATGTAGATTTTCATCATTAAATAGAACTGGTGATTTGTCCATTGGTGACTTATGGGGAGCCGAGAGAATAGTACCTGATTTTTATCAAAAAAATGGTGTATCCGTAGTTTTGGTTAATACTAAAAAAGGAGAAAGTCTTTTCAAAATAATGGATTCTTATATCATGAAGGTTGAGATTAAAACTGATGATGCAATGCAGCAATGTTTAAAATTTCCAGTGAAAAAACCGAGCAACAGAGATGAATTCTGGACAGAAATTAATAGAAATTTTGAAAAAACCTTTTACAAATACACAAAAACAGGGATTGTTAAAAAGGGTGTTAATAAAATAAGAAGAATTTTACATTTACAGAAATAATTTTTTTAATATGAGGAGGGGGAAATGAATTTAATCGATGGAAAAAATAGAAAAGTACTTTTTTTAGTGCCCCATCCAGACGATGAAATTAATTTAGCAGGAGGACTTCTTAAATTATTAGTTGAGAAAAATTGGGAAGTTTTTTGTGTCGTATTAACTATGGGAGATTATTATGGAGTAACGACAAAGAGAATCATTGAATATCAAGAATCATTAAAAATATTGGGCGTAGATAAAAGACATGCTTTATATTTGGGATATCCGGAATGTGATGAAAGTATGGTAGATTTAATGATTAATAATCCTGATATAATTGTAAGTTCAAAGCAAGGAATACGAGAAACCTATGGTTTAAGAGAACAACCGGAGTTTTGTTATTATAAAAATAGAAAACATAAAGAATTTTCACTAAAGTCTATAATTGGAGATATAGGAGATATATTGAAAGAAATTGTTCCGTCTGTTGTTTTTTATTCTAATAGAGATAATCATCCGATTCATCAATTATTAGCAGTTGCATATGAAATGGCAGAATCACAACTTGAAAATAATATTCCAACAGTATATACCGGTTTTTGTTATTCAACTTCGTGGACAGCACCTAGAGACTTTTATGGCATTAATTTAAAAAAGACGGTTATAAAGGAAAATGAGAATATAAATAATTATGATTGGTCTAAACGTATTAGATTTCCAGTAGATGTAGCATCAAGCAGAAATATATTGTCCAAAAATCTAACATATAAAGCATTAAAAAAACATCACACTCAATTAGCTGTTTCAAACGCTAAAAGTGTGATTAATTCAGATAAGATATTTTGGATTAGAAATATAAGGAATGAACAAACTATTGATTTTATAAAGTTAATTGATATACAAGAAAATTTTGTATATTCATATTGGATGAAAGAAGATATTGATTTAAATAGTTTCTCTTGCTACATATGTTATGCGGGAGAGATACATATTATGCCACTGACTTCGACTAATATTGAGTTATATGTAAATAACAAAAAAATAATTATGACTAAAAATATTAAACTTGATAGGAAAAAAAATTATTATGTAAAAATAGTATGGAAAAAAGATGAAGAAGTACTATCAGATGAAGTATTTTTTGAAAGAACTAGTTGGTGTAAAATTATTGGATATGCGATTACATCTAATGTCGAGAATTTTGTACAGTCTATATGGACAAGGCTGTTAAGAAAAATAAAGAAATAATTGCCAAATTTGAAATATGTATAAGTAAGGGGAAGAATATGAAAGAATCTAGGCATGCCTATATGATAATGGCACATAATGATTTTGATATGTTATATGAGATTCTTCGAGAACTTGATTATAGAAGAAATGATATATTTTTGCATATAGATAGAAAATCTCAAAACGTACCGATTGAACATCTTTGTTCTGCAGTAAAAGAAGCAAATTTGGTGATTATTCCAAGGAAAAATGTAAATTGGGGAGGCTATACCCAAATTGCATGTGAATTACATTTGATGAGAAATGCATTAGAAAGTGGGCATCATGCATATTATCATATGATGACGGGAGCAATGGCACCAATAAAGAGTCAAGAAGAAATTTTTGAATTTTTTGATAATTGTGGAAATAAAGAATTTATAGGTTTTGATAATAGCGCAAATTTTGAAAGTCGGGTGTGTTTATACCACATTTATAACGAAATTGGTAAAGCGACGACAAAGACTGATCAGATCAAAGTGTTTATAAGAAACAAGTTCAATGGATTTCAGAAAAAAATAGGATATATATATAAACCAACAAGAAACATTTCATTTAAAAAAGGATTTGTGTATTGGTCGCTTACTGAAGATGCCATAAAATATATTTTAATAAATGAAAAGAATATAAAAAAAATATACAAGCATTCTTTTTGCGGAGATGAGCTGTTTATACAAACATTGCTTTACAATTCGGAATTTAGAAAAAAAATATACAATTTAGATGATGAGTATGAAAGTTGTCTTAGATTTATTAAGCCTGCTCTTTCATGGAATAAAGATTTTAGTGGAGGAAGCATAGAATTGGCAAAAAAATCAGAAAATAGTATTACAGTATCTGATTTGCCGATACTTGTAAAAAGTGAAAAACTATATGGTTGGAAGTTCGTTGGGGAGCAAGGAATTGAGACGATAAAAAAATTACGAGAACTTAGGGAAGAGAATTAAATTTTAAGAGACATTAAAGTAAAATGGTTATATACAATATGGAGAAAAAGATGAGCTGTAATATTAAAATTCCAATTTTATTTGATATGAAAAGTCAGTGTTGCGGATGCGCAGCATGTGCGGCAGTATGTAAAAGAAATGCAATTGATATGGAGAATGATGAAGAAGGATTTAAGTATCCTAAAATTAATGTTGCTCGTTGTGTAGGTTGTAATAGCTGCATAAAAGTCTGTCCATTAAAAGATTAAAATACATAGATGGAGAAACTGTAAATGAAGAAAATAATACAATTTGTTAATAGTATAAAATCAACAACAGCAGCGAGAGAAATATCATGTATGATGATTATTACAATTATTACACAGGTTATTTCGGTTTATAAATCCGCTATAATAGCTGCTAACTTTGGAGTATGTGTAGAGTTAGATGCATACAATTTTGCGAATAATTTATCTACTTTTTTCCTTACATTTGTTAGTTCTGGGATTACAACCGTTGTAATTCCAGCATATGTAAAAAAATTAGATAAAAGGGCTTTAGATACATTTTTAACAGTAGTATTTGGAGTCACAGGGATTTTTTTAGTAGGAACATTTTTGCTAAGAGGTCAATTAGTTGACTTGTTAACATCAAGAGATACAACATTCAGAATGTATGTATGTACAACGATGTTGTTAACAATATTAATTCAAGCTTTGCCGGCAATATTAGGCGTTACTGCTGCTTATTACCAGTGTATTGGAAAGTTTAATTTGCCTAAAATTATTTTATTATTGTCTAATATTGGGACCACAATGATATTGGTAATAATGAAAAATTTTGATTTATATCAATATTTATATATTTTATTGGGGGGTGCTATTTTTCAATTCGTAGTAGACTTGATGTGTGCCATTCATTTAGGATTTAGATTTAAAATAGAGTTTCAATTAAAAAATTCTACTTATAAATCTCTAATGCGTATTTTTATACCGACATTATTTAGTACAGGAATATATAGAATAAACACCATGATTGATTCGCTTATATCTTCAAATTTGGGAACGGGGCAATTAACAATACTTACATATTCGAATACAATAGTTGGTATGATAAATGCATTGATTATAGGTAATTTAATTACCTATGTTTACCCAAAAATTGTTGAGGCAGTTTCAATAGAAAAAAATAAAAGCCAGAGGATTTTATGGGATTATGCAATTATATTTCATGCCGTAGTATGTTTGATTGTAATAGGTTTTATTTCTGTTGGAAGAGAATTTATAGGCTTATTATATGAACATGGGGAGTTTTCATCTCAAGCTGCAACATCTGTTTATATCTGTATGAGTATATATGTTTTTGATCAACAAAATAATATTGTCAGAGATTTAATATATAGATATTTTTTTGCATTTGGAGAAACTAAAATTACGGTTAAAAATGGAGTTATAACAAGCATTGTGAATATAATATTTAGTTTAATATTGTCACAATTTTTAGGGGTTTATGGAATTATATTAGGAACATATGTAGCAGGTTTAGTTTCTTTATGTTGTATCATATTGAGACTAAAGAAAACATATGGATTTCAAGTAAAAATGCGAGATACTTTAAAAGAATTTTTGAAAACAGAATTAGCGGTATTTTTAACAATAATCTCTGTAATAATATTAAAAAATAGTATGCCAACGTATCCTTACATAATTAGCTTTTTAATATACGGAGCAATCAGTGTAATAATATATATAACATGCATTTTTGTTGCTCATAAGAAATTATTAACAAAATATATATAAACAATGTGGAAATGAAAGGACAATGAGTATGGGAAAATATTTTGGAACAGACGGTTTCCGAGGAGAAGCCAACAAGAATTTAACTGCAGATCATGCATATAAAATCGGACGTTTTTTAGGCTGGTATTATGGTGAATTAAAACATCAATCAGGAGATAACGCTCCAGCACGTATTGTAATTGGAAAAGATACTCGTCGTTCAAGTTATATGTTTGAATATTCTTTAGTCGGAGGTCTAGTGGCATCTGGGGCAGATGCCTATCTTCTCCATGTGACAACAACACCATCTGTTGCCTATGTTGCACGAGTAGATGAATTTGATTGCGGCATTATGATTTCAGCAAGCCATAATCCATACTATGATAATGGAATCAAGTTAATCAATGGCAATGGTGAAAAGATGGATGAAGATACAATTTCTTTGGTGGAAGCATACCTTGATGGCAATTTGAATGTATTTGGAAAAGATTATGCAGAGATTCCATACGCTCATCGGGACAGAATTGGATGTACAGTAGATTATGTTTCTGGAAGAAACAGATATGTGGGTTATCTGATTTCTCTGGGTGTTTATTCATTTAAGGGTATGAAAGTGGGACTTGATTGTGCCAATGGTAGTTCATGGAATATTGCCAAAGCAGTATTCGATGCATTGGGAGCAAAAACATACGTAATCAATGCAGATCCAAATGGCACCAATATTAATACAAATGCCGGGTCCACTCATATTGAGGGATTGCAGAGATTTGTAATTGAGAAAGGACTGGATGTCGGTTTTGCTTATGATGGAGATGCAGATCGTTGTCTTTGCGTAGATGAAAAAGGAAATGTAGTCGATGGAGATGCAATTCTTTATGTTTACGGAAGATACATGAAAGAACGTGAGAAATTAATTACAAATACTGTAGTTACAACGGTAATGTCCAATTTTGGACTTTATAAAGCCTTTGATGAGCTTGGAATTGGTTATGCCAAAACGGCTGTTGGTGATAAATATGTTTATGAGTATATGCAGAAAAATGGTTGCCGACTTGGAGGGGAGCAGTCGGGGCATATTATTTTCTCAAAATATGCTTCAACAGGGGATGGTATTCTTACCAGCCTTAAAATGATGGAAGTTATGATGGCAAAGAAAATGAAAATGAGTCAGCTCACAGAGGATTTACATATCTATCCACAGGTTCTTGTAAACGTTAAAGTAAAAGATAAAGCAGTTACACAGGCTGATAAAGATGTTCAGGATGCTGTAAAGAAAGTTGTTGATGCATTAGGAGATACTGGACGTATTCTTGTTAGAGAATCAGGTACAGAGCCTTTAATTCGTGTAATGGTGGAAGCTGAAACCGAGGAGATATGTAGAAAACATGTTGATAATGTTGTATCTGTAGTTAAAGAAAAAGAGACACGCTAAGCGAAAAAGGGAGTAAATAATTATGTGTGGAATTGTTGGATTTACAGGAAGAGAACAGGCAGCACCTATTTTATTAGATGGACTGTCCAAGTTAGAGTATCGAGGATATGATTCGGCAGGAATTGCTGTTCGTGATGGTGAGAATCCAGTTGATATTGTGAAAGCAAAGGGGAGACTTAAGATCCTTGCTGATAAAACAAATGATGGTAAGGCGGTAGTTGGTTCATGTGGAATTGGTCACACCAGGTGGGCAACTCATGGAGAACCATCGGAAAATAATGCTCATCCTCATAGAAGTGATAATGGAAATATTGTAGCAGTACATAATGGCATTATTGAAAATTATCAGGAATTAAAAGAAAAGCTTGTGAGAAAAGGGTATACATTTTATTCTGATACAGATACAGAAGTTGCAGTTAAACTTATTGATTATTATTATACAAAATATGAAGGAACACCAGTAGATGCAATTAATCATGCTATGGTTCGTATTCGTGGTTCTTATGCTTTGGCAGTAATGTTTAATGAATATCCAGAGGAAATTTATGTTGCAAGAAAAGATAGTCCGATGATTCTCGGAGTAGAAGATGGGGAATCTTATATTGCATCTGATGTACCTGCTATCTTAAAATATACAAGAAATGTGTATTATATTGGTAACATGGAGATGGCTCGTGTAAGGAAGGGCGAAATTACTTTCTATAATCTTGATGGAGATGAAATTGAGAAAGAGTTAAAAACTATTGACTGGAATGCAGAAGCAGCTGAAAAAGCTGGATATGAGCATTTTATGATGAAAGAAATCCATGAACAGCCAAAGGTTGTAGGTGATACAATTAATTCTGTTGTGAAAGAAGACTTTATTGATTTATCAAATGTGGGGCTTTCTGAAGAAGATATAAAAGAGGTCAGTCAGATTTATATTGTTGCGTGTGGATCAGCTTATCATGTTGGTATTGCAGCACAGTATGTAATTGAAGACTTAGCAAAAATTCCTGTTCGTGTAGAACTTGGTTCTGAGTTCCGTTATAGAAATCCATTGCTTGATAAGAATGGTCTAGTAGTAGTTATAAGTCAGTCTGGAGAAACAGCAGATAGTTTAGCAGCACTCCGGGAAGCAAAGGAAAAAGGAGTACGAACATTAGGAATTGTAAATGTAGTTGGATCATCTATTGCCAGAGAAGCTGATTCAGTATTTTATACTTTAGCAGGACCTGAAATTGCTGTCGCTACAACAAAGGCCTATAGTACACAGCTTGTTGCAACTTACGCTTTGGCAATCCAATTTGCAAAAGTTCGTGGAGAGATTTCAGAAGAAAGATATGTTGAGCTTATTAAGGAAGTAAAGACTTTACCAGAAAAAATTGCAAAGATTTTAGAAGACAAAGAACGTATCCAATGGTTTGCGTCAAAACAGGTAAATGCCCATGATGTATTCTTTGTTGGAAGGGGCATTGATTATGCAATCTGTATGGAAGGTAGCTTAAAGATGAAAGAAATCAGCTATATTCATTCAGAAGCATACGCCGCCGGAGAATTAAAGCATGGAACAATTTCTTTAATTGAAGACGATATTTTAGTAGTAGGTGTATTGACTCAGCCAGAATTGTACGAAAAAACTATTTCTAATATGCTAGAATGTAAGAGCCGAGGAGCGTATTTGATGGGACTGACTACTTTTGGAAAGTATAACATTGAAGATACAGCAGATTTTACAGTTTACATTCCAAAGACAGATCCACTTTTTGCAACATCACTTGCAGTGATTCCATTACAGTTATTGGGATATTACATCAGTGTAGCTAAAGGCTTGGATGTAGATAAACCACGAAATCTGGCGAAAAGTGTAACTGTAGAATAATTATCTTTAAGGGAAAGAACAAATTATGAGAACAACATTAGTTATCATGGCTGCCGGAATCGGTTCCCGATTTGGCGGTGGAATTAAACAACTTGCTCCAGTTGGCTTAAATGGAGAAATCATCATGGATTATTCTATCCATGATGCAATCGAAGCAGGCTTCAACAAAATTGTTTTTATTATCCGTAAAGATATTAAGGATGCATTTAAAGAAGCAATTGGTGACCGTATCGAAAAGATTTGCAACAATCTTGATGTAGAGATTGCTTATGCATACCAGGAATTAAATGAACTTCCAGAAGGGGTGGAGCTTCCTGCCGAGCGTACCAAGCCTTGGGGAACAGGACAGGCTGTTCTTGCTTGTAAAGAAGTTCTGCATGAGCCATTTGCAGTTATCAATGCAGATGACTACTATGGAAAAGAAGCATTTGTTAAGCTTCATAATTTCCTTGTAGGCTATGCACCAGAAAAATCCAATCAGTTCTGCATGGCAGGTTTCATTTTGAAGAATACGTTAAGTGAGAATGGTGCCGTTACCAGAGGAATTTGCGAGACAAATGAGGAAGGTTATCTCACAGCAGTACATGAAACTTCCAATATTGTTAAGACTCCAGAGGGTGCAGCAGTAGACAACGATGGACAGCTCACTTCAATTAATGCTGAATCCTACGCATCCATGAATATGTGGGGACTTACACCGGAATTCATGCAGACTTTAGAAGATGGATTTAAAGAGTTCTTTGCAAATATGGGAAACAAAGATATTCTGAAAGCAGAATATTTACTGCCAATTTACATAGACGAACTTCTTCAGGCTGGGAAAGTTTCTGTAAAGGTCTTAGATACAAATGATAAATGGTTTGGAGTAACTTATAAAGAAGACAAAGATTATGTAGTGAAATCATTTGCCAGACTGATAGAAGATGGTGTATATCAAAAAAATTTATTTGAGGATTTAAAATAAATAGTGAAGGAGAACAATGGAAAGAGATAATCGAAATATTTAATAAAATAGCATATAATGTATTATCAGCACTTTATCAGCCCTTTTGGGCTGCCGTTCTCCTTGCCTTTTTAACAATGTTCTTATATTTATATGGTAAGGAGCATGGGTGGAAAAAGAATAATTTTATCCGAAATATGTTTGCAACATGTTGGAGAACATTTGAAAATTCATCAACTTTTCGCAGGATATTTCTATTATTAGCCTTTTATGCAGCAATGATATTACTCCGAACAGTATTAAATCGTGAGATATGGTTTGATCCACTTGGAAAGCTTTTTGGAGGATGGGGATTATATGAGGATGGAGAGTTTACAACAGAATCTATAGAGAATTTCATGTTGTTTGTTCCATTTTCTATTTTACTATTGTGGGCATTTCAAAAAGAATTACTTGATGAATCTGAGAATATTAGATTTGGAAAGATCGTTTGGAAAGCCACAAAAGTTGTAGCAGTATTTTCTTTTATTGCTAACTTCCCATATTTTTCCTACTCAGCATAAAAATATAACTGTAATCAGCGAGCTGGAGAAGCAGCAATGTGCAAAACTATAAAGATAAAAGAAGGGGGCTTTTAAAGGCAGTAAATAAAATACTAAGTGATAGTGAATAGAAATCTGTAAATAGAAAAAAGTGGGTAATCAAAGTTCTTGAGAGTTTGCCGAACTAATTGAGGGTCAGTCGTGAGGGGCTGACCCTTTTTGAATGTCGGATAATCAAAGTTCTTGAGGGGGTGTCGAACTAATTGAGGGTCAGTCGTGAGGGACTGGCCCTTTTTGAATCTAATTTTTGAGGGGAGGCTGTTGTTTTACTCTTTCTTTTGCCCCTCCGGATCATTTCAGTCTCTGTTGAATATTCTGGATGGTTTTACATCAGCTGTCCGGTGATATGGAAATCATGAATATTACGATGCGGCAGAGCAGTCTGTCCGGTCAAAGTCCGGACAGGTGGGTCAGAGAGCCACGGAATATTCAAGACATTTGTAAAGACTGCTACGCACCGCAGATGCGGCAAGGTCTTGACAAATATCCCAAGAGTTATTTGATTTGGCAAAAAAGAACAATATGATTTTGATGGAAGCAATAAAGACGGCTTATGCTACAGCATTTGCTAGATTAATTCTTCTAATCAAAGGTGGAAAAATTGGAGAAGTTGTTTCAATTGATGCAACATGTACAAGTTTAAATAAGACGGATTGGTCTGGATTTTATGAATGGGCACCCACTGCATTGTTGCCTATATTTGAGTTATTAGGAACGGATTATCAAAAGAGAATTATTACGCATCTAGATGAAAAGGATAATGATATATTTACGAAAATTGATTTTATTTTTGAAAAAGCGGTTGCCTCAATTAAAGTTGGAGATGGTATTAAGTCAGAGGGGCAGTTAGTTATTTCAGGAACCAAAGGATACATTTATGTTCCGGCTCCGTGGTGGAAAACTGATTATTTCGAAATTCGTTATGAAAATTCTAATGATAATAAAAGGTACTTTTATCAATTAGATGGTGAAGGAATCAGATATGAATTAGTTGCTTTTGCTAGAGCAATTGAGTCAGGAAAAGTGATTAGTAATATTAAATATGAGACTTCTTTAGCAATTACAGAAGTAATTGAAGATTTTCATAAAAGAATAGATACAATATGTATTAAAAAAATTGGATATGGCAGTTGACATTAATTTAGTTGTTCGATATATATAATTAATATTGAAAGTACAAATGTGTGAAAAAATAATTAAAAAGCAGTCATTGAGAAGAAGCAGACACTTGGAACACTTGCAGATGAAGTGAAGATCTTCCCACAGCTTCTGAAGAATGTTCGCGTTAAGGACAAGAAGACAGTACTGGATAATGTAGCAGTTCAGGCAGCAGTCGAGAAAGCAGCAGAAGAACTTGGGACAGACGGACGTATCCTTATTCGTGAGAGTGGAACAGAGCCGGTGATCCGTGTTATGGTAGAAGCAACTTCTGATGAGATCTGCGAGAAGTATGTAGACAGCGTAGTGGAAGTGATTTCGCAAAACTAATCCGAAGGTCAGTCGTGAGCGACTGGCCTCTTTTAGATTGTCGTGGTGGTATTCTTTTTAAATAGCAATTCCCCTACATTAATAGTTGACATTTCGTATTACGAAAGTATAATAGAATAGGTGAGAGAAAGGAGATTACCTATGGCTAAGATGGGACGTCCGAAGTCAGACGTGATCAAAGATAAAATTGTGACAATCCGAATGTCTGCGGAGGAACATCAGAAACTTAGGGACTATTCTGAGAAGCATCAACAGACGATAACGGAAACCCTTAAAGAAGGAGTTGACTTATTATATAAGACTCGTGATTAAGGTATATTTTTAGTTGAAGAACATTACGAAATCAAGAGATTATAGTAATGAAAAGATAGAACGAAAAGGAGAAGTGCTATGGCATTAAAGAAAAAACCGGTAACAGGAATGAAAGATATTCTTCCTGCAGAGATGGAGATCAGAGATTATGTGATCGGTCTGATCAAAGAGACATATAGAAGCTTTGGATTCTCATCCATTGAGACTCCATGTGTAGAGCATATCGAGAACCTGTGCAGTAAGCAGGGTGGAGATAATGAGAAGCTGATCTTCAAGATCTTAAAGCGTGGAGAGAAGCTGAAACTTGCAGAGGCGAAGGAAGAAGCTGATCTTGTAGACGGAGGACTCCGCTATGACCTGACACTTCCGCTGTCCAGATATTATGCAAATCATTCTAATGAACTTCCAGCACCGTTTAAAGCACTT
>OJMP01000297.1_pt1 | contig 50672 bp, 48 predicted proteins | sample 1597311 | NCBI WGS metagenome assembly OJMP01 (sample SAMEA2452134, study PRJEB22498) | human gut metagenome | biome: human feces; feature: human gut; material: feces | place: Australia | collected 2012 | reverse complement strand
GTTCATATTTCCTGCATCGCGAAGCGTGTTGCTGGGAACGGAGTGAACAGTAACTAAATAATTAGCAGGAGTATGATAATAAAATGAACATACAGGAAGCAAAAACAGAAATCTGTAATACACTTCGTGCATATCTGGCGAAGGATGAGAATGGATATTATACTTATCCGCTGATCCGTCAGAGACCGCTGTTGCTGATCGGTCCGCCGGGAATCGGCAAAACTGCCATTATGGAACAGGCGGCAGCAGAGTGCGGTGTGGGACTTGTAGCCTACACCATTACCCATCACACCCGTCAGAGTGCCATCGGTCTTCCGGAGATCGTTAAACGGAATTACGGTGGAAAAGGAATGATGGTGACAGATTACACAATGAGTGAGATCGTGGCATCTGTCTATGATTGTATGGAGAATACAGGCAGGAAAGAGGGAATCCTGTTTATTGATGAGATCAACTGTGTGTCTGAAACCCTGGCACCGGCAATGCTGGCACTTCTCCAGAATAAAACCTTTGGAAGTCATAAGATTCCGGAAGGCTGGATTCTGGTAGCAGCGGGAAATCCACCGGAGTATAATAAATCTGTCAGGGAATTTGATATTGTCACACTCGACCGTGTCCGTAAGCTTACAATTGAGCCTGACTGCGATATCTGGCTGAAATATGCAGGACAGCAGAAGGTGCACCAGGCGATCATTTCTTATCTGTCTGTGAAGAAAAACAATTTCTATGCGGTGGAGAATACAGTAGACGGTAAATTCTTTGTGACTGCCAGAGGCTGGGAGGATCTTTCAAGACTTCTGCAAAGCTATGAAAAGCTGGGAATCGGGATCAGTGAGGAACTGGTGGAGGAATTTCTCCAGAAAGAGGAAACAGCCAGAGATTTTGCAGGTTTTTATCAGTTATATACAAAGTATGGGGATGATTATGAAATCCCGTCGATCCTGTCCGGAAATCTGAGCCGGGAGAATCTGGCGCTGAAGGAGAAGATGGCTGCAGATGGAGCTTTTGAGGAGCGTTTTGCAGTTGTAAATCTGATCCTGGGGGCATTGAGAGAAAAAGCGGAAGAATACGGACAGGCAGATCATCAGCTTGAGGTACTCTATGAGATGTTTCTGCATCTGAGAACTCAGGTGAGAAAGAATGCTGAGGAAGAGAAGCTGGGAATTTCATTGCTTGAAGAATTTGTGCAGGAACAGGAAAACAGTCTGCAGATCAAAGTAAAGATGGAACTGATCTCAGTAAGAGAACAGAAATATCAGGAGACGGCAATCCGCAGGCTGAGGGAATATATTCTGACAGCAAAGAAAGAACATGTGCGGTCAGCTGAAAATGGATTTAAGCGGATCAGTAAATGTTTTGAAAAAGAAGCAGTATGCAGAGAAGATGTGATCCAGAAACTCCAGGGAGAACTGCAGAATGCCTTTTCATTTATTAAAGAGAGCTTTGGCGAAAATCAGGAAATGCTGCTTTTCGTGACAGGGATCACAGCGGATAAGTCAATGACTTCGTTTATTGCCGGAAATGGCTGTCCGGCATATTTTGAACACAGCGAGATGCTTTTATATAATAAAGAAGAAAATGAACTGCGAAAAGCGTGTCTGGAGGCAGTGCATGAAAGACTACAGGAAGAAAGCCGTGACCGGGTATAATATCTGTTACAGACAGTATCTGAAAACGGCAGTCAGTATGTTATTGATAGAAGCAAATCAGACAGCAGCTGATACATAGCAGCAGAAATACGCTGCGGAAATGGAGGAAGAATGTCAGAAAAACAGCCTGAAAAAAAGAAGACAGCAGGGGATGTTGTGTTGACGGTTGTTCTGATCGCAGCAATCTGTGTATTCTGTTATGCAGGATATAATCTGTTTCATATTTATACAGAATATAAGAAAGGTACGGATGAGTACAATTCAATCACACAGATGGCAGTAACAGAACGAGATCCGGATGGAGAAGCAGCAGGGCCGGAGGCAGGCAGTGAACTGAAAGCGCCTATGGATATTGACTTTGCATCTCTTAAAAGTGTAAATGATGATGTAGTGGGATGGATTTATGTGGAAGCAGTGCCGGATATCAATTATCCCATTGTGCATGGCAAAGACAATGAAACTTATCTTCACAGAACCTATGAGAAGAATTACAATTTTGCAGGTACTATCTTTGTGGATTATGAAAACAAAGGGGATTTCAGTGACTGTAATACGATCGTGTATGGCCATAATATGAAAAATGGTTCCATGTTTGCTCAGCTTAAGAAGTTTACACAGGATGAAGAGACTTATAAGAAGAGCAAATATTTCTGGATCTTTACACCTGAGAAAAACTACAGGTATGAGATTATTTCTGCGTACACCACAGGTGTGAACAGTGATACCTATACACTGTTTAAGGGACCTGGTGAGGAATTTGAAAAATATCTGGAGAAGATCAGAGGATATTCCGAGATCCGGACAGATGCAGAAGGAATGAACATAAAGGACAAGATCATTACTCTGTCTACCTGTACAGGAAACGAGGCAACCCGTTATGTTGTCCAGGGAAAACGTGTGGATACACTTGATGTCGGGCAGTAGAATTATGAAGAGCAGTTACCTGAATCAGAAGAAAATCGTATTGCTGTAAAAGCAGACGATAAAAATTCAGATGATAAAATTTCAGTAACAGTGTTTGGAAAAAATAAAGGAGGAATTCTAAATGGCAGGAGAAGTTGAGAGATTACAGGAACTTGTAGACAAATATGACAATATTGTCTTCTTCGGCGGAGCAGGTGTTTCCACAGAGAGCGGAATCCCGGATTTCAGAAGTCAGGACGGACTTTATCATCAGAAATATGACTATCCTCCGGAAACGATCTTAAGCCATACATTCTTTATGAGAAAGCCGGAAGAATTTTTCAAATTCTACAGAGACAAGATGCTTTGTGACACTGCAAAACCAAATGCAGCACATCTGAAGCTGGCAGAACTGGAACAGGCAGGAAAACTGAAAGCAGTTATTACCCAGAATATCGACAATCTGCATCAGATGGCGGGTAGTAAGAAAGTGCTGGAGCTTCATGGAAGTGTATACCGCAATTACTGCATGAAGTGTCACAGATTTTATGATTTTGCCCACATGAAAGCATCCACAGGTGTTCCGAGATGCGAATGTGGTGGAATTATCAAGCCGGATGTGGTATTGTATGAAGAAGGTCTGGACAATCAGACGATCAATGAAGCAGTGAAGGCAATCTCAGAGGCACAGGTGCTGATCATAGGGGGAACTTCCCTGGCTGTTTACCCGGCAGCAGGACTGATCGATTACTTCCGGGGAGAGCACCTTGTAGTGATCAACAAATCCCCGACTCCGAGAGACAGATATGCAGACCTTCTGATCCAGGAGCCGATCGGACAGGTGTTTGCACAGATTCACTGTTAAAGCCGGTTAAGGGTACCTGTTCAGGTTACTGTCAAAGTTATATAAGAGGAGTAAGAGATTATGGGACTTCCCTATGAAGTTGGTGATATTGTTACATTAAAGAAAGTCCATCCCTGCGGAAGCAGAGACTGGGAAATCTTAAGGGTAGGTGCTGATTTCCGCCTGAAATGTACAGGATGCGGACATCAGATCATGGTACCGCGCAAGATGGTTGAGAAAAATACTAAAAATTTGATAAAAAAAGAAAAATAGTACTTTACAGACACCAAAAACTATGTTAGAATCAACACTCGTGATATATTTTATATCCTTGCTCTTTGACAGGCAAAGGGCCAACAGACCATAAGGAGGTAAAGCAAGACATGAACAAGTACGAGTTAGCATTAGTTGTTAGTGCAAAAGTTGAAGACGAAGTACGTGATGCAGTTGTTGAGAAAGCAAAAGGATACATCACACGTTACAACGGCACTATCACAGAAGTAGAAGAATGGGGTAAGAAAAAATTAGCTTACGAAATTCAGAAAATGCATGAAGGCTTCTACTATTTCATTCAGTTTGAAGCAGACGCACAGTGCCCGGCGGAAGTTGAAAGACACGTTCGCATCATGGACAATGTATTAAGATACTTAGTCGTAAGAAAAGACGCATAATCTTATACAGGGTGGATTTTAGAAGGCACCATTAATTGATCCGTTCAACCATTCAAAGCAGAAACGAAGAGGTATTTATATGAACAAAGTAATTTTAATGGGACGCTTAACAAGAGATCCTGAGGTGAGATATTCCGCAGGAGAGAATGCATTGGCAATTGCCAGATATACACTGGCAGTAGACAGAAGATTCCGCCGTGACGGTGAAGCAACAGCAGACTTTATCAGTTGTGTATCCTTTGGACGTACAGCCGAGTTTGCTGAGAAGTATTTCCGTCAGGGACTTAAGATCATTGTTTCAGGACGCATTCAGACAGGCAGCTACACCAATCGTGATGGCCAGAAGGTTTATACCACAGAGGTAGTAGTTGAGGAACAGGAGTTTGCTGAGAGCAAGGCGGCCAGCGATAATTACGCAGCTTCCCATCCTCAGACATCATCCCCTGCACCTGCACCATCCATGCCGGCTCCGGGAGCAGCCAGTGCAGACGGTTTCATGAACATTCCGGATGGAATTGATGAAGAACTGCCGTTTATTTAATACAAACTGATAGAATAAAATAGGAGGAAAGCAATCATGGCTTACAATAGAGGCGAAAGACCAGACTCTCCAATGAAGAGAAGAGGCGGCCGCAGAAGAAAAAAAGTTTGCGTATTCTGTGGTAAAGAGAATAACGAGATCGACTACAAGGATGTAGCAAAATTAAGAAAATATGTTTCTGAAAGAGGAAAAATCCTCCCAAGAAGAATCACAGGGAACTGTGCAAAACATCAGAGAGCACTGACAGTTGCTATCAAGAGAGCACGTCATATGTCTATGATGCCATACATCCAGGACTAATTCTGAAGATGATAAATGCTGCTCCGCATTTGGCGGAGCAGCATTTTTGCATTATTTACGAGAATTGCTATATAACAGAATGAACAGTAACACACAATAACCATTATTTTTGTGCGTTCTTCTGTTGCTATGGTAAATTCTGTTCAAATCTGTTATAATATGATTCAAAGGGCGTTTTTCACAGAACCTGTCTATATGCAGCACATTTGCTGTGTACAGGCGAAACAAATAGAATGATGAAGAACGGAAAGAAAGATATGAGTGATAAACTGAAATTAAAAGGGCATATGAAAGCATTCATGCGGTGGCCTCTGATTCTCTCGGCTTTACTGATCGTACTTAATATCTGGGTATATTTTGTCAGCGTGAAGGCTGGTATTATTGTGTCAGGTGGAATCCTGATTTATGTGGGATGTGCAGTAATAATACTCCGATGCCACAGACCGTTCATTGTAAATGAACTGATAGCCTTTGCCAATCAGTATGATTCGCTTGAAAAGAGAATCCTTGAAGAACTGGCATTGCCCTATGCCATTATGGATATGAATGGCAGAATGATCTGGTCCAACAAAGTATTTGCGGAGCTTACAGGTAAAGATCAGTTTTATAAGAAAAATGTCAGCACTGTTTTTCCGGATGTAACAGCTGACAAATTACCGGTTGCAGATAAGAAAGAGACTGCTGAGATCAGTACTCGATTTGGAGAGAAGACTTATCGTATTTCCATGCAGAGGGTGTCTCTTGGTGAAGTGGTTGCCAAAAGTGAGCTTCTGGAGAATTCAAACAGGAATGTCAGCCTGATCGCCATGTATCTGTATGACGATACAGAACTGAAGTCTTACATTAAAAAGAATGAAGACAATAAGCTTGTTGTAGCGTTGGCTTATCTGGATAACTATGAGGAAGCACTTGAGAGTGTAGAGGATGTGAGACGTTCACTTCTGATTGCTCTGATTGACCGGAAGATTACGAAATATTTTTCCAATTTCGATGGTCTTGTAAAGAAACTTGAGAAGGACAAATATTTCCTGATCATGCGCCAGAGTTCGCTTGAGGCTCTGAAAGAACAGAGATTTCATATTCTGGACGAGGTTAAAACAGTTAATATCGGAAATGAGATGGCGATCACTTTGAGTATTGGTGTGGGACTGAATGCCTCCACGTATATTCAAAATTATGAGTATTCACGTATTGCTATAGAGATGGCACTTGGACGTGGCGGTGATCAGGTTGTTATTAAGAATGGAAATAATATTACCTATTACGGCGGAAAGACTCAGCAGATGGAGAAGAATACCCGCGTAAAAGCCAGGGTAAAAGCGCAGGCACTGAAAGAGTTTATGAGTACGAAAGACAGAGTCGTTGTCATGGGACATAAAATCACAGATGTGGATGCGTTGGGAGCAGCAATCGGTATTTTCCGTGCAGGTAAAACACTTGGAAAATCTGTCAGTATTGTAGTGAATGATCCGACAAAATCTATCAGACCGTTGATCGCAGGATATGTGAATAATCCAGACTACGAGCCATCTATGTTTGTGGACAGCGAGCAGGCTAAAGATATGGTAGATAACAATACAGTGGTGGTTGTAGTTGATACTAACAGACCAAGCTATACGGAATGCGAGGAGCTTCTGCACATGACAAAGACAATTGTTGTGCTGGATCATCACAGGCGGGGAAGCGAAGTGATAGAGAATGCGGTGCTTTCCTATGTGGAGCCTTATGCATCCTCAGCCTGTGAGATGGTAGCAGAGATCCTGCAGTATTTCTCGGATGACCTGCGTATCCGCAATATGGAGGCTGACTGTCTCTATGCGGGAATTATGATCGATACAAACAATTTTACGACAAGAGCAGGTGTACGTACCTTTGAGGCTGCTGCATTCTTAAGAAGGAGTGGAGCAGACGTGACCAGAGTACGTAAACTGTTAAGGGATGATCTGAAATCTTATCAGGCACGTGCAGAAGCAGTGAGAACTGCACAGATTTACAGAGAATGCTATGCCATTGCCAGATGTCCAAGTGAAAATCTGGACAGTCCTACAGTTATAGGAGCACAGGCAGCCAATGAGCTTCTGAATATTGCAGGGGTTAAGGCATCTTTTGTACTGACTCAGTACAATAATGAAGTTTATATCAGTGCCAGGGCTATTGACGAAGTCAATGTACAGGTAATGATGGAAAAGATGGGCGGAGGCGGTCATATGAATATTGCCGGTGCCCAGGTCAAGGCTTCTCCGGATGAGGTGGAGAGAATGCTTAAAGACATCATAGATCAGGAATATCAGGAGGAAAACACAAAATGAAAGTAATCTTACTTGAAGACGTAAAAGCACTTGGAAAAAAGGGACAGATCGTAAATGTAAGTGACGGATATGCAAGAAACATGATCCTTCCTAAGAAACTGGGGCTGGAGGCAACTCCTAAGAATTTAAATGATCTGAAACTTCAGAAAGCAAACGAAGAGAAGGTCGCAAAAGAAGTATATGAAGCAGCACAGGCATTTGCAAAGGATCTCGAGACAAAAGAAATCATCCTTACACTGAAAACAGGAGAAGGCGGAAGAACCTTTGGTTCCGTTTCTTCCAAAGAAATCTCTGAAGCAGCAAAGAAACAGTTGAATCTTGACATTGATAAAAAGAAACTGCAGCTTCCTGAGCCAATCCGTACACTTGGTGTTACCCAGGTGCCTGTCAGATTACATCCTAAGGTAACAGGAACTCTTAAAGTATGGGTAAAAGAAGCATAAGTCTTCCGGAGGGATAAAGAATGGAAGAAGCGCTGATTAAAAGAATACTCCCCCACAGTATAGAGGCAGAGCAGTCTGTAATCGGCTCAATGATCCTGGACAGAGATGCGATCCTTGTGGCATCTGAGATACTTACCAGCGATGATTTTTATCAGAAACAATATGGCATCATCTTTGATGCAATGGTGGAATTGTGTAATGAAGGGAAACCGGTAGATCTGGTGACCCTTCAGAATCGTTTAAAGGAGAAAGAACTCCCGCCGGATATCAGCAGTATGGAATATGTAAGAGATCTGATCTCAGCGGTTCCTACTTCTGCAAATGTGAAGTACTACGCAAAGATCGTCAGTGAGAAAGCAGTCCTTCGCAGACTTATCAAGGCAAATGAAGAGATTGCCAACACCTGCTATCTGGAGAAGGAGAATACAGAGATTATTCTGGAAGAAGCAGAAAAAAAACTGTTCAATATTCTTCAGAGACGCAACAATGAAGAATATGTTCCAATCCAGCAGGTAGTTCTGAATGCCATTAATAACATTGAGAAAGCGTCTAAGCTTAAGGGTTCTGTAACAGGTATTCCCACAGGCTTTATGGATCTGGATTATAAAACATCCGGTATGCATCCTTCTGATCTGGTGCTGATCGCAGCCCGTCCTTCCATGGGAAAGACAGCCTTTGTACTGAATATTGCACAGTACATGGCATTCCGAAAGGATGTCACAGTTGCCATATTTAGTCTGGAAATGTCAAAGGAACAGCTGGTGAACCGACTTCTGGCAATGGAATCTCATGTAGATTCCCAGAATATGAGAACAGGTAATCTGAAAGACGAGGACTGGACAAAACTGGTAGAAGGAGCAGATATTATCGGTAAATCTAATCTGATCATTGATGACACGCCGGGTATTTCCATTGCGGAAATGCGCTCCAAATGCAGGAAATATAAGCTGGAACATAATCTCGGGATTATCATGATCGACTATCTGCAGCTGATGAGCGGAAGTGGAAAAAGTGATTCCAGACAGCAGGAAATTTCAGATATTTCCCGTTCTCTGAAAGCTCTTGCCAGAGAGCTGAATGTGCCGGTGATCGCATTGTCTCAGCTCAGCCGTGCGGTGGAACAGCGTCCGGATCACAGACCAATGCTTTCGGATCTTCGAGAATCCGGAGCCATTGAACAGGATGCCGATGTGGTAATGTTTATCTACAGAGATGACTATTATCATAAGGATACAGAGAAGAAGGACATTGCAGAGATTATCATTGCCAAACAGAGAAACGGTCCCATCGGAACAGTAGAACTGGTATGGCTGCCGAGATATACACAGTTTGTGAATATGAAGAAATAATCTATCTCAGAGGAGTTTGATCTTTGACTTGAATAATATTATAGCAATCCTCTAAAATAATGCATCTTAATCCAGCCCATCAGAGTGTGAAATCCTGCTGAATTGTCTTAAATGCATTATTTACGAGGATTGCTATAGAAAAATTTTACAGGGAAACAGTATCAGGGGGGGAGAATCCGGTACTGTTTCCCTGTTTTTTGTGTCAAAATAAAGTTTTATAGGGAAGTTTGTCAATCGAAACTTCTTGCAATCTCGCTATGGCGTTTTATAATAAATATACATGATATCAGGATTACGACAGCTGTTTTTACAGTGCAGTGGTTTAATGATATCAGGTGATAGATTGAGTTGTTGATATGCATCAGTGGTTTCTGATGAAAAATGGACTCAAAAGGAGGAGGGGCAGCATGGAGCAGCGGTATACTGTGACTCAGACCGCAGAAATCCTTGGCGTGAGGGCATCGGTCCTCCGGTACTGGGAGGAAGAACTGGAACTGAGGATATGCAGGAATGAGCAGGGACATCGTTACTATACAGGAAATGATATTACGCTTCTGGCTAATATAAAGGAACTAAAGAAAAGAGGACTTGCCCTGAGAGCGATCAAAGAACTGGTTCCAAGAATTTCAAGGACTGCACCCGGGACTACTGCGAGCAAAGTGAAGCTTCTTGAAGATGAACAGCCTGAGAGGAAAAAAATACTTGAATTTCAGAAAATCATGGAACGTCTGATCGCTCAGGAGCTACATATGAAAAAAGAGGGAGAAGACCAGTGCCGGGATCTGGATGAAACGATCCGTAACAGACAGCTTGCGAGAAAAGAGGCTGCTGCAGCACTGGAAAAAAGAAGCAGGAGGATCAGAAGAAAACATTTGTAAAAGTTATCCATAAAGAAAACAGCTTCGTCTCTGCGGTAAACAGAGATGAAGCTGTTTTGAAATCATGAATTATTCTGCTGGATGAATAGCCTCTGTTGGACATGCATCTGCACATGTTCCGCAGTCTAAGCATGCATCAGCGTCGATTACATAATGCTCATCTCCCTGAGAGATAGCTTCTGCAGGACATTCGCTTTCGCATGTTCCACAGCTTACACATTCGTCTGAAATTACATATGCCATAATTAGAATCCTCCTTATCGTAATAACGTTTTAGGCCCCTTTCGGGGTTCTGCATACATTTTAATATATCTTTGTCTGAATTACAAGTATAAAATCAGATACATTATAAAATAATATTAAGTTAGCATTTGCTTACTTTACCTGCAGATTACAAATAGCTGACGGACATGTGAATGTCTGTCCGAGCAGAGAAATTATCCTGCCAAAATACAGGCATTTGTATGATGGAAAATAGTCTGTTAATATACAAAAAAAATAAGAGTATCAAAAAGAAAGTGCGTTTTTGCTGAATTTATTGACAATTCAGACATAAACGGTTATAGTAAAGATACTTGCAAGGAGGCATAACACAGAAAGTTGTGCCTCTTTTGTTCCGTAGCAGGAATCAGAAAACAAATAGAAAGAATGGAGGAATGAAGAATGAAGAAAGCATTGGCAATTGGACTTGCAACAGTAATGGCGGTTTCCATGAGTGCACCGGTATTTGCAGAAGATGAAGGCAAAGGGATTGCAAAAGAGGACCTGAAAGTAGGAGTGATCTATATCGGTGATGAGAATGAAGGTTACACAGCAGCTCATATGAAAGGAATTGATGAGATGGAAGAGAAGCTTGGTCTTGACGATTCTCAGATTATTGAGAAAACTCTCATCGGTGAAGATGAAGGATGCTATGATGCGGCAGCAGACCTTGCAGATCAGGGATGTCAGATCATCTTTGCAAACAGCTTTGGACATGAGACTTATATACTGGAAGCGGCAGGGGAATATCCGGAGGTTCAGTTCTGTCATGCAACAGGAACACAGGCTGCATCCAGCGGACTTTCCAATATGCATAACTATTTTACAAATATTTATGAAGCACGTTACGTGTCAGGTGTAGTTGCAGGTCTGAAACTGAATGAAATGATCGAGGACGGCACAGTAAAAGAAGACGCATGCAAGATGGGTTATGTAGGTGCATTCCCATACGCAGAGGTTATCTCCGGTTATACAGCTTTCTATCTTGGCGCGAAGAGCGTATGCCCGTCTGTAACAATGGAAGTAAAATATACAAACAGCTGGGCAAGCTTTGACCTTGAGAAAGAGTGCGCAGATGCTCTGATCTCTGACGGCTGTGTACTGATCAGCCAGCATGCAGATACAACAGGTGCTCCTACAGCATGCGAAGCAGCAGGAGTTCCATGTGTAGGTTATAATATTGATATGACATCTGTTGCTCCGAACACAGCACTTACTTCTGCATCTATGGACTGGGGTGTATATTATACATACGCAGTACAGTGTATGCTTGACGGCACAGCAATTGATACTGACTGGTGTAAAGGATTTGCGGAAGGTGCAGATAAGATCACAGCTCTCAATGACAAAACTGTAGCAGAGGGTACAGAAGAAAAGGTCAAAGAAGTGGAAGATGCGCTCATTGATGGTTCCCTTCATGTATTTGATACATCTGCATTTACAGTAGACGGCAAGGAACTTGATACTTATAAGAAGGGTGATACAGAGTACATTTCTGACGGATACTTCCATGAATCTGAATATGGTTCCGCACCTGCATTTGATATTGCGATTGATGGAATTACATCTATTACAGAATAAGAAAATTGCTGGAGCTGCAAAGCGCGGAGCAATTCATGACAGCAGGGCTGCCCGGGCGGCAGCTCTGCTGTTTTCATATCGTACGTGCAAAAGAAGTCTTGAAGTCTTCTGACAGAAGGTTTCTTTTGCTGTATTATGGAGTATACAGGAGAGCAATTCCATAATTCAGAAGTAGGATTAAATGATATCGGCAGTCAAAGAGACAGGACTTTTACTGTAGATTGGATATCATTAGATAAAAGGAGGAAACGATAGTGGGAGAAAACTATGCACTTGAACTTAGAGATATTTCCAAGAGTTTTGGTTCGGTCCAGGCGAATGATCATGTAGATCTCACACTGAGAAAATCGGAGATTCTTGCAATTCTGGGGGAAAACGGAAGCGGAAAGACAACTCTGATGAATATGATCTATGGAATTTATTATCCGGATGAAGGACATATTTTTGTAAATGGAAAAGAAGTAACGATCCGTTCACCGAAAGATTCCTATGAACTGGGAATCGGTATGGTACATCAGCATTTTAAACTGGTAGATGTACTGACAGCAGCAGAGAATATTGTTCTGGGACTTCCGGGAAAGGGAAAGCTGGACATGAAGAGGATCACAGAGGATATTCAGAAGCTGGCAGATAAATATGGCTTTGAATTGGATCTGTCACAGAAGATCTACGAAATGTCCGTTTCCCAGAAGCAGACAGTTGAGATCATAAAGATGCTCTACCGTGGCGCGAGGATTCTGATCCTGGATGAGCCGACTGCAGTTCTGACACCACAGGAGTCTGACAGGTTATTCGATATTTTGAGAAATATGAGAAAAGATGGATGTTCCATTATGATCATCACGCACAAACTCCAGGAAGTTCTGGCGTTATCAGATCGTGTGGCAATCCTCAGAAAAGGAAAGTATATTGATACAGTAGAAACAGCTCAGGCAAATGCACAGAGTCTGTCAGAGATGATGGTAGGCGGCAGAGTAGATCTCAATATCGACCGTCCTGAACCGGAGAATGTAAGGAAACGATTAGTAGTCAAAGGTCTGAACTGTAAAAACAAAGAAGAGGTAAAAACTCTGGATGATGTTGATCTGACAGTAAATGCAGGAGAGATTCTGGGTATTGCCGGCATTTCCGGAAGTGGCCAGAAAGAATTTCTGGAGGCAATTGCAGGACTCCAGGCAATAGAGAGCGGTTCGATCACCCTGCTTGATGACAATGGAAAAGAAACAGAGCTTGCAGGAATGGATTCTATCTCCATTAATAAAGCAGGGATCAGCCTTGCTTTTGTTCCGGAAGACCGTATTGGGATGGGGCTTGTGGGCGATATGGATATGACTGATAATATGATGCTCAGAAGCTATCGCAATGGAAAAAGTCCATTCCTGGATCGAAAAGGTCCAAAGGCACTGGCATTAAAAATTAAAGAACAGCTTGAAGTCATGACTCCAAGTATTTCTGCACCTGTCCGTCAGATGTCAGGAGGAAATGTACAGAAGGTTCTGGTAGGAAGAGAAATCGCCCAGAATCCGAAAGTGCTTCTGGTAGCTTTCCCGACTCGAGGGGTGGATGTCAATACCTCCCATGTGATCTACCGTCTTCTGAATGAACAGAAGAAAAAAGGGGTTGCAGTAGTCTGTGTTATTGAGGATCTTGATGTAGTTCTTGAACTGTGTGACAGGATTGCAGTGTTCTGCGGAGGTAAAATCAGCGGAATTGAGGATGGAAGAACTGCAACGAAAGAAGAAATCGGGCTTCTTATGACGAAGCATGAAAAAGGAGGGACACAGGCATGAAGAAAGAACCTTTCTTACAGGTAAGTAAAAGAAGAAACAAAGCCAGATGGCAGGAACGTCTTCTGATCCGTTTCATTGCATTGATCCTTGCACTGATCGTGTGCGGAGCGGTGATCGTTGCCCTGGTAAAGATGAATCCGGTGGATGTCTATAAGGCAATCTGGGATGGAGCAATGGGTTCGGAACGCCGTCTGTGGCAGACCATACGAGATACAATGGTACTGCTGTGTATTTCCATTGGTCTGGCACCTGCATTTAAAATGAAATTCTGGAACATCGGTGCAGAAGGTCAGATTCTGATCGGTGGTGCCTGCTCTGCTGCCGTCATGATCTATGCAGGAGATAAGATGCCTGCAGGGTTACTCCTGATCGTAATGTTTGTGGCAAGTGCACTTGGCGGAATGATCTGGGGAATGATCCCGGCTGTATTTAAAGCAAACTGGAATACAAATGAGACACTGTTTACTCTGATGTTGAATTATGTTGCCATGCAGGTAGTAACTTATTGTATTGTATTCTGGGAAAATCCGAAAGGTTCCAATACAGTCGGTATCATCAATCAGGCTACAAAAGGCGGATGGCTTCCGGAATTGTTCGGACAGAAATATGGCTGGAATGTAGTCATTGTCCTGATTCTGACAGTGGGAATGTTTATTTATCTGAAATACTGTAAGCAGGGCTATGAGATCGCAGTAGTAGGTGAGAGCGAGAATACTGCCAGATATGCCGGTATCCAGGTGAAAAAGGTTATTATCCGTACAATGGCAATCTCCGGTGCAATCTGTGGTATCGCAGGTTTTGTTATTGTCAGCGGAGCCAGCCATACGATTTCCACTGCAACAGCAGGCGGTCGTGGATTTACTGCGATCATTGTCGCATGGCTTTCCAAGTTTAATACATTTATTATGGTTGCAGTTTCCTTTGGCATCGTATTTATGGACCAGGGTGCCGTACAGATTGCAACACAGTATGGACTGAATGAGAATGCTTCCAATGTTCTTCTGGGAATCATTCTGTTTTTCCTGATCGGTGCAGAATTCTTTATCAACTACAGAGTAAAGCGTGCAAAGAAATAGGAGGTAGCGGCAATGAGTGTACTGATAGTTTTTATTCAAAAAGCAATTGTCCAGGGCATCTGTATTCTGTATGGGGCGCTTGGTGAGATTATGACAGAGAAATCCGGTAACCTGAATCTTGGTATTCCGGGAATTATGTATATGGGCGGCATTTCAGGTTTGATGGGAGCTTTCCTCTATGAGAAGGATAATCCTGATCCCAATGCACTTGTGGGTGTACTGATATCGTTTTTGTGTGCGTTTGCATGTGCTGCGATCGGTGGTCTGATTTACAGTATCCTGACTATCACACTTCGTGTAAATCAGAATGTAACAGGTCTTGCACTTACCATTTTTGGTACAGGTTTTGGTAACTTCTTTGGCGGTTCTATTTCCAAGCTTGCAGGCGGTGTAGGACAGATTTCCGTAAAAGTAACAGGAAGTGCCTATACGGCAAAAATCCCGGGATTGTCTAAGATTCCGGTTATCGGAGGTATTTTATTTAATTATGGTTTCCTTACATATCTCTGTATTATTATAGCAGTCCTGTTATCGTTTTTTCTGTTCAAGACAAGAGCGGGATTGAATCTCAGGGCAATCGGTGAAAATCCGGGAACTGCAGATGCAGCAGGTATCAATGTTATCAAATATAAATATCTGTCAACCTGTATCGGTGCAGGTCTGGCAGGTCTGGGCGGACTCTATTTCGTAATGGAATATTCAGGAGGAACCTGGACAGACAATGGTTTTGGAGATCGTGGCTGGCTTGCTGTTGCACTGGTAATCTTTGCATTATGGAAACCACTGAATGCAATCTGGGGAGCATTCCTGTTCGGAGCTCTTTATATTCTGTATCTTTATATCCCGGGACTTGGACGAAGCATGCAGGAAGTATTTAAAGCACTGCCTTATGTGGTAACGATTATCGTACTGGTATTCACAAGCTTCCGAAAGAAAAAGGAACACCAGCCGCCTGCTGCGCTGGGACTTCCGTATTTCAGGGAGGAACGATAAAATTAAAAGTTTGCAGTTGATTCCAGAGTAAAATAGTATTATAATATCAGAAGCTATAAAAGCTGAGTAGTATAAAGAAAAATTAAGGAGGAAATATACAATGGCTAAAGTATCAAAAGACATGCTGATCGGTCAGCTTCTTCAGATTGATGCAAATATCGCACCGATTCTTATGAGAGCAGGAATGCATTGCCTTGGATGCCCATCTTCCCAGATGGAATCTCTCGAAGAAGCAGCTATGGTTCATGGACTGGATGTTGATGTACTGGTTAACCAGATTAATGATTTTCTTGGAGAATAATCTTCCTGAAAGGTAATCATATGACGGACTATGACAATTGTTGAATTGTCATAGTCTGACATGTAAAAAGGATGTTCTGAATAAGTTCAGGACATCCTTTTTTGAGAAATCTGTAATTTACTATGGTATAAGAAAAGAGCTTTCAGATGAAAACTGAATGCTCTTTTAATTATGAAAATTATTACAGTTGAATCAGCTGCTGAAGGGCAGAATCGGAAATCAGTTCTCCATGTTCTGTCAGATAAGCTTCTCCTGAAAGAGAGAAAGCCTTTCCCTGTCCATATTCCGTAAGAATATTACATACCCTGTTAAAATCCTCCGGAGAAAGTGATGACTGGTGAAGTACCAGTTTGTAAAGCTCATCGGCCGGATCTTTGTACAGGGTGTTTGCACCGGTAAAATAGCCGTTCAGTCCATGGGCGGCCGCAATCACATCGTCCAGTGTGTCGAACTCATAGAGACGGATAAGATTTACATCAGGAACCTGAGTATCGTCATTTTCCTTTACTCCGGTATTCTGAGCAGATTTGCCATCTTTTGTCTGAGTACTCTTCATCTTTGCTTCGTAAAGCTTCTGGAAGATATCAATAATATTGTCTGCACCGTCAAGCTGAAGAGTATCTGTCTTATCATTCCCTCTGAATGGAGCAAATTTGGAGAAACGGGTATCCAGTTCTTCAGGATCCTCTACTTTGGTAATGATCAGGATGATGCTCTCGGTACTCACCGGGATGGCCTCGATCATTAATGGAATATTATCTGCCTCAAAACCAAACTGTATCTGTGCCTGCTGCATCATATCGCGGAAAAGTTTCTTGGCTTTCTCAGTGCCGTAAGCCAGTTCACTGATACGGATCTGATGGTTCTCCAGGTCTTCTCTTGTCAGTGTGCAGCGTATCTGGTTGTCGTTGATCTTTTCTATCTTCATGTTGTCACATCCTATTCTGAATAACATTGAATTATCTGGCAGCTTCATAATTGCCTGTGAAAATCCATTAAAAGTGTTTCTGATAATGAAAATTTAACTTTTGAAAGCTGCGGACAATTACGGATAAATTAAAAGTTACTATTGTTTTTTGAACAGCAATTTTAAAGGATTGCCATAGATGCGCTGTCTTTGGAAAATTGCTGCAAGTAACTTCAAAAATTCTATTGTCTGACTGTGAATTTATAAAATTTTATACACTATATTATATAACACAGAACTGCAAAATGTAAAGATAAGTAATCAACCAAAATATTAAATTTTTAGAAACAAAACAGAAAAAAATACATAAATGAAGAAAAACACTTGCATCTGTTTACCAGATGGATATAATGAAAACAGAAGAAGCAGTAAACCTGCGGTTCACATAAGCGAAGATCTGAAACATTAACCAAAGTGATCTTTTATTTCTAAACTTCATTGCTGTTTTTCATGCAGCGTTCCTGCTGTGGCAATGTACAGGTAAAATTTCCATGATGATAATAAGAAGTTGAAACGTTACTGTTCACTCCGTTCACAGTAACGATAAAACAGGTGCAGGGATATTGTTTTTTCAACAGCCGATAAGGTGCTTTCTAAAAAATCTTATGAAAGAAGGGAGGTAAGCTTACGGAAAATATATCACGGGCAACCAAAAAGAGCATGCGTAAACCACTGGAAAAAGAATTGAAGAGTTATCGTGAACAGGGAATTTCTCTGTATCTGAATGGTATACTCAGTAATCCGAAAACAATTGCAAAAGCCTGTCAGATTGCAGAAGGTGGTGGATACATGCGTGATTACGTTGAAGATGAAAAAGGACGGATCGCTCGTGTGGATTTTGATTTCGTCAAAGAAAAATAACAAAAGAGAAAGCTGCCCGAACAGATTCTGAATCAGTCCCCCCGATGTTCATAATGCCTTCGGGCAGCATAAGAATATAATTACGCATATCTTAAAAATTTGTGAAAAATACGATTTTGCAATACAATTGTAATATTTTATGGTATACTTAAGCCAGTATCATCAAGTTACCGATACAGTTGATAATACTGGTACATCATACTCAAAATAACTATATGAAATACCTTTCTGTGAGCTGATGTATCAATAGCGATCGTGTTACTGTCTGCTTTGTTTCCGGTAACACAATATTTACTGAAAGGAAAAATACTATGAATAAAAAGTATAAACCAGTTATCGCAGTTGCCGTTTTGGTCATTCTTGTTGCGATTCTTGGAATTGTCACTCATGTAGTAATGAAGTACATACCATCTTCTGAGAAAATGGATCTGAATGAATATTATGGAGAAATGGCAGATGGGGAGATTGCCCTGGTCATTGGAACTGAGAAAATGGAAGAACGTGGTCTGGTGGACGGAGACAGAGTCTATTTACCACTGGATGTGGTGAATACTTATCTGAACCAGAGATATTACTGGGATTCTGCCAATCAGCAGATACTTTATGCAACACCTTCGGAGCTGACTTCTGCGAGTGCATCATCTGAGGCAGGAGATAAGGTATGGGTGAAAGATGATAAAGTGTATCTGAATCTTACTTATGTGCAGGAATTCACAGATCTTGATGCATACATCACAAAAGATCCATACAGGATTGCCATACAGTATAAATTCAAAAATGTAAAAACAGTCACAGTTAAGAAGAATACAAGCATACGTTACCGCGGAGGAATTAAATCGGCTATTCTTACTTCTGTAAAGAAAGGTACAAAGCTTCGTCTTATTGAAGAAATGGAGAACTGGGATCAGGTAGCTACGGATGACGGATATATTGGTTATATAGATAAGAAGAAAGTGGGAGAAGCAGAGAAGACAAAATTTGAACGAAGCTTTAAGAGGGAACAGTACTCCTATCTTACTATGGACAGCAAGGTTAATATGGTGTGGCATCAGGTGACTTCCACAGATGCCAATGCTTATTTTGCGGATGCGACAGCAAATATGACAGGTGTGAATGTGATCTCGCCTACCTGGTTCTATCTGACAGATACTTCAGGAAACATTGCAAGCATTGCGAGTGCAGATTATGTATCACAGGCTCATGAAAAGGGGCTTCAGGTATGGGGACTGATCGATAACTTTACACAGGAAGTAAGTACAACGGAAACACTTTCCAGCACTGCGGCGAGACAGAATATTATCAGTCAGCTGATCCAGGCAGCCCAAGATGTGGGAATGGATGGCATTAATGTGGATTTTGAATCTCTCAGCGAGGATGTGGGAACTCATTTTCTGGAATTTCTGAGAGAACTTTCCATAGAGTGTCATAAGAATAATCTGGTTCTTTCAGTGGATAACCCGGTTCCTGAGGATTTTACAAGCCATTATGACCGGGCTGAGCAGGGAAGGGTTGTAGATTATGTGATCATCATGGGATATGACGAGCATTATGTAGGATCTGAAGCTGGTTCTGTGGCATCTCTTCCATGGGTGGAACAGGGAATCCAGGATACACTGGATGAGGTTCCGGCTAAACGTGTGATCAATGCCATTCCGTTTTATACCAGACTGTGGAGGACCACAGGGGGAAATGTAACCAGTGAAGCAATCGGTATGGATCAGGCGCAGCAGACAATTGCAGATAATAATGTGGAAACCTACTGGGATAAGACCACTTCCCAGAATTATGGAAAATACGATATAGATAATTCTACCTATCAGATCTGGCTTGAGGATGCTCAGTCAGTTGCAGAGAAAGTGAAGCTGGTATCCAAATATGACCTTGCAGGAGTTTCTGCATGGAAGCTTGGATTTGAAAACAACGGAATCTGGCAGGTAATCTCGGACAATCTGAATAATTAAAAGTTCTGCATCAGCAGGCTATAAAAACATCTTCTGAAACATATATTAATATAGAATTTTATGAAATACTGATTGCATTATTTTATGGAATTGCTATAGCCAGTCTACAGGAACAGTGAATTTTCCCGTAGACTGTAAAAGATGTCTCAGGAGGTGTTTTTAGTTTGAAAAAATATGGACTGGAATTAATGTTAGGGTGTCTGCTTCTTGTCAGTTTTCTCATTCTGTCAAAACAGGCAGCTGAAGTTTCAGAGACTATGAGTTCAACAGAAAATTCAAAAACCATTCTGGTAGATGCAGGACATGGTGGAGCGGATCCGGGAATGATCGGAGTGAACGGACTGGAAGAAAAGGGGATAAATCTTCAGATTGCCGTAAAATTAAAGGATTCTCTGGAAAAACAAGGATTTTCTGTAATCATGACAAGGGAAGAAGATAAGGGCCTTTATGAGGAGGACAGCAGAAATCAGAAAGCACAGGATATGCAGTGCAGGATTGCTATGATAAAGAAATACAGACCTGTGCTGTGCATAAGTGTTCATCAGAACAGCTATCAGGATTCGTCTGTATGCGGTCCCCAGGTGTTTTATTATGAAGATTCTGTCCGGGGAAAGAATCTGGCAGAGTTTATCCAGGAAGAACTGAATCTGGGACTGAAAGTAAAACGCCCTCGTGTGGCAAAAGGTAATAAAACATATTATCTGTTAAAAAGAAGTGAAAGTGTTTTGAATATTGTAGAGTGTGGTTTTCTTACAAATCCGGAAGAGGCCGGACTTCTCTGCAAAGAAGAATATCAGAATAAAATAGTGGAAGCTATAGTGAAAGGGATTGAACAATATCTGAAGCAACAAAAAATTTAAAATGTTTAATTTATGTGAACTTGCTTTTAATAAGTAGGGATTTTTGCTATACTGATACTTGTTTGATAAAATCCCCCGGGAGGATAGAAGTATCTGCATGGCGGGGAAATGTACAGGGAGAAATTATGCTTGGAATTATTTATCTGCTTCTGGCAGGAATGCTGGGCTGTGAAGCATCGAAAATGCTGACAGGAGAGGGAAAGAGTGTGTCAGGTATTAATCGTATCTGGCTCATGCTTCCGGCTTCTTTTGGAGTCGGAACACTTTTACTGACCTGGATGGTATATATTATTTCCTGGTTTTTCAGTGTTGTGGGAAAAGCTGAAAATCCACTTTTGTATGGAAATATTATCGGGATGACAGGTGCAGCAGTTATTATGATACTGCTCAGCGTACAGAAATACAGAAAACAGGGAAGTTACAGGATATGGAATATTGATAAAACACAGGATAAGCGCAGATTAAAAAAGGAAATATTACTCTTTGGTCTGCTGACTGTATTTATTACATATATGATGTTTTATGTATTCTATATAAAAGACGGAATCCTGTATTCCGGCCTGACTGTGTATGGAGATTATGCACCACATACGGCGATGATGCGTTCTTTTTCTGCAGGAAATAATTTTCCCACACAGTATCCTCATTATGGAGGTGCAGATGTAAAGTATCATTTTATGTTTCAGTTTCTCACAGGAAATCTGGAATATCTGGGAATGCGTATGGACTTTGCCTATAATATCGTAAGTACCTTGTCGCTTGTGGGATTTCTTATGCTGTTATATCAGCTTGCACTTAGGATCACAGGCAAAATGTGCTGCGGTGTACTGGCATTGTTTCTGTTCTTTTTCAGAAGCGGAATGGCTTTTTTCAGATTTGTATGGGAGCATATCCAGGCAGGGAATCTTGTGGAAACCCTGGAAGAAAATACTTCCTTTATCGGATATACTGTCAATGAGAACTGGGGATTGTGGAACTTTAATGTTTATCTTAATCAGAGGCATCTGGCATTTGGACTTCTGATGGCGACTTTGGCACTATATCTGTTTATGGACTGGCTGGAAGCCGGGACGGCACATGAAGAGAAGGGAATACTCTGGATAAAAAACAGAATCTTTTCGAAGGAAGGATGGAAAAGCAGAAATCTGGATCAGGCACTGCTTATGGGAATGTTTCTGGGTCTGTGTGCGTTCTGGAATGGGGCAGCAGTGATCGGTGGTCTGCTGATTTTGTGCGGCTTTGCGATTTTCTCGGATGGAAAAGTGGATTACGCTGTCATGGCGGGGGTATCCATCTTCTTTTCCTGGCTTCAGTCAAAGATTTTTATTGTTGGAAGTGCCATGAGTCCTCAGATTTATCTGGGATTTCTGGCAGAGGATAAGACTGTCCCGGGAGTTGTGAAATATCTGTTCTGGATGAGCGGAGTTTTTTTCCTTGGGCTGGTACTAATGGTATGGTTTATGAGAAGACGGGAGAGAGCAATCCTTGTGAGTTTCCTGTTTCCGGTGATTTTTGCTTTTGTGCTTCTGATGACACCGGATATTAATGTAAACCATAAATATATCATGATATCATATGCGTTTCTGACGATTTTCTGGGCATGGGCAGTATGCAGTCTTTGGAAAGGGAGAAATGGGCAGTCCGGGATACAGAAAACTATGGGAAAGATACTGGCAATAGTATTGGTGATATCTCTGAGTGTGACCGGGATTTATGACTTTGTGGTGATCATAAAGGGAAATGGTCCGGGCAGACGTGTGACTATAAATATGAACAGCGAGCTGACCCAATGGCTGGAGGAGAATCTGGAGAAAAACGATCTTTTACTTACTCCTGAGTACAGCATGAATGAAGTGACTATGTCCGGAGCTATGCTTTACTGTGGATGGCCATATTACGCATGGTCTGCAGGCTATGATACGAATTACAGGGCTGCACAGGCTGTAACGATATACACTACATCTGACAGTGAAACATTGAAAAAAACAGTACAACAGGAAAAAATAACATATATCCTGTTTGAAGAAGGTTCGGAATTTGAACAGCAGGAATGTCGTGAGGAGACAATTGCTGCAGCATATGAAAAGGTTTATGAGACTCAGGATGGACGGATACGGATCTATAAAACAACAGAATAATCCTCAAATGCATTATTACGGGGATTACTCCGGATTTATGATTATGAGCCGGGTGATTACAGATTTACAGAGATAAGAGAGAATGTGTAAGATTATAGTAACCACAATAATTTTATAAATGATTAAGGAGGACGTACGGATGAAGAAATGGGCACCGAGAGTGCTTCTTGCAGCAGCTCTTGCAGGGCTGTCTGCATTTCTGTTAAAGGGAGATGTATGGACATTCTGGACCTGGTGGATGTTGGCATTTCTGATGGGAATGGTTGCCATGCCTGTGACAGGGAGACTGTTTTCCGGATTTGAAGACAAAGGCTGGATGTTTTCAAAAGTGCTGGCGATTACTGTGACAGGTTTTCTTACGTGGTTTCTGGTAACTGCGAAGATACTGCCATTTACTGCAGCGACATGTATCGGTGTGTCTGTTGTATGTGCTGTTGGCTGTGGGGTTTTATATCATTTTCAGGGAAAAAATGGAATTGACTGCTTTCCGTCCGGAAAGGTAAATCTGATTTACGGAGAGGAAATTCTGTTCTTTATATTTTTCCTGATGTGGACTTATTTCGCAGGATTCCGCCCGCAGGCATACGGAACTGAGAAATTTATGGATTATGGTTTCATGGAAGCCATGATGAGAAGTACGACACTTCCTGCACGAGATCTGTGGTATTCAGAAGGTACGATCAATTATTATTATGGCGGACAGTATTTTGCAGTATTTCTGACGAAGCTGACTGGCAGTAAAGTAGAACTCACTTACAATCTGATGCGTACTTTTGTGGCTGCATTTGCGTTTGTGCTTCCGTTTTCACTGGTTCGTCAGATGTCTGTGGACAGGCTTAAAGGAAGCCTGACAGGAAAGAAACGTTGTTTGCCGGCAGTGGCCGGGATCATAGCAGGACTTTCTGTATCAATTGCGGGAAATATGCATTATGTGGTTTACAGTAAGGTCATTCCATGGCTCCAGAAGCTGCAGGGAAAAGAAGCGGACAGCTACTGGTTCCCGGATGCGACCCGTTATATTGGATACAATCCGGATGTGCCGGACAAGACGATTCATGAATTTCCATGTTATTCCTTTGTGCTGGGAGATCTCCATGCCCATGTGGTAAATGTAATGTTTGTGCTGTTTCTGGTGGGACTTCTTTATGCGTGGATGCGAAGTGTGCGGATGAGAGAAGCAGTGATCATGAAGCCGGGCCGGAAACAGTTCTGGAAAAAACAGCTGTTGATTCCGCATATCCTGCTGGCTGCAGTGATGATCGGTATGTTCCGGTTTACGAATTTCTGGGATTTTATTATTTATTTCGTGGTGACCGGTGGAGTGGTGCTGTTTACCAATATCGTTCAGTTTGATGGTAAAGTGAAGAGGATTCTGGCAGTGACTGCGGTTCAGGCAGTGGAGATCATTGTGATCTCATACGTTGTTTCTCTGCCGTTTACTTTGCAGTTTGACAGCATGTTTAAAGGTGTGGGAATTGCGCAGAATCATTCTATGATCCATCAGCTGCTGATTTTGTGGGGACTGCCTGTGGTTCTGACAGTTCTGCTGATCATCTGTATCATCTGGGAGAAGCTTCGTGGTGGTGCGAACAGAAGTCTATATAAACTGATGAAAGCAATCTCTGTGCCGGATCTGTTTGCGATTGTCATGGGACTCTGTGCAATCGGGCTGATCGTGATTCCGGAGTTGGTTTATGTAAGAGATATTTACGAAAATGGAAACGCCAGGGCGAATACTATGTTTAAGCTGACTTATCAGGCGTATATGCTGTTTGGGATGACCATGGGATACGGTATTTTCCGTATGCTGGTGGCTGCACGTAAGAAAGTGTTTAAGGTTGTGTCAGTGATCGGTCTGGTACTGCTTTGCTGGACCTTTGGTTATTTTGGAAACAGTGTGTATGCGTGGTTTGGAAAGGTATGGGAGCCTTCTGAATATAAAGGATTGAATGCGACATCTTTCCTGTCAAATGATTTCACAGAGGATGTGGCTGGTATTAAATGGCTGAAGAAGAATGTGAAAGGGTCACCGGTTGTGCTTGAGGCGAACGGGGACAGCTATAGTGGTTATGAGCGTGTTTCTGCTATGACAGGGCTTCCGACTGTGCTGGGATGGTATGTGCATGAGTGGCTGTGGAGAGATGATACTGCGGATCTGAATGAGAAGAGTGCGGATATTGAGAGTATTTATACTTCTTCGGATGAGGAGTATGTGAAGGAGCTGCTGGAAGAGTATGATGTTTCTTATATTTTTGTCGGATCGAAGGAGAGGGAGAAATATGGGGAGACATTGAATGAGGATGTGCTGAAGTCACTTGGAGAAGTGGTGTTCCAGGATGAGGTGTATAGTACTTATATTCTTAAAGTTAATAAGTAAGAGGGCGAAAAATGGCGGCAGTTTGTGTCGCCATTTTTTGTTTGGGTCAAAAAGGGACGCGTAAAAAAATATTTTTTTACGCTGGTTATTGATTGGAATGGTTTTGGGGAAATAATTATCAGGTGGAAAAGAGGGAAAAAGTAAAATTTACAGATATGGATTACGATTGTATTATGATAATGTATGTGCAATATATATAAGAAAAATATGTTGCTACAGTGGAAAAATGAAAAGATGACACTGTATAAGTAGTAGGAGAAAATGAGGATTGTGAATATTTACATGACAGGAAAGGAGTTTTAAAATGAGGAATCGAATAATTCAGGTTAGACATTATAGCAGGAAAATGATGATTATGATGTTGACAGGAGCAATTTGTTTCAGCTCGTGTTTTTGTGAAACTGCTTTTGCGAAAACCAGTAAAGTAAGGGTTTACGATGTGGAAAAAGGAACCACAGGTTTCACATCTTTTACATATTCGGATAATAAAAAGGATGAGTCACTGGCACCGTCGGAGGGAACAGAAGCGATTTCATCTGCTTCTCAGAAGGTGATTATTTTCCATCAGGCAGATGGGTCTACGATAATAAGAAAAGCAGACAGTAATGGAAAAGTGACACTTCCTGCAATAAAGAACGAGACCGGATATACTTTTCTTGGATGGAGCACGAAGCCGGATCAGACTCAGAATCCGCAGTATCAGGCGGGACAGGTGATACAGGTAAGGAAGAAAACCCATTTATATGCAGTTATGTATAACTGGCAACAGGAGCCGGATATTCAGGTCAATAATCTGGCAGCTCAGCTGTCGGAGTATTCCGGAATTATTTTTGTGGGAGATTCCAGAACGTATTTTATGCAGAAAACTCTTCTTCGGGAATATGGAAAGGATGCAGTTGCAAAAGTATCATTTGTGTGTAAGACAGGGGAGGGACTGAGCTGGTTTGAGACAGCAGGAGAGAGAGTAATGAGAAGTGAAATTGCCCGTCTGCAGTCAGATTCAGATAAGCCCGTAGCAGTTATTTTTAATCTTGGTGTGAATGATCTTTCGAGTCATAATTCCGGGAATGGGGTTGATTATAAAGGCGAGGCAAATGCATATCTTGCGCGTATGAACACTCTTGCAGAAGAACTTGAAAGTGACTGCAGATTGTTTTATATGTCTGTGAATCCGGTAAATACAGCAATGAAACCAACTCGAAAAGAAGCGCAGTTACGTTACTTTAATGACAGATTGCAGAGTGGGTTAAATCATAGATTTCAATGGATAGATACCTATAAATATCTGATGAAGAATGGTTACAGTACATACAATGAGTTTAAGGGAAATATAGATGACGGCGTTCACTATTCTACATGTACCTATAAAAGAATTTATAAATATTGTATGAATGCGATCAGAAAATAAGAAAGAAGAATATGGATTTAATCGAATATGGATGCAAAATTTCAGATAAGTTTTTTCGTTCAAAAATAAAATTTGTTTCTTAAAATAAAACTATCCCGAACAAGCTACAAAGAATAAAAGTCTTGTACTTGCCGGGATAGTTTTATTTGGAGCTGACGATGTTGGAAATCATTGTTAAATGACAGCCTCTTTTGTTTTGAGTAAAAGGGACCCATAGGGCTCCTTGCTTTCTCCCTCTTTTCAGGGAATTCAAACGAACAGACATCGCTGAAACCATTAGAGCAAAAAATCCTCGAAGATTTTGAATATCAGAAATTTATTTACTGCAGCGATGCAGGTCTGGGATTCGAATTTATCAGGGAATATAACCATATGTGGGAACGGACCTATATTGTGACCACGTTTATTAAAAAGCTGAAAAAAGGAGAGAAGGAATGGGTTTTAAGCCCGCAGGGATTCAAAAGGGTATCTGATGATAAAACTGTTGATATCTCAAAACTGCCCGAGGACGACAAAGGACTTTATTACAAAGACGAGCCATATACCACTAAAAAGTTACAGCAGCGTTTGATCATTACTTATTCCCCTAAATATGCCCTTTACCAGAAATCCATTCGTAGCAAACAGATAGAACGTGCACAAGCGATGCTGGATTCCGGGAACACAAAAAAGAACCGCAGGAACCCAAACAATTCAGCCAGATTTATTGGAACAGCAGCAGTAACAAAAGAAAGTGAGACTGCCGATATCCGGCATTATCTTGATGAACATAAGATCTCTGAAGAAAGCCAGTATGATGGACTTTATGCAGTATGCACGAACCTGTCAGACGATGAAGTCAGCGATATTTTAAAAGTAAGTGAAGGAAGATGGCAGATCGAAGAATGTTTCCGGATCATGAAAACAGACTTTTCCGCAAGACCTGTTTATCTGCGGGATGAAAAACGGATCAAAGCACATTTTCTGATCTGTTTTCTGGCATTAATGATCTATCGTTTCTTTGGGAGAAAATTGAACTATAAATATACTTGTGAGGAATCATTAGATACATTAAAAGCAATGAATTTTGCAGAGATCCAGGAACAGGGATTTATACCTTTATAGAAACGGGAAGCTATTACTGATGATCTTCATGAAGCCTGGGGCTTTCGAACGGATTATCAATTTATAACGAAAAGCAGAATGAAAACAATCCAGAAAAAAGTAAAAGAAAAGAATAAATTACCATACTTCGTGATGATCTTTCTGGCGCTTTTTTACGACTTGAGGCTGGAAGGAATGTGGATTTCTGATCCTGAGGAACCTCGATCTCCATAGAACCATAGCTGCTGTTTACACGTTTGCGTTTGTAACCATTCCGATAATCATCGTTATCGGAACGCTCAGATTTTTCATATCCGAGATGATCATCCATTCCTGCTTCCATCATTTCTTTGATCGTTCTACCCAAAAGATCCTCCAGAGCATCCTGAATATCTTCGGCTGTCTGAATATCGTATTCTTCCAGAAGCTAATGGATAATGTTACGTTTTCCTTCTGTCATTTGCACCCGATGTATGGGTTTCTTCTGTTTTGCCATAATAAAAGGTCCTCCCATGAATTATATTTTATCATAGAAGAACCTTTCAGTTACACATTTACAGAAAAAGTTTCATACCGCAAAATACTTCTCCCAGTGCTTTTCCAAATAAAGCCTTTTAGGCCGTATCGCTAGATAGCTACACTACACTTAATTGTATACATAGATTTATTCTAAAAATCTGTTTGCATCACTATCTTAGTAGTTTTATTGCATCAGTTTTTTTAATCCTTTTTTTCTCCTCACAGAAATAGGACAGGTTTCGCCGTTGCTCATGTGAACCAATAATTCTCTGAAATCAACATCTGCAATATTATCTTTATTGATAATATAGGAAGTGTGACAACGGTAAAAACGATAATCCAATTGTTGCTCGATATCTTTTAGTTGACCGGTAAATTCAATGATACGCTTTTGCGAATGAAGTATAATTTTATGAATGTTGCTAGATGTCTCAAAATAAATGATATCATTATAGTCAATTACAATACGCTTCTCATTCTGAGTGATTGTGAAAGTACGTGTAATGTCATTATTTAGTGAAGTATACTTATTACTAACATCGAAAAGACAATCCCTAATTTTAGCTTTAACATGTTCAGTATTATCCTTTACAATAAAATCAAGCGCTTCAGCTTTATATTGAAAGGTGAGAAAACTCATTTCCGAATGTGATGTAATAAAGACAATAAAACAACGAGGCTGAATTTGGCGGATTCGTTGTGCAAGTGATAGTCCATTCATATCTGATTTTAAATCAATGTCGAGAAAGAAAAGACCTGTATTTTCAGCAGTCAATATTTCCTTAAGAAGATCATGAGGATCTGATGTAGCCTGAACAATCCGCATGTCGAACCCTTCCATAAGAATAAAATTAGATATGTATTTTTGAAAGAGATTTAACTGCTTTTTATTGTCTTCACAGATGAAAATATCGATCATGTTCAGTATCACTCCTATCTCATATTTCTTTGTACATATTATACAACAATATGCCTTATTATTGAAGATTAAAAAAAAATGTAATATTCTACAGAATAACTGTTTTTGCTTGAACGGTTATTACAAAAAATCAAACGGTTATTATAAAAGTTTAGTATATTCTTTGTGTTTTGGTATCATTTTGGTAGGAAAGGAGAAAGAAAATGGAAACAGTTGCAAATCGAATTGTAGAATATTTAGATAAAAATAAAACTATTTGGAACGATGCAGATAGGATGCGCATGGTACTAGGATTTGAGGTAATATTTCATAATATCATGATGATTGGAACAATACTTGTGGCAGCTAAATTTATCGGTATCTTTCTCGAAGCAGTTATCCTTTTAACCGCTTACGGGACACTTAAAATGTCAGCAGGAGGTATACATTTCAAAAAGAGTTCTGTTTGCCTTATTGGAACAGGAATTTTTGTGGGCCTGGGAGTTATTTGTTCTAGGTATATAAATTTGGATTTAGTCTCTGTTGTTTTGATTTATTTCATTTGTCTTATTGTTCTCATAATAGTTGGACCACAAGGAACTAAAAACAATCCGATTTCTGAAGAAAATTTGGGGAAAATGAGGAAGAGGACTATTTATTTTGTTTTACTGTATTTGACTCTAACTGTTGTTATGGCAAATTGCATAGGTGTCATTCCTTATTTATTATTTATAGCTGTAGTATTTGAAACTTTATCAATTCTTCCTACTTACATAAAAAACAGGAGTTTATGATGCTCCTGTTTTTTATGTATTTGATTTAGAAATTTGAAGACGTTGTACAAAAGTTGTCCCCTGAATCTCAGTATCTAAAAATACATGATTGTATTTAGCAATTATTTCATGTGCATTATAGAGACCTATTCCACGGTTTGCGCCTTTTGTAGATACATTTGGTTTCATTAATGTACCGTAAGGTATGCCTTTTTCCAGGAAAGAATTGGAAATAACAAAAATATATTGTGTGTCCAAATCAATTAGGGCAAAGTCGATTAAGGGATGATCTGTCTCTAAAGTTGCTTCAATTGCATTGTCAAGAAAAATTCCTATTATCCGACATAGATCCAGAGTATCCATTGGGAACGATGGTATTTCATCTGTTACTTCTATATTGACGCTAATATTTAATTCTATAGCATATAATAACTTTGAGGATATGATGCTTTTTAACTCAGTAGTTTTGATATTCATCAACTGATTTATATGCGCTGTGTTTTTAGTAATCTTTTTACCCAAGGGTAAAATTTCTTTATTAAAATAGTCGCTTAATCCCTCCATATCATTTGACTCGATATAACCAGACATAGACAGCATAATGTTTGAGTAGTCATGTTTAAAGGAGCGTAGAGAGGAATACATGCTTTCAATTTGGTTCGTATATTCTTGTAGTCTATTATAGGAATCCTGTCGCATATCCATATCTACTTTTTCCATATGAGTCTTTATTATATTAACAATCAACACAGTACTAATAATGAAATAAAAGGCAAATAAGATACAGTTAAAAGTAACAATTTGACGATTGTAACCAATATATTCTCCAATAATGATATTAAACAAAAAAATAAATAAACAGGTAGCCAAATTTGTAGTAATCAGTAGTAGAAGCTGCTTAGAAAGTGCAGTATGCATTTTATGAATGACTAAATGGAGCAGTCGAGCTATTACTGGACAGATACAGGCTAAGAGTAGGATATATGAAATTATGTAGACAATATAGTATGTTAAATTGGATTGTAAATCTGCAATGGGGTAAACAAATCTGTCCCATAACAAGGAAAAAATATTATCCCATAACACGCAAAATAGGTAGGTTGCAATAAATACGCAAATATTTATAAGTCGGTTAGGATGGAGTAATGCAATATAAATACATACGCTTATTATTAGTAAAATGACGCCAACGTTGCCGAGAACAAATCCAATTAAAAGTATATCAATTAGTAGTATGGTAAATAAAATTGCTTTTTGCTTAAATTTTAACTTAAATGGTAGAAAGCAACAAATAGGAAACAAATAGGAAAAAACACTTAAAATATACGGAAGTATTTCTATTATTTGCATTTTTATTTAGAGTCCTTTCGTGTTCATTATCTTGAAACACTTTCATTATATTACTTAGCTTTTTTGAAATCAACGATTATTACTGAATAAACGTTGATTTTTTTATAAATAGTACGTTTTTTCTTAAAGAACAGCGTTTTATTCTGGGTTACATAGTTACTGGTAAATATGGAGTATACTTATGTCACCAAATACGAGGAGGTGATATGTCAAGAGAAAAATAAATAAAAATCGCATTTTTTTATGACTCTTTCATTAAGACAAAAAACACCCACCTAAGCCCCGCCGATTTTGATTTTCTCAAAAGCCGGGCCTGGAACATCACCGTGGCTCAAAATTAATGAGCTTCCGGTGCCCTGTATAAGCAGTTGTCTTTCAGCAGTCGAAAGACAAGCCGCACGAATTTACGGGCAGTTAATGCGAGGGCACGTTTGTGCTGGTACTTGTTGACTTCTTTATATTTGAGGTGGTAGAAACGGCTGTACTCTGCGTCGCATCTCACAAGAGACATAGCAGCTTCACACAGGTAATATTTTAAATATCGATTTCCGGATTTTATGAGGCGTGTATTTTGAACCTCAAAGTCACCGGATTGATGCTGTGACCATACAAGACCAGCGTGTTTTGCTAAAGCAGCCTGATTAGGAAACCGGTTGATATCCCCAATCTCTGCAATGATGCCGGCAGAATAAACTGGGCCGATCCCGTTAACTGAAGTCAGAGTATTGGGGATCAGTTCCATCTGTGCGGCAATTGCCTTATCAAAGGCTTTGATTTGTGATTCCAAAGCTTTCATAGAGCTTATGGATATGGAAAGCACCTGATTAACAGAGTCGTTTATCGTTTTTGGTAAACGGTAAGAACTCCGGGCGGCTTTCTGAATGGCTTTCGCCACAGATTCCGGGTCGGGGAAGCGGTTCTTCCCTTTTTTGATAAGGAATTCTGTGAGCTGTTGTAAGTCCATATCTGCCAGGGTTTCAGCAGAGTCAAACTCTTCATAGACCGCTAAGGCAGAGGTACTGAAGGTATTGGAAAATACCTTCTCCTGCGCCATCGTAGAATACTTCTTGAACAGGTAGTTCAGAAAACGCTGCTTTTCCTTGACAAGGTTCTGTACAGCAAAAAATCTGGCTCTTGTAAGGTTCTGGAGGGCTTTATAGCGATAGTCATCCAGATAAACTTCTTTGTTGATTCTACCGAAACGCAGGCAGTCAGCAATGACAAAGGAATCAACGTAATCATTTTTAGGCAGGTCGTTATAAGCCTGTTTGAATTTATTGACCTGTTTAGGGTTGAGAACGTGGATCCTTTTGTTATAAGACGAAAGAGAGCCATCTTCCCTTAGGAATCAGACGAGATTGTCACCATAAACGGAGGTTGCCTCCAAACCAATGATGACGTCTGAAAGGGATTCAGAAGTAATGGCAGAAAGGATGCGTTTCACAAGCTGACGGGAACCGTCCAAAGAATTAGGGACAGAAAAGTTACTGTGCTTAGAACCATCGGGTTTCATAAGGTAAGCCACGTTGGATCTGCTGCTCACATCAATACCGACGTAAAGTGGGTTCATAATATCACCTTCTTTCGTTAGGAATTTATGGTCAATCGGCTTGGTAATACCCACGATCATGGAGCATCAACACCCTCGCGGTATTAGAATTCAGTTAGAGATGAGCAGATGCGAACCCCACTGCAAAAGGGCTGCTCACAAACTCTAACAAACAGCCAGTTGGTTTGAAGTTAACTTCCATGTCAGGGGGACAGACTTTCAATGAAGTGATCATAACTGATCCAACAGGAGAAAACAGAGCTTATATCTGATTGACCCTATGTCAATTCTATCATGGATATAAACAAACCGATTGATCTATGTATAGATTGATTTAATTACCAAGGAACAATGTAACTATTAACTATAAACTTATTATACGAGGAGAAAAAATAATGAATAAAAATTTAAAAAAAAGCATCGGTAATTTTGCAATTAATATGGGAAAACATGCAGTTGGGAAATGCATGATTCCAGGTATGTTTGATCCTAAAATTCCGGACGAACTAAAAAGAGATACAAAAAGGCAGAATACATCTAAGTAGGGACAAGTTCACAATACTGTCACATTAAACGAGAAGAAAACGTATCATTTATTTTTAGCTATAAGGTTGTAGATTCTTTTGTAATGAAGACAATATCAGAAATATAAATCATATGATATGAAAATATATAAGGTAACACTTACAAGGGTATACATTTTGAATATGTTTTAAAAAGGCATGCAAAGAAGATACTAGAAAAATTAATAATAGATGATTCGCTGTAACTAATAGCGTAGCAGCTATGGCATGCTACGCTATTAGTTGTTTTACTTTGAAAATTATATAAGCTCTTGCTCAATTCCATAAACAGAATTTATGATATTTTTAACATAGATAATAAATTTAGACGGAGTATTTTTTCATAATTATAAAACTCTGATGATAGTTCATTGCAAGATCTATTTGAGGATGCATATAAAAAGTGTGCGTCCGTGAAAATATAAAATCTTATTGTAAATGGAATACTAAAATCTTTTTTGATATTAGATCGTAGTTTGAATATTATAAGTCAGGATGATTTACACATCTTTGCTAATTATTGTTATACACGTAACATTACAGAGCATTTTGCTTAAATAGAATATCGATAATAAAATACCACAGTTATTCTAGAAAAAATGTAGTAAGAATTTAATAATTAGTGCGATAATTCGGCAAAACAGCTCACTTATTCGATTTTAGTCAATTTTCTACATTTTGACATATAATTATTATACAAAGAAATACAAAACAAGGAGGAGAAAACGGTGAATAACCCAAGCTAGAGCATTTGAAAGCTATACTGGTCGGCTTTTAGAAGGACAAAATTTAGATCTTCTACGGGAACGAGTTGGTAGAGAAGATTTAAAGAAATGTATTTTATAAAGTATATGGGAGGAGGGATAACTATAAAAACAAAGGTTTATCTACAATCCAATCAAAATGAATGTGGGCTTTGTGCCGTTGCTACTTTGGCGTCTGCGTATGGATTTATTCAACCGATAGAATTTTATAGAAAAAAATTTTATGTAGGAAGAGACGGATTGTCCATTGCAAATTTGAATAATATTTTGAAAAGTATTCGCTTTGAACCTAAAATTGAGAATATAAAAGAATTGTGTATAGAAGATTTAAAAAAAAGAGTGCCATGTATTCTTCTTCTTAAGCACCATTATATAGTAATTGAAAAAATACGACGAGAAGTTTGCTACATTATAGATCCTGCAATGGGGAGAGAAAAAATAAATTTTAGTGAACTTAAACATAAATTTAATCGATATATCATTACGGTAAAAAAAGATATTGGATTTAAACAATATAAAGCTAGAGAATGTGATTTCCGTCATGTAAAAAAGGTGTTTCGGGAACTTACTGTTGCTCTATCTGGAGTGGCTTTAATCTCAATAATTAGCAATATAATTACAGTTTTTATACCTGTCGTATTGCAGAATATAGTCAATGCTTTGATATATAAATCAGAAAAAATTCAAACAGATTGGCAATTATACATTTGTTTGCTTATTGCAATTATTATTTATATAGCTATCATTGAGATACAAAATCATTCGTTAGTTTTTTTGCAATGCGCAATAATGAGTAAACTATCTTACAGAGTGACACATCATCTTTTAAAAATAAGATACGCTTTTTTTGACAGTAAAAATTCAGCTGATATTTTGTTTCGTTTAAACTTACTCAAGAATGTAGAACAGACGTTAGCCACGATAGTAATTACATTGATTATGGGAGGAAGCACAGTATTTGTTATATATACATATTTTTGTCTCTTTGATGTTAGGATCGCTATTTTGTTAGGGATCACAAGTATTGTGATTGGGCTGTATGTTTACTTTATTAATAAGAAATTATATGAGGTTAGCGAAAAGTATATTTTAAAAAGTAGAAAATTTGAAGAGACACAGACCGAGATTGTGCTAAATATTTTTCAAATTAAATCAATGGGAATGGAGCGATATTTTTCAGGAAAAATAGATGCCGATTTTAAAGGATATCAACAAACATATAAAAGAAATCAAAATGTTGTTCTGCGATTTAATATGAATATTAATATGCTAGAAATCTTTTTTCCGATAGTTTTGATTATAATATATGTTTACTTATGGGATATCGGTTTGCAACCGTTAGGAAATATGGTTGTAATATATATATTAATCAGTTTTTTTGTAAAGCATGAGGCAATTACAATTAATTCTATTATTAACCTAGTAAGATTAAAACCAAGTCTCAGCTATATTAATGATATATTAGATGAGCCAGAAATGAAGCTTGAGGGAGGGAATACCTTAAAAGAGTTTGAAAAACTTGAAGTAAAGAATGTTAATTTTAAGTATAACGACAACCAAAAATTAGTATTGAAAGATATCAACTTAGATGTTTATAAGGGACAAAAAGTATCAATTGTTGGAATTTCTGGAGTAGGAAAAACCACATTAATCAAGCTGTTATGCAGACTGTATGAGCCAACATGTGGACAAGTAAAAATAAATGGAAAATATATATCAAAAATTGACCCTAAAGTATATTTCAATATTTTTAGTATTGTAAATCAACAAGCAGTAATTTTCAATGCAACTATAAAGGAAAATATTCTGTTAGGACTACAAAATATTTCAGACGATATGATACTTGAGGTTTTGAAAATTGTAAATTTTTATGATGATATTCTCAATATGCCTATGGGATTAGATACAGTTATATCTAATCAGAATAATAATTTGTCTGGTGGTCAAATACAAAAAATTGCGATTGCTAGATGTCTTATACGAAATCCTCAAATTTTAATATTAGATGAAGCAACTAGTTCTATGGATATTCAAAATGAAATGCAAATTCATAATAATCTAAGAAGGTTAGGGATAACATTATTAGTTATTTCTCATCGTCTATCGACAATAATTGATTCCGATATTATTTATTACATCGAGAGTGGAATGATTCAGGAATGCGGTGATCATGAGACTTTAATGATGTCTAAACAAGGGTATTATTCGTTATATTCTAGAAATAATAATTAATTTTTGCAATTAATATTGGCAGTATTAACACATTTTAGTACAGAGTTTTTTATAACTGAGGGGAAGTCCCCAGATTATAGTACACAAAATTAAAAGAATGAGGAGGAACCATTATGTTAAAAAAAGATGAATTAAAAGGGGTTTTTGAAGTACCAGAGGCAAAAAAAATCAGAACTGATGAACTGGAAGAAACACAAATAGCTGGTGGATCTATGGGTGAAGCAGTTGCTAGTGGGGTTGCTAGTGGAGTTTCTTGTGGAATTGTGACAGTTATGATTCCGGGTCCAGGAATTCCAGGATAAAAATTTGTTAGTAATAAACTAAAGTTTTTGTGTTGTACTGCCTTTATTAATAAATTTTAGTAATTGAGGTGATAGGTAATGGTAATTGTAGCAATTGAATGTGCAAGTTGGTATCAAAGAGAAGATGGACTTATACAGGTAATTACTATACGAGGAAAAACAGTTATTTTAAATAGATCTTATTCGAAAGTCTGGTTAGCAATAGATGACGAAATATATAGAGAAAATTTGATTGAAAAAATGAAAGATCTTATACCAAAGGAAACATTAATTCAGATACTTAACAATTTAGAAGAACAAGAATTAGTAAGTATAACTGATGAATCTGATGAATTTAATACTTTATTTGCATAAGATGGAGGAAAAATGAATAAGATAGATGTATTGTTATTAAATCTTCCGACTGGAACATGGTATAAAAAGAAATTGGCAGAAGGCAATTCTATGCCACCATTAGGCATTATGTACATAGGTACTTATTTAAAGAAAAATAATTATACTGTTAAAATAATCGATTTAGCAGTTGAAAATTTAGACGAGAATCAATTTTTTCAAGCTATTGAGGAATGTAATCCTTCGATTATTGGAATGAGTACATATAATGAAGCTTGGAATGTACAAAAAATATTATGTAGAAGGATAAAACAAAAATATCCCAATATTATAATTGCTGCTGGAGGTGCTTTTGCAACCTTTTGCTACGAGCAAGTTTTGAATGAAAGTATGACAGATTTTGTTTTGAGAGGAGAAGGCGAATATGTATTTTGTCAGTTATGTGATTGCCTACTTCGCGGTAAGTTGAAGAAAGAAAACATAAAAGGTTTATGTTATAAGAATAAGGAAGGAAGTGTTATTGCAAATGCAAATGTTGAGAGAATAAAAAATCTTGATCAGCTGCCATTCCCAGATCGGTCACTGATTAAAAAGGAGAAATATGTTTTACCATATACTATTTCAACATCTAGGGGATGTCCAGGGCAATGCATATTCTGCTCTTCTAAGTCATTTTGGGGAAAGAGTGTTATTATGCGATCTGCAGAGAATGTTTATAAAGAAGTAATGGATATATATGAAAAATATGGTGCAAATATTTTTTACATTACAGATGATACCTTTACTGCCTCAAAAAAGAGATGTTTGGAATTTTGTGAAATGTTAAGACAATCAGGTATTTCTTTTGTATGGGGATGTGAATCGAGAGCAGATGTAATAAATGAAGAATTCATTAGAATCCTTTATGAATCAGGATGTCACAAGATTCAATTTGGTATGGAAAGTGCAGATAACGAGATTCTTCAAAGAATAAAAAAGCATGTAACTATAGAGCAAATAGAAAATGCGGTTATGTGTGCAGCAAAGTATAATATGCATATACAAGTTTCGTATATAGTAGGACATGCTTTTGACACAGAAGAAACTGTAAAGAAAACGATTTCTTTTGCAAAGCATTTAAGCGATGATTACGGTGCTCGTGTCGTTTGTAGCGTTAATACGCCATTTCCAGGGACAGAGCAGTATGAAAAAAGGAAAGAGTTAGGAATTGAAATTAAAACAGATGAATGGGAAAAATATCTCTTAAATTCACCTATTATAAATACAAAACATCTTTCAATCAATCAACTGAGGTATTATCTAGGAGAGGGACAAAAGTTAGTACAGTAAAAGGAGTGAGAAAATGATTAATAAGAACAAAATTTACATTTTTGATAGTACTCGTTTTTGCACAAAAAAAATAAAAGAAAGAACATTGCTTTATAATAATGAAGATTGTGAAGTAATATGTGCAAATGAGACAGGTAGAACTATTTTGGATAAACTGGATGGTAAGAAAACTATAAATGAAATTATTGTAGAAATCTCTGTCGAATACGATTTACCTGAAACAGTAGTTGAAGAATATATTAACGATTTTATAGAGCATTTGGCAATGAATAAGATTGTATTAGATAAGCAAGACGATACTAAAGAATTAAAAAAAAATACTCGTGGAATTAATCGTCTCTATATTGAAATGGCTTCTGCTACTTCAGAAAGAAGTATGCAAGAGTTTCAAGAGATACTTGGCCAAATTTCTTTTTATTCCAAAGAGAAAGAAATCAAACTGTTTTTAAACTGTGAAAAGCTTGATAGCCAAAGGATATTTGATATCCTTTCCATTGCGATGAAATATGATTGTTTTTTTGTATATAGCACAATAAAACCATGTAATTTTCCAAGAGAATTGATTCAATTAAGTGCTGGTAATAAAAAAATTAAATATATTATTCCTTTATATCATAGCGATGAATTTCAAAATGATAAACAGGTATTTCCGGGATATTATAAAAAATTTCATGAGTGTATTAAAGAATATTTGGCAAATTCCATTACTTGTTATCTCGGTTTAACAATCACAAGTGAAAATGAAAAAGTCTTGAATGATATGCAGCAACAAGCATTTGATCTTGGAATGGCAGGAATTATTTTAAATGATTATAATATAGATAATGCGGATTGTTTGTTAGAACTTTATCAAAACAATACTTTTTTAAATTCATGGAAAAATAATCGAATTAAAAAGCGAAGCAATTATTTTCCTATTATGATGTATAAAGGATTTTGCCAGAATGGTAGTAAAAAACTTCAGAAGAAAAGACATTGCGGAATTGGTTGCGAGGAGTTGTATGTTAATATAAATAATAAGGTTTTTCCATGTCATAAGTTGAATGGTACATCATATTATTATAATAGCATTAATGAATATTTAGATAATAGAGAAAAAGACTATTCGGATCAGATTATTTCTGAAGAATGTAAAAAATGCTTTGCGTGGAGTATTTGTTTAGGCGGATGCAAAGCTATAAATATTATGGAGGGATTACCTATAAATGCGGTTGCTAGAGACTGTAAAATTAAGAAAAAGATTATTCAAAAAAAAATATTTGGTGAATAAATAAGGACAAGTACATATGAAAATAAAAAGAAATTCGGATGTTTTGTTGATTAATGTGCCTCTTGACAGAACTATAAAGTATAGGGAACAACTGGCGACTTTAAGTTCGATGCCACCATTAGGGCAACTGTATATTGCGACATATCTGGAGAAATATGGATATAGGGTGAGTTTTATAGATTTAGCTGTAGAGCTATTTGAAATGCAGGAGTTTTTTGACGCATTATCAGAATGTGCACCTAAAATTGTAGGCATAGCAACTTATGTTGAATCTTGGAAGATACAGAATACCCTTATAAAAAAAATAAAAGAAAAAAATCCTAATGTAATTATTGTAGGAGGAGGACATTGTGCAACCTTTGAATATAATAAGATGATGGAGATGGGATTTGACTATCTTATCAGAGGAGAAGGGGAAGAAGCATTTCTAGATATTTGTGATTATAAAATTAAAAATCAAAAAGTAGATTTGGACAATATTTCAGGCTTAGTGTATAAAAAGAATAGTTTAATTAAATGTAATAAAATTAAGCGGATAAACAATTTGGATGTTTTGCCGTATCCAAATAGAGGTTTTTTAAATTTAAAGAAATATAGTTATCCGTTTACCATTTCAACGGCTAGAGGATGTCCTGGAAGGTGCATTTTTTGTTCTTCTCATGCTTTCTGGGGAAATAAGATTATAATGCGAAGTGCCAAAGATATATATGCTGAGGTGGTTGAGTTATATAAGCGGTATTCTATGACGGAATTTTTTATTATTGATGATACTTTTACATTGAGACCCGAAAGAACAAAAGAATTTTGTGATCTTATCTGCAGTTTTCAGGAAGATACAAACATTAACTTTTCATGGGGGTGCGAATCAAGAGCAGATGTTGTGAAAGAAGAACTGCTGGTAAAAATGAAAACAGCTGGTTGTAGAATGATACAGTTTGGAATGGAAAGTGGTAATGATGAAATATTAAAAACAATAAACAAGCATATTACATTTCAACAAGTATATAATGCAGTGAAAATAGCAAGTAAATATCATATAAATACTAATGTATCCATTATGCTTGGACATCACAAAGATACATGTGATACAATTGAGGAGACATTGAAGAAAGCAAAACTCCTGCAAGATAAATTTGGATCGAATATTTTGTTTGCGATTAATACTCCCTATCCGGGTACTGAATTACGTAAGAATCTTGAGGAGTACGAAGCGGAATTAATTGTTCCAGACAATTCAAAATTGCGAGTGGATCGTCCCGGTATGAAGATTAAGCATGTTGAGGTAAATAAAATCAGACAATATTATGATATCGCAGAAAGAATGTTTAAAAAGAATAATTGATAAATTCAGGAGGTGATAAAATGGATAATGCATTAGTAGTAAAACAATTATCAAAGGTATATTCAAATTTTGAATTAAAAAATATCTCTTTTGAAATTCCAAAAGGTAAGATCATGGGATTAGTAGGAGAAAACGGAGCAGGAAAAAGCACTACAATTAATGGTATACTTGATTTGATAAAGCCGGATTATGGAGAAGTAAGATTTTGGGGACAACAATTAACTAATAATCATAAACTAAAAGAAGACATAGGTGTTGTGTTTGACGAAGTAAATTTCTATGAGACATTAACTCCCAAAAAGGTAGGAAACATTGCAAAGAATGCATATACAAAATGGGATATGGAGTTATATCGTAAGTATATAAAGCGTTTTGATATACCAGAAGATAAAGAGATAAAAACATTGTCCAAAGGAACAAAAATGAAATTGTGTATTGCAGTGGCAATGTCTCATAATCCCAAATTACTTATTTTGGACGAAGCAACAAGTGGGCTTGATCCGATTGTGCGTAACGATGTGTTAGAAGTATTTTTAGAATTTGTACGTGATACTGAAAATTCTATTTTAATATCATCACATATTACAACAGATTTGGAGAAAGTGGCAGATTATATAACGTTTATTCACAATGGAAAACTTCTTTTCTGCAACTCCAAGAGTGAGCTATTAAATAAATATGGTATTATTCAGTGTAGACAGAATGAATTTGATTTAATTGATAAAAATGACATTCTAGCTTGCAGAAAGGAAAACTCTCAATGGCAGATACTGGTAGCGAATAAGAAAATAGCAGAAAATAAGTATAACTTAAATATTGAAAATACTACACTTGAAGATATTCTTTTATTGTTTGTGAAAGGAGAGCGGGGATAATGAAAAGTCTTATTTTAAAAGATCTTTATAATATCGGGCATAATTTGAAATCCATGCTATTTATTTTAATAGTCTTTGCGTTTGCGGTTATTCCTTTTTCTGGCATAAGTAGTTATATTTTTATTTGCGCAATTTTGTGTAGTATGATGATTGTAACTACTTTTACATTTGATGACAGTTCACATTGGCTAAGATATGCTCTAATATTACCTATTACAAAAAAGGATATTGTATTAGCAAAATTTGTAACATTATTTATTTTTTCAAGCCTCGGTTCTCTGTTTGGACTGATTTTAGGATTAGTAGGTGGAATTATCATAAATGATGTGGGATTTAATTCATATGATATATTAGAGTTGCTGTTTATTGCTTTAGTTGCACTAGTTATAGCTATGATTTTTGGTGGGATGTCGATCCCACTCGTATTGAAATTTGGAGCCGAAAAAGGCCGATTGCTTCTCATGGTATCCTTTTTATTTCCGGCGGGCCTTTTTTGGGGAATATATCAATTACTAATGTTACTTGGTGTCAAATTAACTCAAGATGTACTTTTTGTATTTCTTTGCTGCTCTCCCATTATTGCATTAATATGGGATTATATAATGTATAAAATAAGTATTAGTGTTTTTGATAAAAGAAAAAATTGATAATAAAATATTAAGAAATGAATTCAAATAGATGATTCAGAAAAGTAATTTGTGGAAAATGCAAAGAGAGATTGATTAAGATGAGGTACATGCATGGCATATGAAGCATACTTAGATAAAGAAAAAAAATTTATTTTAAAAGCCAAAGATGCAGCAATTAATCATATTAGCCAGACATTTTATTGTAAAACTTTAGGGTGTAAGGCGTGTATGACATTAGTAGATGCGTCACATCCAGAAAGTGCATATTTTCGAAGACTACCCAATAGCCCTGAACATGCTAGTATATTTTGCAGTGCAGACGGTAATTTTAATCCAACAGAATATGAAGAAAAGAAATTTGATTTTGAATATCTAGCAGAAAAAATAATGAAGGAACATGATAGAAAAAAAAGTTATCGCTTAAAAAATATTGTGATAAATGGTGGTGGCGGAAAGAAAAGTATATCGACAGTTAAACAAATGTATTTGATGTGTAGAAAGTATGCGGTATATAATGGCATTAGAACAAATCAAATTTTGGCAGATGAAAGAAACTTTACAGAAAATAGAAATGGTATATTAGGGAAAAAAATAGTTCAATGCACGTATTATCATAAGATTAAAAATGAATTTTCATGTATTATGAACTATCCATCTTTCCCATATCCATCTGGAAAGTATATTCGAATTGACTTTGAAAAGAGTAAATTGTTCTGGGAATTTTATAATAAAGTGAAAACATCAAATCATAAAGAACTAATTTTGGTTTTAGGAGATTGGAAAACCAGGAAAGTAGGAGATGATTACATAGCAGAATGTGTGATATATAGAAATAGGCAATATAGTTTTTTAAAATCTTAGAAAAACGTTGCTTGTTTATTTTAATGATGACTCTCTTCAATATATTAAACATTGTGCAAATTTTAAAATTTATAAACGAAATTCTTTTATGATGATATGACAACAGAGTTTATACTGCTTTATTTTAAAAGATTCGTTATATTACAAGTTTTGGAAGAGAGACAGAAAAAAGAATAGAGTATTAAAATTATCATTAAATAGATTAAAGGTAGGATTATAAACCAAGATGGAAATACTGTATAGTTAAATTTGTACCCTAATAGTAAGACATAGAAAAGAGTATGTGTTGAATCGTTAGGGTACTTTTGTTATTTAAGAAAAAAGTAGCGAAAGCACATATGTGCGAGGAAAAGAGTAATCATCACTCACAGAAACAGAGATTTTACAAAGAAAGAAATAAAAATATTGTCTTTTAATCCTAATGGTAGAAATGCTTTTGTGGTAGTGTAAAATAGTTTGTGTTGTTGGTAAAAAATAACTCCTTTTTGGTAAGAATTCAGATATGACAATTCTTATCGAAAAGGAGTATTTTTTATGGCAGTTGCAAAGGAACAAATTCGACAGATCATCTCAGAAAACAACAGTAATAGCGTTGCAGATATATACACGCTTCTGAAAGAAAGTTTCAAGGATATCTTGCAGGAGCTGATATTGGATCACATAAAAATTCAGCAAATATTTTTGTCACAGGTGAAACTATGGAAAAAATGGGGATTTTTAGTTGTAAGGAGCTTATCTGGTAATTGAGAAAAGTATATCCATGGTAAAAAATCGAAATAAAGAATCTGATGAAGAAAACAACTATGTATCTCTGGAAGGTAGCACTAAGAATCAAAAGGCAAGAACGATAGAACTGAATAAAGAAGCAAAATATATCTTACAGAAAATAAAATACAGTCGGGACAGCAGTCTGCCAGATGAATTTATAGTGACCACAAAAACGGGAAAGATTAATACAGCTTCTAATTTAGAACACCGCATGAAAGTTATTATGAAAAATGCAGAATTACAGGGAGTTAAAGGTGGATTGCATATTTTCAGAAAAACATTTGCAACCAGAATGTATGAAAGTGGTGCACGAGTAGAGGAGATAGCTGCCTATATTGGTGATCTTGAGTCAACAACTCAAAAATATTATATTGCTATCCGTAAAAAGGTAGTTTCAAATGGAGAGGTACGACAGGTTGTTAAACTTCCCGGAATAAAAGAAGAGACAACTGTAGCGTAAAAGATTTGCTCAGCATAGGAGCTTTTGTCGAAATGTTTTTTCGAGGGAAACTTGCTGAAAATAGATGCTTGTGGTAACATAAAAATAGAAGAAGTAGAAGACATGCTTGCGGGAGATGATGATTATGGAACGGCAAACAGATATAGCCCAGACAATAGAACTGGCGGCAGACAGAGCACGATATGATGAATGTGCGAAAAAATTGCTGACGTATAAAGCAGTTATTGCCTGGATTTTGAAGTCTTGTACAAAAGAGTTTTCGCAGTATAGCGTAAAATTTATCTGCGATAATTGTCTGAATGAAAATGTGGAGTTATCGGAACATGCAGTCCATCAGGATCAGCTGAATCGTGATGAAAGACTAAATGGCGATAAACGTTTGGATGGTTTAAACACAGAGGCAAATGCTGTCAAAGACCAGACAGTGTATTATGATATTCGTTTTAAAGCAACCCTGCCAGAGAGCAAAGAGCCGGTACAGCTTATTATAAATCTGGAGATTCAGTTAAATGATACACCGGGATATCCACTGGTAACAAGAGGTTTCTACTATTGTGCCAGAATGATTTCAGAGCAGTATGGAACGGTCTTTACAGATGAACATTATGAGAAGATACAGAAGGTATATAGTATCTGGATATGTCCTGATCCGGCGAAGAAAAGGAAGAATGGAATATTCAGATATCATACCGTTGAAGATTCTGTTCGTGGTAACTCGTTTGTGAAATCAGAAGCATATGACCTTATGGAAGTTGTCATACTTAATCTTGGTGATGCGGATGAAAGCAGTGATCTGGAAATTCTGGATTTGTTAAATGTGCTGTTTTCAACAACTGCAACACCAGAAGAAAAGAAGAAACGTTTAAATGATGAGTTTGATATTGCAATGACAGCAGAGTTTGAAAGTGAGGTGCGTGATATGTGTAATTTAAGTAAAGCACTTGTTGAGCAGGGCATTGAACAAGGCATTGAACGGGGAATCGAACAAGGTATTGGAAAAGGAATCGAACAGAAAAATTTATCATTGGCAAAAATGATGATTGAAGGTAACGAACCAATAGATAAGATTGCGAAATATACAGGATATGGAATTGACAGAATCAAGGAAATTGCAGAACAGATGAAAACACCTGTATCAGTATAAGAAATCTTATAGGTCAATTTATAGGTCAATTTAAAAAATTATAAGGCGAGGAAGCCTGAATTTACAGGGATTCTGACGCATGTTCTGACGGACTCTGACTCCGTCAGTTCAAGGTTCGAATCCTTGTAGCCCTGCTACATGAGGCACCTCGGTATGAGGTGCTTTTTTGTGCTATAAGAGAAACTGAAATTTTTTGGAAGTGAAAGGTAAGATTAAGATGGAAAATTCGGGTAAAAAATATCAGATAGATACAGAAGAAAATAAAATGTTCTTAGGTGAATTGCAGAAAAATCTTTTAAATTTTGGAAAAGGATTTTTATCACCGGGAGGAAGTGCTTATTTCCTTGGGGATGATGGAACACCATGGAAAGACAGAAACAGAGAAACATGGATCACATGCCGTATGGTTCATGTATATAGTATGGGAATCATGCTTGGGGATAAAGAAAGTCCGGCACTGGTCCATGGTGCTGTACATGGATTACTGGAAGAACTGAAAGATCGTGAAAATGGAGGATGGTATCCGGGAATTACACCGGATAATAAATTCCTGCCAGATAAACAGTGTTATGCTCATGCATTTGTTCTTCTGGCTGCTTCTTCTGCTTTGCTGGCAGGAGAAAAAGATGCAGAAACTCTGCTTAAAGATGCATTGGAATTATTTGATAAACGGTTCTGGGATGAGAAACAGGGACTTACTTATGATACCTGGAATACAGAATTTACAGTTCTTGATGATTATCGCGGTCTTAACGCAAATATGCATACAGTAGAAGCGTTTCTGGCAGTAGCAGATGCAATAAAAGAAGAAAAGTACAGAATACGTGCAGGAAGAATTATAGATCATGTTATTGGATGGGCAAGCGCAAATGACTGGAGAATACCTGAACATTTTACAAAGGAATGGAAAGCTGATCTTGATTGCAATAAGGAATGTCCTGCTGATCGTTTTAAACCTTATGGAGCAACACCGGGCCATGGAATTGAGTGGGCCAGATTGATCGTGCAGTGGGCATATTCTTCTTATAAAGATACCCCTGATTCTGCAGAAGTATATTTAAAAGCTGCAGAGAAACTCTACAACAGAGCAGTTGAAGATTCCTGGAATGTGGATGGAAATCCTGGAATTGTGTATACGACTGACTGGGATGGAAAACCTGTTGTTCATGACAGAATGCATTGGACATTGGCAGAGGCAATCAATACATCAGCAGTCTTATGTCATATAACTCATAAGCAGAAATATGCAAAAGATTATGAAGAGTTTATGAGATACCTGGATGATAAGGTATTGGATCATAAAAATGGTTCCTGGTTTCATCAGTTAGATGAAAATAATAATGTGATAGGAACAGTATGGCCGGGAAAATCAGATGTATATCATGCTTTTCAGTCAACCTGGATCCCATATGGAACACCATATATATCAATTGCTTCAGATGTAAAACAGTATATGGAAGTATGCCATCAATAAAGTAAGTGTTTATTTGTACCCGGCGTACAAGATTTCTGTAAAATGCAGCCAGAACCTGACGGAACAAGGTTCTGGCTGCATTTTACTTCAGGATGATAAAAAGAATGATGTGGGTAACTATTTTTTAATCTCCGGCTGGAATTCTTTTACATCTTTGGCAATCTCGCCGCTTAACAGGAGCATGCAGATCAGGTTCGGGATAGCCATCAGTGCGTTGGCGATATCGGAGAAGTTCCATACCAGAGCTCCGGGACCACCGGAAACCATGGCTGTGGCAACACCGACGATATTTCCGGTACCGATGGTGGCTGCCAGTGCGGTTGTCAGTGCGGAAAAAGGAGATACATCTCCCTGTCCGCGGCTCTTGGTGCGGGCTTCCTTGCTGAGTGTGCTTTTCAGTGCATAGCCAAGGTTACGCCATGTAAGAAATCTGGTGCGCACAGTCAGGAAGATACCGGTTCCGACCAACAGGATCAGCATCACCGGTCCCCAGACAAAGTCATCAATTCTGGTAACAATTTCTTTATAAAATACTTCGAAGATTTACAGAGCTGAATATCCGTAGCTGCTGACAATGGCATCGATTTTTTGCTGCCTCTGACACATTGGACATTTTGTAGATGAATAGGAATGATAGTCCGGTATATCTTTGGTGTTAAAAATAGAATATACAGGGAGAGAAGCCACGCTGTCTACTCTGCTGAATATGGCTGCGATACCTCTGATAGTGCCTCCGTAATACAGAATGCTCTCGATTGCTTTGGACAAAGTAGAGCCTGTGGTAATCGAACCATTGAGGATCAGTACATTTTTGCCCTTGATCATTGGCTGAAAATTATCACGGAAGATAATCTGTCCGGAATTGCTGGATTCAGGAGTAATCACGTAGATCGTCTGATGAGCATTCAGGGAAAAAATGCCGGCTTTGGTAAGTTCTTCAGAAAGATATGCGCCAATTACTTCCAGTCCGTCCATACAGATAATGGTATCAACAGGAGTAGATACTTCATAATTAGCAGCCAGTTCGTGAGCAATATTCTGTGCTTCGGCAGTTCTGGATTTCATAGTTGTAAGATCCAGATAGTGAGTGATATGTGACTGAGATGTGACGAAATGTCCGGGAATTACCTTCAGCTGAATGCGGCTGTCACCACGGGCGTAGATTTTTGTCATGTTTTCCAGATTCATAAGAATACCTCCCTCGTTGAAAAAAAACGTGTAACTGTTCAGTAGCTTTGCGGTTAGCAGACCATTGAACAGTTATAAATCAGTACACTAATCTTATAAAACATTGTAGCATTGTTTTGCCGAAAAATAAATAATATTGTACAAAATCAATAAAAAAATATGCGATATGTATGAAGATTGTTAATAAAATACCAAAAAACATATAACGATGATCCCCTGGTGCGTTGATGGAAGTATTATTTACGAGGGTTGCTATAGATTGGTTGTGAGTTATGGAGAATGGAATAAACAGTGATGGGTGTGGAAATGGGAAACAGAAGAGAATATTCTATAGAAGTAATATATGTGAAATGATATAATGATTTTCAGTCTATTATTGACTGTCAGAAAAAGAGAAAAGATGAGATAAAAAATGTATACAGCAGAACGAATAGAAGAATTGGATGAAAATAGGAGCCTGATAAAAGTGACAGATTAACAGCCTGATATTTTGACTGCGAAAAGTGAATAATCATAAGAAAATCTTAAGAATTTGTCCCTTTCATATTAAGAAGCTTCGATTATTCTAATATCAGAAATACAAAATAAGAAGCCGGGGTGTCTGTACATGAGAGATTTCAGACTGGCATTTCGGATGATGAGGGAGGTGTATAAAGTGGCGAATATTCTTGTCTGTGATGACGATAAAGACATTGTAGAGGCAATCGGTATTTATCTGGAGCAGGAAGGGTATACGGTCATAAAAGCCTATGACGGTGTGGAGGCGATTAACGTATTGCGCAGTCAGCCGGTGGATCTGCTGATCATAGATATTATGATGCCGAAGCTGGATGGCATCCGGGCTACTTTGAAGATAAGGGAAGAGAATCCTCTTCCGATCATTATTCTTTCTGCAAAATCAGAAGATGCAGATAAGATCCTTGGATTAAATGTAGGGGCAGATGATTATGTAACCAAGCCCTTTAATCCCCTGGAACTGGTGGCAAGGGTGAAATCACAGCTTCGAAGATATACAAGGCTGGGAGCAGCAATACCTGTGGAGAATGCTCATATCTACGAGACAGGAGGTCTGAGCATAAACGATGACCTGAAGGAAGTCAGGGTAGACGGTGATGTGGTGAAGCTGACACCCATTGAGTACAATATCCTGCTTCTGCTGATGAAGAATCAGGGAAGGGTATTTTCCATTAATCAGATTTACGAAAACATCTGGAATGAGGAAGCAGTTGCTGCAGATAATACGGTGGCAGTGCATATCCGGCATATCAGAGAAAAAATTGAAATTAATCCAAGGGAGCCAAGATACCTGAAGGTTGTGTGGGGACTTGGGTATAAAATTGAAAAAATTTAACCGAATCAAGTAGCGAAGCGGATGATTTTATCCGCTTGACCTAAATCAAGTAACGGAGCGAATGCAAAGGAAAGGGACAAAATTATGAAGGGAAAAGGATACAGGAGCAATGTTGCCAAGGCGGTCTGGATCGTGATCGTACATCTGGCGGCTGTGGCAGCTGTGATATGTGCAGCATTTTTTGTAATGATTTATCAGACGGGAATCCGTCTGGATGACAGAGGGAAAAGTTACATTCAGTCAGAGGGATTCAGGGAGCGTCTGAATTCCAGAGGTACGGATATTCTGGAAAGTCTGTCAGCAAAAGAGGATATAAATTACCTTACAAACGCAGGTTCATCGGCAGTGATCGATCTGGCAGAATTTAAGGAAAAGGAAATCAACCGTGATTCGTTGAGTGAGCTTTCTTTTAAGAATACATCTGGCGTGGCATATTCTGTAAAAGATCTGCTGGAGTGGGCGCAGGACTGGACCGGAGTTGGAGAGGGATATGATGATGTAAGCCTTGACGATGCAGGGCAGTTTATCCAGTGTAAGGCCTCGGATGGCAGCAGTTATTATTTTTCCTTAAGTGATTTTAAGAAACTGGTGACAGATGGAACATTAAAGGTTGATTACGATCAGGATATCATGGAAGAGTATGATGATTCCTATGAGACAAAATTTGCAGAAAAAACAGAAAATCAGAAAATAGATGCTGCCATTGAACTGGGCTACTGGAGCGATTCGGATAGCCGAAGTCTGGGAAGTATTACAGATAAAGAACATAATACAGAATATCCGGAGTTTTATTTCTGTGAGATAGAGGAATTTACAGAGAAATTCAAGCCTCAGGGTGCGGAAAGTCTTCCGGATGCAGTCAATTCCAGTACGGAATGGAATGGAAAACTTGAGGATGCCTATAATGAGCTGGCCAAGGTCCTGGACTGTATCAGAGCTGTTCAGGATGATATAAATGTCAGTGACTGTGCCATATCACTTACGTCTGTATACCATACGTCCGGAGACTATGAGGAAGGGAGTACCAATCTCACATATCTTTTCGCAGATAAAGAGAAAAAGAGAATCTATACAAACAGAAAAGCATACAGCAGCTATTCACAGCTGGAGCAGAACCTTGAGAAAATATTTAAGGAAAAAGCATATGCAGTTGT
>OJMP01000284.1_pt1 | contig 51910 bp, 30 predicted proteins | sample 1597311 | NCBI WGS metagenome assembly OJMP01 (sample SAMEA2452134, study PRJEB22498) | human gut metagenome | biome: human feces; feature: human gut; material: feces | place: Australia | collected 2012 | reverse complement strand
ACTTTATCAAGGCGGGGGCATTCGACTGCTTCGGCGTGACGAGAAAGCAGCTCATGTTCGTCTACGCCAATGTGCTCGATGATGTGGCGCGCGAGAAAAAAGATTCGTTAAGCGGCCAGATGAGTCTGTTTGACTTCGTAGATGAGACGACCAAACGGTCGTATGAAACGGTGTACCCGGATGTCGGAGAATACGAAAAGAGTGATCTTTTGGCGCTCGAAAAAGAGGTGCTCGGCATCTACGTCAGCGGTCATCCGCTCGAGGAGCAGGAGGAGTGCTGGCGGAAGAACATTTCCGCGGTAACGACAGACTTTCAGCCGGACGAGGAAACGGGATTTCCGGCAGTGAAAGACGGTGAAAAAGAGATTGTCGGCGGCATTATCACGGATAAAAAAATCAAATATACAAAGAATAACAAGACAATGGCATTTCTTACACTCGAGGACCTCGTCGGCAGTATGGAAATCGTCGTATTCCCGCGCGATTACGAGAAAAACGCAGCGATGATGCAGACCGATGCGCGTGTCTTCATCCAGGGCCGTGTTTCCGCGGAGGATGATAAGCCGAGCAAGCTGATCTGCGAGAAAATTTTCCCGTTTGCAGGCATCCCGAAAGAGCTCTGGATCCAGTTCCCGGACAAGGAAACGTACGAGAGAGAAGTGGCGGATCTGTACCAGATGCTGCATGAATCCGACGGCAAGGACAGCGTGATTCTCTACATCAAATCGATCAAAGCGATGAAAAAACTGCCGCCGAGCCGCAATGTGCAGGCAGATGCCCGTATGGTGGCGTCACTTCAGGCAAAATTCGGTACCGGAAACGTGAAAGTTGTAGAAAAGAGTATTGAAAAAAGGGCCTGAATGCTTTAAAATAAAACTGTGTGTGATTAATAAATAAAACTACTCGTTTATTAATGTGTGTGATGAGATGGAGGAATTCATATGGCAACGACTAACAAGGTAAAGACAATCGGAGTGCTTACCAGCGGTGGTGATGCACCAGGTATGAACGCAGCGATCCGTGCAGCCGTAAGAAGAGGTCTGCAGAAGGGCGTTCAGATGAAAGGTATCCTGAAAGGCTACGACGGACTGATGAACGAAGAAATCATCGACATGACAGCCCGCGATGTATCCGACACCATCGAGCGCGGAGGTACCATCCTTTATACCGCCCGCTGCGCAGAGATGCGTACACCGGAAGGCCAGAAACGTGCTGCAGATGTCTGCAGAAAACACGGCATCGACGGACTGGTAGTTATCGGCGGAGACGGATCTTTTGCAGGAGCGCAGAAACTGGCAGCTCTTGGAATTAACACCGTAGGTGTACCGGGAACCATCGACCTGGATATCGCCTGCACAGAATATACCATCGGTTTTGATACCGCGGTAAACACTGCAATGGAAGCCATTGATAAAGTAAGAGATACTTCCACTTCCCATGAGAGATGCTCGATCATCGAGGTTATGGGACGTAATGCCGGATATATCGCTCTGTGGTGCGGTATCGCAAACGGCGCAGAGGATATTCTTCTTCCGGAGAAATACGATTACGATGAGCAGAAGATCATCAACAACATCATCGAGAACCGTAGAAAAGGCAAAAAACATCATATCATCGTAAATGCTGAGGGCATCGGCCATTCCACCAGCATGGCGCGCAGAATCGAAGCTGCAACCGGCATCGAGACCCGTGCAACGATCCTTGGACATATGCAGCGTGGAGGAAGCCCGACATGTAAAGACCGTGTATATGCGTCCATCATGGGTGCTTACGCAGTTGACCTTCTTCTGGAAGGCAAAACAGACCGCGTTGTTGCATACAAGAACGGTGAGTATGTAGATTACGATATTGATGAGGCACTGTCCATGACAAAGACTCTGCCGGAATATCAGTGGGAGATCGCAAGAGCTCTTTCTTATAACTATACGAAATAAAAAAATATCACGAAACAGACTGTTTTTAGTAAGCAGTCTGTTTCATTGGTATAATAGCGGGAATAAAAATGTTTCCGCAGACGGAATAGAGAGACAAAATAAAAAAACAGGAGGAACTTAACAATGGTTACCTGGAACAATCTTGATAAACTGGCTTCTTTTGAGGAGCTGAAAAAAGTGGAGCGTGTCAATCTTGCCGAGGTGATGTCCGGCGAAAACGGAGCAGAGCGCGTAAAATCTTACAGCGTTCCGATGGCAGAAGGACTTGCGTATAACTACGCAGCAAAACAGGTGAATGAGGATGTCCTTGCCGCACTCGTAAAACTGGCAGAAGAGGCACAGCTTTCTGAAAAATTTGAGGAGCTTTACAACGGTGCTGTCATCAACACCGGAGAGAACCGTCTCGTGCTTCATCAGCTGACCCGCGGCCAGCTCGGAAACACCGTTACGGCAGACGGCGTAGACAAACGTGCTTTCTACGTAGAGCAGCAGAACCGCATCGCAGAGTTCGCGAACAAAGTACATGCAGGTGAGATCACCAACGCAGCAGGTGAAAAATTCACCACCGTTGTGCAGATCGGTATCGGCGGAAGCGACCTTGGCCCGCGTGCGATGTATCTGGCTCTGGAAAACTGGGCAAAGAAAAACGGCTGCTTCAAAATGGAAGCAAAATTCATCAGCAACGTTGACCCGGATGACGCAGCAGCTGTTCTGAATTCGATCGACGTAGCACATTCCATCTTCGTTCTGGTATCCAAATCCGGAACCACACTGGAGACTCTGACCAACGAGTCCTTCGTAAAAGACGCTCTGAAAAATGCAGGCCTGGATGCATCCAAGCACATGATCGCCGTTACCAGTGAGACTTCTCCGCTGGCAAAGAGCGACGACTATCTGGCAGCATTCTTTATGGATGATTACATCGGCGGACGTTATTCATCCACATCCGCAGTAGGCGGAGCCGTATTATCCCTGGCATTCGGACCGGAAGTATTCGAAAGATTCTTAAACGGTGCAGCAAAAGAGGACAGACTCGGAACAGAAAAAGACATCAGAAAGAATCCGGCAATGCTGGATGCACTGATCGGCGTTTATGAGCGTAACGTACTGGGCTATCCAAGCACAGCAGTACTGCCATACTCACAGGCCCTGAGCCGCTTCCCGGCACATCTGCAGCAGCTTGACATGGAGTCCAACGGTAAGTGCGTGAACCGTTTCGGTGAGAGACTTGACTATGTAACCGGACCGGTTATCTTCGGTGAACCGGGAACAAACGGACAGCATTCCTTCTACCAGCTGCTCCATCAGGGAACAGACATCATCCCACTGCAGTTCGTAGGCTTCAAGAATAACCAGATGAACACGGACGTAGTGATCCAGGGCAGCACAAGCCAGCAGAAACTGTGTGCAAACGTGGCAGCTCAGATCGTAGCATTTGCATGCGGAAAAGAAGACGAAAACCGCAACAAAAACTTCGAAGGCGGACGCCCGTCCAGCATCATCATTGGTGAACAGCTGAATCCGGAAACACTGGGAGCACTGCTTTCACACTTCGAAAACAAAGTCATGTTCCAGGGCTTCGTATGGAACGTAAACAGCTTTGACCAGGAAGGAGTACAGCTCGGTAAAGTACTGGCAAAACGCGTACTGGCTCACGAGACAGACGGAGCACTGAAAGTACTCAGCGATCTGATGAATATTTAGTCTCAGAGAAGAAGATTTTGCCATAAAATCATGTCTGTGTAAGCATATTGTGGTTCAGAAAATTTGAATTCAACAGCATAATATAAATGAAAAGAAATCCCGTCGTGCAGCAGATGTGCGGCGGGATTTCTTATGTTGCGGCGGATTTTTCAAAATGATATAATCAGATTAGGAATAGTGCCATTACGACACGATTTTATAGAAATGGCAAAAAACAGAAGCAGAGGGAAAACAAAGATGCATGAGATGGATGAAAAATATGTACCTTATCGGGGGTATGATGCCCCTTATATTTTTGTAAGCTATGCACATAAAGATGGAAATAAGGCATCCGAAGTAATAGAAAAGTTGCAGATGGAACAGTATCGAGTCTGGTATGATGAAGGAATCGATCCGGGAACAGAATGGGATGAAAATATAGCAGAGCATATTGAAAACTGTGAATATTTCATTGCACTGCTTTCACGGGAATATCTGGAATCTTCAAACTGCAAAGATGAACTAAACTTTGCAAGAGAGCTTGAAAAACCAAGATTATTGATCTATCTGGAAGATATTCAGCTGCCGGGTGGGATGAGAATGCGTCTGAGCAGACTGCAGGCGATACATAAATATAAATATCAGAGCATGGAATTATTCTTTGAAAAACTGGCTGAAACACAGGGATTAGAAAAATGTCATGAAAAGCAGAAACAGAAAAAAACGATTACAATAGAAAGTACGGCAGTTGTACAGGGGACTCCGAGAATTGTTATCCCCAGACAAAATCCGACAATCACGATTCCAAGACAGGGCTATCCTTATCAGATAAGGTCCGGTGATACGGTATATCTTGGAAAGGCACTTCCCGGTTTTTTCCTTGCAGAAGGGGAAAATCTGGCATGGAGGGTGCTGAAATGTGAGGATAGAAAGGCAGTTCTTCTGTGTGAGAATGTATTGCTCAACATGCCTTATCATGCAGTACAGCACGAAAGTTCCGACTGGGAGAACTGTACACTCAGAAAGTGGTTAAATACCGATTTTTATGAGCAGGTATTTTCAGATTCTGAGCGAGAATATATTCTCTGGAAAGAGCACCCATCCAGAAATAATCCGAAATACAGAACGCCTGGCGGAGCCGGTACAATGGATTATGTATTTTTGCTGGATGTTATTGAACTTAATGTGTATGGATTTTATGGATTTGAGCAGATCACAGAGATTGCAAGAAACAATGGAAATATTTCCTGGTGGCTTAGAAATCCAGGATTTTCACAGAATTTTGCCATGAATTTTGGATGGCGGGTACATTATGGCGGACTACCTGTTGATGAGCCTGCCGTCGGTGTACGCCCGGCAATCGTGATCCAGACCAGATAATAACTCTGAGAATCGTGATCCAGATCAGACAGCAGAATTGATGGGAGAGGTGTATATGGGGAAGTTAATTTTGACAGCACGAGGACTTAATTCCGGAACAGGGCGGAAAATTATTCGAAAGTGTCTGCCGGAAGAAGAGGAGCGGGAAACGCAAACCATCCTTCTGATCAGCATAAAAGAGTATAGGATCGATGAAATCCTGAAACAGGCAAGCATCGGGCTGGGATTTACGGATGAGCATATTTTTCTTGCATCCGGGCAGATTGATCTGAAAAAATTGCATCCGGATTATATTTATGTCACCGAAGGAAATGTATATCAAGTATTAGATTATATGAGAAAAAACGGGTTGCTGAAATTTGTCAAAGAACAAATGAAACGAACAGACTGCACCTACATCGGAAGCAGTGCCGGGGCAATGCTTGCAGGAACAGATATCTGTCTGGCAGAAGATTTTGATGAAAATATTGTGGACTTAACAGATCTGGGGGCATTGGGGCTGTTTGATGGAAGCGTTATCCCACATTATTCAAAGCAGGATCTGAAACGCTACATAAAAAATTCGAAACAGGAAGATATCAGGCGTTACAGTGAACTGTATTCGGTGGATGATAACGAAGCGTTGGTGGCGGAAGATTCTGAAGCGAAAAAGGTGAAGTTCAAAAAAGTAAAAGTGAAAGAATAGCAAAAATGTAGCATTATCTTGAGAAAATTCTGTAAACTGGTTATCATAAAAATTAAATTCGGCGTGAGAAATGTATCTGGTAAAAGAATGGAGAGAAATATATGGCAGGTAAAATCGAAATCATTAAGGATGAATATATTGATGTTTTAGAGAGAATAAAAGAACGAATTACACAGGCACAGTATCAGATAATGACAAATGCAAATGTTGAACGTAATATTTTGTTTTGGAATATAGGAAATGTAACTCTTCAATACAGCCAATGGGGAAATAAATTTGTAGAAACATTATCAAAAGATTTGAGGATGACTTATCCTGGCAGAGAAGGATATTCTGTCAGAAATCTTAATTATATGAAGCAGTTTGCACGCCGGATACCATCGGAAGAAATTTTGCATCAGGGTGGTGCAAAAATTAGCTGGCGTGCAATTAAATTGCTGATAGATAAGACTGATAATCTAGAGGAACATATGTGGTATACACAGCAATGTCTGGAAAATGGATGGTCCAGTACAGTGCTTTTACATCAGATAGAAAGTGGTCTGTATTACAGACAGGCACTGGCAAATAAAACAACAAATTTTAAAGCACAGTTAGCGGATCCGTTCAGTGAGCAGGCAGAAGAAATTATTAAAGATCCATATATTTTTGATTTCATACCGAACGGAAAAAAACTTAAAGAGGTTGAGTTAGAAGATGCACTTGTTCAACAAATAACAAAATTACTACTGGAATTTGGATCGGGCTTTGCTTTTATGGGAAGACAATATCCGATTCAAGTAGGAAAAAGAGAGTTTTTCATCGACTTATTATTTTATAACGTGAAATTGCATTGTTATTTTGTAGTAGAATTAAAAACAGTAGAATTTGAGCCCGAGTTTGCAGGAAAGCTTTCTTTCTACTTATCAGCCATAGATGGAGAGTTGAAATCATCAAATGATAATCCTACAATCGGGTTGCTGTTATGTAAGGGTAAAGACAAAGTGGTAGCGGAATATGCATTGAAAGATGTAAATAAACCAATGGGAGTCAGTGAATATAAACTTTCAAATTGTGTTTCAAAAGAATTGCAAGATAAGTTACCATCAATCGAAGATATTGAAAAAAGAATCAATTAAGGTTTTGCACATCAAAATCCTTATTCAGTTAAAAAACTGGATGGGGATTTTTTTATTCCCCCTTTTTTAGTCGAAAAAGAGTGGGATTAAAATATTACTATAAAAAATATCAAGAGAAGTGATGAAAAAAATAAAGGTATAAAGTCCCCCCTCTGAAAGAAAATTACAGATAATGTATAACAGTTAATAAGAAAGGAGTGGTGCTATTGAAAAGCAAAATCATTGCAGGTGTTCTGATGTTTATTGTAATCTCTGTGCTTCTGACCGGATGTGGAGGGAAGCAAAAGGAGATTCCTTACCCGGATGGTTATTATGTACCGAAGCCGGAGGAGACGGAAACGGCAGGAAAGTCCGATAAATCGCAGAAGAACGCCAGTGAAACGGTAAAAGAGACAACCAGGGAAACAATCCAGGCGAAAGCCGGAAGTGAAACAGAAAACAAGAAGATTTCTTTTTACCTGGATACGTCAGGAAGCATGCAGCGTTCACCGGAAGTGGTGAAGATCCATGCCGCCGCCACGAAATGTGCCGCCGGATATGAGGAGCGTCATTTTTACAGTGTGGACAGTAGAAACCTGATCGAAACAACGGAGCAGCTGGCACTCAGTGGGCAGTATGGGAGTGGAGCAGCGATTGATCTGATCCGGGATGGGACACTGCCCTGTGATCCGGAAGGTGTCAATGTGCTGACGACGGACCTTCAGACGGGGACAAGCTGTTCGGAAATCGGCAAGTGGCTGGTGAATACCGGGGCGACAGGCTATTCGTTCTACGTTTTTACGATGCAGTACAATGGCAGTCTCCAGTTCAAGATGTACACTTCAAGCAGTGTGCTTGAAACGGTTTCTGTCAAGGATTGCTCTTTTACTCAGAAAGAATTTCTGATGATCGTCTTTGGAAAAAACAGTCTTGTGGAAGATTACGATCAGTTTTTCCAGTACAAGCTGGGGACGGAAGTGCCATATGATACCTGCCATGTTTCCCTTCATGCAGAGAAAAAGCAGGATGACCATTTTCTTCAGCTGACATCGAGTAAATGTTTCGAAGCTGATATCGCGAATATCATTTATGACAATAACAACTATGTGTTTGGAATGTCTCTCGTCGATACGGAAAACACAGAATTTACCTGTCCGAATACGTTTGTATACAAAAAGAGCAAGTACTCGACAAGCAAGGCAAAGAAAGCAGTCAGAGCTATTTTGTATGCAGTGCCGAATCAGGCAGTTCCGGTTGTTCAAAAGGCAGAGATTACGAAGGTTATGGAATATGATGAAGAATCTGGGACATACAAAGAGAGCAATGTGACATTCAAGATGGGGACAAAAGCATATCTGGGAACGTTTTCTGCCATCGTAAATGAAGAGACAGACACAAAGAAGTACCAGCGTCTTTACAAAGATCTGGGAGGAGTCATTGCACAGGGCGACTCGATCTTTACCGTTTCTCTGGAAAATGAATCACTTCCCAAAGGGCTGTTTGCAGTCGAAGCACAGCTTACATTTGCAGCGACCGGAGAAGTGGCAGATCTTCAGCAGTTTGCAGCCAGTCACAGTGCAGGGTTGGAAGATTACAGTACGGCTCTGAGGAATGAGTGCACGCCGGAAATCATCAAAAAGCAGGCAAGTACCTCGAAGTTTTATTATACAGGGGATGGAAGTTCCTCATCGGTTTTTTGTAAACTGCTGGAGTTTGAGAAAATCACAGATGAGCTGATCGCAGCCGGAGCTGTTGCCGAGTCAGACAACGAGATGCTTACCATCCGGCTGGTCATTGATAATCGCTAAGAGCAGGAGAATCAACAAAAGGGTAAAGGAAAGGAGAATTTTATGAGCGAATTAAAAAATTTATTTAAAGGAACGATGGGATTTGCAGGGATTGCCGTACTGGTTTTATTTGGACTTCGATTTCTCGCCGGAGAGATGAATGCCGGGGCGGAGGGCTTCCGCCTGAGCCTGCCGTTTCTGATTGCACAGGCGGCCGTGATCATTGGCTGCTATGTGGTATGGTACCGCAAGGTCAGCCGTACAGCAGAAAATATGATGAATATTGAGAAGATGCGGAAAATGGCATTCCATTACAAAAATCAATATTTCACAACATCCGTTATGCTGACTATGCTGATTGCGGTGATCGCCCTGATCTGTATGCTGGTTGGTATCTGGTTTGTAGGCATTCCGGCACTCTACTGCATCAGCTCTGTGGTTACAATGTGCATCGTTGGAAACCTTGTTTTGTATCTGCTGATGCGGTTTATCGGACTGCCAAACCAAATTACCGAAGGATAATGATAAGTGACCATAAAATCTGATTTTAAATAACAGGAGGTATCGTATATGCCGGTAAATGTAATGTTGAACCACAACTATGTGATGGCGGAAGGAGGAACAGGAGTTCGGGCACTGCTTGCAGCTCATATGTACCTGAGTTCCAAAGCTTATGCTACAGGTGGAAATGGAACAGAAAACTGGAAATTTATCTATGAGACGATGGATGCCGGAGCAGAGGAGATTGAACAGCTTCAGAAACTCGTAAGACTGGACGAAGAAAGCGGATTCTGTAATCCGCATTATTCCTTCCATTTCTGCAGACTGGCTGAAAAAGTAAAAGAAAAGTTTGCCGGAGACAACACAATGAGTCTTGAGAAAATCGCACCTGAATGGTATCGAAATGGGCTTTTGCTTACAAAAGAAGAGCTGGAAAGAGACCTTCTCGGAGGTTACTATCGTGATCTGACACTTGGCAGTGTCATATCTGCCGCAGCTATGCAGTGTGCACTGGAAACGGTAGAAGATAGAAATGCCGGATTTCGGGCAATCGCAAACGATGTCGTTGCATCTAATAATACATACGAGACACGCGTAGTGATGGTTGGAAGCGGTATCGGTGGAGAAGGAAGGACCAATCTCTGTACCCATCCGGCCATGCTCCGGAAGCTGTGCGTGGAGAGAGTGATGAAAGATCTGAGAATGGAGCAGAAGCAGGCAAAGGCTTATGTGGAACAGAACCTCAAGATTGCCGTGATCATGACAGGCAGTGCTTTTCGCTTCCCGGCAATGAATGGACTTGACCAGGACGTTGCCGGTCTGGTGGCCGGAACGCTCCGCAATTTCCCGGAGGATTCTGCAGAGGCAGTCAATCTTTTCTATCTGCTGGAGCATGATCAGTGCCCGGTACAGGCCACGAAAGCATCGGACTCCAGAGAACAGTATAAACATGCCCATGCGATCGAGCTTGTTGCGGTTGCTGCGATGGAGGATTTCTTCGGTCTTGGCACAAAACACGCATCGAAAAAGCACTGTCCGGTTATTCCACATTACTCAAGACCTGGAAATGCCCTTACGAACTGGGAGAATCTGGGACTTCCGGAAGAATACAGACAGTATTTATCAGCGAGACTTCGCTTTGATGCGGCACTGTTCTACTGGCTTCGCCCACAGCTGATCCAGGCACCGGAAGAAGGCAATCCGGATAAAATCTATGAAGCAGAGTTTCTCGCCCGGATGTTTAAAAAGAAGACGTCAAAACAGGTGAAAGAAGCCGTTTTAAGGTCCGGCATGGATCTGGAAGAAGAAATTGTGGAGCCCCTGAAAGCACTGCTTGCCAAAGAAGCCATGTTTCTGGAGTATCTTGGAGAAATTTCTCTGACCGGGAAAAACTGGGAGACAAATTCTACCTCTGCTTATGGATCGACACTGTTTGATACAGAAAGAATTGAGGAGATGACAGGAAAAGAAATTGGCAAAAAAGCAGAAGAAAAGGATGAAGAAAATATCAAGAAAAAAGCAGATATCTGTGAGCATGGGGGAATGAAAGGATTTCAGTTTGATGAGCTGACCATGTGTCCTGTGGACAGAAGGACTGGAAAAAGCGAGGAAAATATCTATAACACCAAGCTTACCATGCATCAGCTGCGTAAACAGGTTAAGTACTTCGAACATGGCAATCCAAGACCATTTCAGGATATTTTGAGTGACATTTATGAAATCTGCAGCGAAAGAAAGGAGAGAAGACATTATGGCATTTTCTAAAGAACACAGAAGAATCGCGGAACTTAAAAATATTGAAAGACATCATGGTTTCATGGATGTGGATGGAGCGACAATTCAGGAATGTGCAGAATTTATCATGACTCCGGTCGAGAATGAAGAGACCAGGCAAAATGCGAAAAACATTTCTAGTACCTTTGGAAATGTTATCGCCTGGCTGATCAATGTGTCCAGTGCGAAAAAAGAAATTTCAGGAGTAAATGAAAAACAGCTGCTTTCCCTGTACTTATGCCTTGCACAGGCTCCGTATAACGGTTCTGAAATGAAATACACACTTCACACCTTTGATAAAGACAATCCGATCGATCAGAAAATGATGAAGGATCTTAGAAAACTGAAACTGGACGAAGAAGATACCGGAATGGAAAAAGAGCCAGATCGTGTGCTTCAGGTTTCTGTCGACGGAGAAGTACTTGCCATGTATTTTCCGAAGTGGAAATGTTTTGTGCCGGGCGTCAGATTCCCACAGTCAGAAAAATGCTGTAAAGTGCCGGAAGAATTTATGGCCGGGAATCCACATATCACAAAACGCTGCCGTGCACTGCTTACCAATCTGATCGCAAAGGGAGCAAATGCAAAGGTACTTGGAAAAGTACTTGACTATATCGGCGGTGCACTTACTGATGCAGAAATGGAACTTTACCGGGCAGAACCTGCAGAAACCCTGCCGGAAGAGGTTATCAAATATATCCAGGAGACTTCAGCAAAAGCAGATCCGCTTGCCGTATGCAATTACATGGGCAGCAGCGTTTCAGAGAAAGTTTTGCGGCAGCCGGTTCTGATCAATACCGGAACAAGATGTCTTTCTGATATCAACGATACTTTTGGAGAGATCAGCGATCGCCTTATTGTCATTCCGCCGGTGCAGAATGTTCGTAGCATTAAAGAAGCTGGTTACAAATTTGCCCGAGAAACGGTAAATGGTATCCCGAAATGGATCGAATTCAGAGCAAGACTGGACGGGGAGCTCTGTCACAAAATCTATGCGGCAGGGAAGAGCGGATTTCGAATCTGTCAGCCGGACAACTATATCGATATGGCGTACATGGTGCCGGAGGGTATTCTGGCAAAATATAATTATCTGGTACAGGGATCTGCGGCAGGAGCCATCACCAACGATAATCTGGAGACAAGATGGAACGTGTTTCCGGAAGATCCGGGCAGCAGTGTCATCAGGCTTACTTCAAATCAGTATGACGGAGACTGGGAAATTCATCAGCGTTCCCTGCGTATTGAGCGGATGGAACTGTGTGATCGGGAAGGCAATGTACTCGGAACCATCGTGATGCCAAAGATTTTGACACCGGAACGTAAAAATCAGAAGATGTATCTTTCCTTAGATCCGGCAGGTGCAACCAGTGTCCGCTTGAAATCAATCGAAGGTTCCGGGAAATCCGAAGCGATTTCCTATGAAAATCTGACCTTTCCACTGACACCGACAGCAAGAACAGAGTTCAATCAGACGTTAGAACGTCGCCTGATGGACTCCGAAAAAAGCGGAACCCATTTTGATTCCCTGCTGCAGCAATTTTTCCCGGAAACAATGGGCAACTGGTCCGCTCTTATGGTTGAGAGCCGTATCTGGAAACCGGACGAGCAGGTTTTATTTGCAGCATTAAAAGACTCTCCTGGTACGATGACAGAAGCGATGACCAATATCGGCGTCATCAGCAATATGAAAGAAGTTCTGACAAGATCAAATCTGAAAGTCAGAGACCGACAGCTGATTTCCATGGCTCTGAAACAGTATATCGGAATTATGATCCTGGAGGGGATTCTGGCACTGGCAAGAGAGGGATTTTCGGTTCTATATAATAACCTAGAATTTATGATCTCCTATCCGGAAAATGGTTCTGGTGAGGGTATCACAAAACAGCTTCTGGATATTATCCGTGGTGCGATCGAGATGGTCAATGAATATCTGCTTCCGGAAGCACAGCTTGAGGAAGGCCACAACATCACATTTTGTTCTGAAAGTGAAGCGGCAGCCGTCTGGCATCAGCTGAATCCGCCGGGTAACGTATTTATTGGAGAGGGAGTGGCTCTCGGCAGTCTGGATATCGGGTACTCAACGAGCGATTTCTCATTGAGAGTCAATGGAAAACTGTATCTGAGCTCCGTGCCGTATGCGGCTCAGCGAGTAACGAACGGAACACTTGCGAAGGTCTACGAAGGTGGTAATGCTGCAGCTCTGATGCGGTGCTTCAGCGGCGGCAGCTGGGAGCTGAAAAAACAGGCAGAGGATGCGATCAGACAGGCAATGGCATCGAGACAGGGTGAGCTGTACGAACGGCTTGGCTTTAATCTTTCACTGAACCGACTTTTCACTGAATGTCGTTTTCAGGTAACCAGTGTGAATGCGGATGAATTTCAGATGAAAGTCCAGGAATTGACAGAAGCCAGGTTGAATATCGGCATTCCGGCCTATGCCTGCACGATCGTACGTGCCCTGAAAGACGGAGCTCTCGCTGAAGATGGTGAAATCTTGCTCGGACCGGTCGGAAAAGGATCACTTGCACTGAACAATACCGCACCAGGTTTTGCAGATCGTTTCACTTCCCGTCTGTATGAAGAAATCAACTATCTGCTGAAATCTGATCCGTCTTTTGAAGGAGCAGAATACACGGGAAGGATCAGACTGCTGACCAATAACGATACGGAAAAGCTCAGTGTTGCCCAGGGTATGATCGATATGAAGGAGCACACACATACAAGAGCAGAGATCATGGTGCAGGGCGAACCGACCGAACATTATCTGGATGTACTTTACGGAAGCGGCATGGATGCAGACAACGAAGCAAAAGAACAGTTCCGGGACGAACTGGCAGGCCTTTCCAGACATGCAACAAAGGCGGCTCAGCAGGAGAAACAGAGCGAGCTTTATGAACAGGCTTTCGGAAAGCTGATTGGTGATTACACTTATCAGAAATTCGAAGAAGCGTTTGAACGTTTTGGATATACCGGAATCGAAGAAGCCATCATGGATACAGGTGTGCTGGATTCGCAGATTGCCAGAACCGTAGAGGAAAATTTTGACAATCTCCGTGCACAGCTTCAGCAGCAGAGTGAAGAACTTATCATGGCAACACCGTTTGTGGAAGAAGAAATGCTCTGCGGAGCCATGATCGATCTTGCTCTCAAACGTATCTCACTGTTTGAAGAACCGTAAAGGAGGTGGAGTGGATGAGTCATCTGATGTTACTTACAAAAACATCCGAGACTCCGCTTACAGAAACACTGGAGTCTGCAACAGAAATGCTGCAGACTTCCGTTTCAGGAGCAGCAGCGGGCGGAGTTGGAAGGATTTCCTGGGTTATTATGATTTTACTGACATTTTTAACACTGCTCAGTGTGATTGTTCTTACACTTCTTCAGATCAAAATCTGGAAACAGCAGCAGGCATTGCATGAAAGAACCTGGAAGCGGCAGCAGACCCTGTATGGAATGTTAAATAAGATTAGCGGGCAGCTGCAGTGTATGGAAAATGGCAGGTATGGTTACAGAGAAAGCGTAAGCAGTCCAATTTCACATGCTGATTTTATAGAAAAGGCACCTGACCGGAACAGTGAATGGCAGAAGCAGAAAGAAGATGACGATTATTTCCTGGATGAAGAGGAAGATATCCAGGAAGAGAACAGAGATTTCGGAAATGAGGATACATGGAAAGATCCGTCACAAAAGGATCTGGATATGACATTTCATACAAAAAAAGGGACAGAGACAGAAACGCAGAACCGGGATCAGGAAACTGCAAAAGTGGAAGCAAAAGAACCGGAACCATGCCCGATTTCCGGCGTGAAGGTAAGCGAGTCCAGTAATTATAATCCAAACGCACCGGCAACTCTGGAAGAAATACCGGAGGAAGAAGCAGTCTTCCTTCTTTATTCGGATGGAACCGTCAGACCCAATGAACAGCAGTTTGGCAGATTTAACAACAGCTCATATTATGCGAGTCACGATTTTCAGAGGATCTTTCAGTTCAGAAATCGAAAAGGCGGTAAGATCAACATGAAAAACAGAAAAGCTGTAAAATGCTTAAAAGCAGAAAAGCCAGCCAGAGTAATCGAATCACAGAATGGTTATTGTGTGAAAGAAAAAGGCATTTTGCTTGCGGAAGAAAGGAGATAGAAAGCGATGAGATTATTTCGAACATTATTTTCATTCATGATCGTTGCAGCAATCGGGATTTCCATGATCACAACCTGCCCGACAAAGACAGATTTTGCAAAGTATTACGTGAGCCAGAGTGAGAGCAAACTTGGCGGATTCTTTGACGGTGCCTTGGAAAAAGTCGTCACACAGCAGACAAAAGTCAGCAATTACCTGATCTTCTCCGTGTTCGAGATGGACGGAGAACGGTATGTCGGTATCTGGGGACATTTCTTTGGAAAAGCATCGACAGAGCAGGCGGCGAAGACCCTGGAAGGGCTGCTGGAGAAAGCAGGAGAGGGGGGGAGAAAAGAAGTAGGAAGTTTCGTGATTGACATATAATGCTATAAAATATAGAATATAATCATACTGAAAAATTAGAAAGTGAGGTGAACATATTGAATCAGTATGATTTGTCAAGATATGTAACAGCACAGCAGCGAGATTATCAAAGTGCATTAACAGAAATTAAAAATGGAAAAAAAGTAAGTCATTGGATGTGGTATATTTTTCCACAAATCCGTGGGTTGGGAAAAAGCAGTACTTCTCAGTTTTATGCGATTCAGAGCCTGAATGAGGCAAGAGCATTTCTGGAGCATCCTTACCTCGGACATAATATTATTGAAATTTCGGAAGCTTTGCTTAGCCTGGATACAAGCGATGCGTATGAAGTTTTTGGAAGGCCGGATAACATGAAACTGAAATCATCAATGACGTTATTTGCCAGAGCAAGTGAGGATGATCAAGTGTTTTTGAATGTACTGGATAAATACTTTAAAGGAAAAAGAGATTTTAGGACATTAAAGATACTTGAGAACATGGAAAAATAAAAAAAGTAGAGTATCAAGAACCCGGCATAGAAAAATGTCTGGGTTCTTGATGATTAGGGAATTGATAAAATGAACAAATAATTTCGCAGAGTACCTTACTCTACGATTAAGTGTACTGATTTATACCAAATATTTACTTAATTTTACAAAATATCACATAACTTGTCAACACATACGGCGTATTTTTTTGTAAATATTAAACAATAAAATTGTATATAACAAAAAATCATCAATTAGTCTTCTATAATACTTTAATTATATTGACATCGAAAGGGGAAATTTACCTATGCTTTCAAACGAAAAAATGACTTACATCTTACAAGATGAAAGAGTCCAGGAATTTTACATCAAAAAAATACTGGAATCTTTTTCTTCTGCTCATACACCTATTTTTTTTAAAAACATTATCGAAGAATGGATGGAAAATACAAAACCATTGTTAAAAGCTTCCACATACATAAAATACCGAAATATGCTGTATTCTTACATTTTTCCATATTTTGAAGATCTTACCACAGAAGAACTGACCGTTGAATGCCTGAATTCTTTTTGCAGAGAATTGTTGTGCAATGGTGGAAAAAACAAGCAGGGACTGTCTTCAAAAACAGTTTCAGACGTGTTATCACTTCTTCGCAGTATCTTCCGATATGCCAGTACGAAGGGAATTTCACTCCCATGTACCGGAAAAGAAATCATAATCAAAAAAACTTCCCATGAGCTTCGAGTATTCAGCATAAGAGAGCAAAAACAACTGTGTAAATATTTATGCAAAAATATGTCACTGAAAAATATAGGAATTCTTATATGCCTGTATACAGGATTGCGTGTTGGTGAAATATGTGCCCTTCATTGGAATGATATTTCATTAAAAGAAAAAACATTATACATTCACCAGACATTGCAACGCCTCCAAAGCGAAAATATAAACGGCAAAAAAACAACTCTTATTTTGTCAACTCCCAAAAGCAGCTGTTCTATTCGAACGATTCCCCTTCCTGACGATATCGCAGTCGTTTTAGATAATTTTCCGTGTAAGAAAGAAGGATATCTGCTGACAGGAACAGATTCTTGCATAGAGCCACGAACCATGCAAAATCACTTTAAGCATGTCTTAAAAGAAGCTACTATTGAAGAAACAAATTTTCATACATTGCGTCATACTTTTGCAACTCGGTGCGTGGAAGCAGGTTTTGACATCAAAAGCCTAAGCGAAATACTTGGTCATTCCAATGTAAATATTACAATGAATCGTTACGTTCATCCAACGCTGGAATTAAAACGCCAGAATATGCAGCGATTATCCTGCTCATTCGCTTCTGCTTTCGTAGAGTAAGGTACTCTGCGAAAAGAGGAAGATGCCAGAGTGAGCTGTTTATCTGTTATCATAAGATTATATCTCCTTTCAGGTAGATGGTTGATAGTTTTAGACAACTCTATTTTACCATAGATCTTAAGGAGATATTTTTTTTGACAACAAAAATGATGCGTTCGTGTAACTTTTTGTTTCATAGATGCACAAAATAAAAAAGGAAAGAGGAAAAGAACATGAAAAAGAAAGGGATTTTATGGGTACTTCTCAGTGTTCTGCTTATTGTTAGTTTAAGTGGATGTAAAGGCGGAGGAATTGTTGGAAAGAGTGCAGAATGTAAGAGTCTGATCAACAAATTTGAAAAAAGCTGCAATGAAGTTGATATTCAGGCGATTTTAGACTGTATCGATCCGAAAATCAGTGATCCGATCAAGGCGATTGTATCGATCGGAGGAATGGTCACAGATAATGTAGATGAATATCTGGGAGATATCCTGGAACAGTTTGGTTCAAGTATCAGTGAGATCACCGGCGGATCAGGTGGTTCGGCGAAAGATATTGTTGCAAGTATGAAGCTTACACCGAAAAAATATATGCTCGATAAAAAAGACGGAAGCGTTAAATGTAAGGCGGAATTTGAAGTGAATGGCATGAAAACAACAAAAATGCTGAAAATTTCGGTAGTGAAAAAGAATGATGAATGGTATATATCAGGAATTTCTGTTATTGCAGAATAAAACAGGTTGTCAACCAAAGACAGAATGTTGAAATAGAAAAACAGAAACAGAAACAGGGAGGAAGCTTCAATGAGAACGAAGACAAAAAAACAAAGCAGATTACACAGATTGTAGTCAGTATGTTACTGGTACTTACCATGGTATTCATGCCAATGAAAATGATTCTGGCAGCGGATGCACAGTCAAGCAGCACACCGACACAGTTTGTTTTAGTACTGGATTGTTCTGGAAGTATGGAAGAATCTGATGTAAACGGTTTGAGCCCAAAGGCAGCAAAGATGTTTGTAGATATGATGCCGGTAGAAAATGCTCAGATTGCAATTGTGGCATTTGGTGCGAACTGGGGAGAAGATTCTTATGTTTATCCGGGTGATACCACAAGCAACACTTATACAAAGGTTATCCTTGGTATGACAGATGTTGGTACCGAAAAAGCAAAAAAGAAAGTAAAAGAAGCAATCGATGAAACTGCAAAAGTAAGAGATAAAAACGGATATACTACGATTGGTTATGCTCTTCAGGCAGCAAAAGATGTACTGAAGGAAAATAAGGCAGCAAAGGCAAATGGCTGCGTGGTTCTGATGAGTGACGGTCGACAGTATTATCTGAAAAACGGTCAGCGAGGAAGCGAAGCACAGGAAACCAAGCTGGAAAATGGTGCGGAAATTTATAAATCAGAAAGTCTGGAAGCAGCACTGAAAGATTTTAAAGAGAAAAAGTGGCCGGTGTATACACTGGAAATGTCTGCTGATATCAAAGACTATTATGATGAAGCAGGATTGCATACGCCAAAGGAATGGAAAGGAAACGGTGGCTTTAAGATCCCTACTGGTCGATTCTATATGCAGCATATTGCAGATGAGACAGGCGGAGAAAAGTTTACTGCTTTTACACAGCTGGAAGTACAGAATAACTTTGCAGGAATCTTTAATAAGTTTTATGAAGGAACAGAGGCCGGAGGAATTCTTGTTAACAGTGAGATTAAATCAGGAAAAGCAAATATGGATTTTGACGTTGCCGAGATGATCGCAGAAACGAACATCACGATAACCGGAAATGATATGAGCAAAGTGAATTCCATCGAGCTGACAGATCCGAGCGGTTCAACCAAGAAATATACAGAAACAAATAAGACAGATTCACGTGTGGTGACCTTTGAAAAAGGAAGCTATATTATGGTGAAACTTCTTGCACCGATGGAAGGCAAATGGAAAGTAAAAGTAAATGGAACCGATGGCGTCAAGTTAACAATGATGACCGTTCCAATCCGAGAGCTGGGACTTTCTCTTTCGACCAGCACCGATACGAGCAAAGAACTTGAAAAAGGAACAGAAGTTACGCTGTCTGCACGCTTCAGTTATAACAAAGGTCAGAAATCCTATTTCAGTAAGGAATTTTACGGAAAGAACCCGGCAAAACTGTATGTCGTAAAAGGGGATGAAGAATCAGCACAGACCTTTGATATGACAGTTGATGAAGAAAACCAGTGTTACACCGGAAAAGTAATCCTGAATCAGACCGGAATGGTCAAAGTAAAAGCAGTCGTAGAAAGCGGACATTTCCGCAATGACAGAAAAGAAACCGGTTATATTACATTTAATGTCAAAAACCGTCCGGTTACAAAAGTAAAAGATCTGGAAGATCTGAATATGGGATTTGGTGAAGAACAGACCATTGATCTGAACACTTATTTTAACGATCCGGATCAGGATAAATTTATCTGCAATTTTGAAGTGGATCAGACAGCAGGAATAGAAGTAACGCTGGATGAACAGAATGTTATGCACATTAAAACAGGCACAAAAGCAGGTGATGTACAGGTAAAAGTAGGCGTAAATGATGGAAGTATGGATCAGGATGTGACTTCCTCCTTTACAATCCATATGGTAAATCAGCCTTTGCGGGAAAAAGGTTCCAAAAAGATTTCCAAAACGATCACTTACAATGCGAATAAAGTTCCTGGATTTTTAAAGAAAAAACTGGGACCGGACGGAAGTTCAAATGCAGAAATTAAATTGGATGATTATTTTGAAGATCCGGACGGAGCAGCTCCAATTTACGAAATAGAAAAACTTCCGGAAAGTTCTAAGATTCAGATAAAAGAATCTGCACCAGGGGTATTGAGCATCACTGCAACTGGAGAAGGAAAAGAAACTTTCCATGTTTCAGCGACAGATGCAAATGATGGAAGCATTCGCTTTGAAAAAGAAATAAGTGTTAAATCCATCAGTGCAGGAAGTTGGGTATGGAAACAGATCAGAGTTCCGATAATTGCTTCAGTGATTATTCTGGTGATCGTAATTGTATTTTTGATTCTGATGTTTGCCGGAAGAAAAATCTATGGAGTATGGGAAATCACAGTCGGAGGAAGACTGGAAGGACCATATCCACTTGGCAAAATGGCACATGGAAAGAAAGCAAAATGCAGCCTGAGCGGAGCGATTGAAGATTTTGGATTCAGTTCTATTAACGATGGAGGAATAACGTTAAAGGCAGGAAACAATTTCAACAAATCCGTGACAATAACAGGACTCGAAAAAGCGGCAACGGTTACATACGCCGGAAGAGAATACGATACTGCAGCAGGAAAGACTTTAAAGAAAGCAAAAATTTCAAAAGGTCAGTACATTGATATTTATGTAGATGGCGTAAACATAACACTTACCAGAATGAATTAAACAGATTGTGTGGGAGGCGAGAAGATGTTGTGGGAACCAGAAGACAGAGCCGAACAGTGCAGGATTCTTCAAATCGGTACGATTGATACAGGGAACGGAATACTATTTGGAACAGAAAACAAAAGAGGAATACAGAGAGATCATCTGACACTGGTGATCGGCAGTGGCGGTATGGGAGCAGCTGCTATTCATGCAGCGCTTCAAAAGGCCAGACAGAATCTGGTATCTGATTTTGATAATTATACGAAATTTATCTTGGTGGATTCTGATCAGCGTGAGATAGACAGGATGGAAAAAGAGCAGATAAAGACTTTGAATATTTTTACTCCTCCTGGAGCTGCTGAAAGATTCCGACTTGAAAATCGAACTGATTTTTTTAAAAGATTTGTGCCCCATGATTATGATGTTATAAAACTGTCCGGTCGCTCTAGTCCAGCCTGCGATCGTATGACCGGGAAAATTAAATTTTATGACGAGGCGATGGGTAGAAGTACAAACGATGTTAAGTTCCGAAATATTATTGGAGAGATTTTCAATACGGACTGGAGTGATAGAAGAAATCTCTTGGTTGATATTATCATTGTGGCAGGACTGTCAGGCACTACAGGAAGTGGAACGTTTGAAGAGCTTGCGGCACATGCGAGAGAAGCGTGCATATATTCGGGAGCGACAGAAGTACATGTGTATGGCTATCTTTTCCTTCCGGACACGATAGAAAAATTTGTGGAAGGTGATCCATATAGACTAAACACTCTTTATGCGAACGGATATGCTGCATTAAAAGAGCTGGAAAGCTATATGTCTATACCGGCTTCACCGGGAAGAACAGAGAAATTTTATTCCGGGGACGGCGTGACAACGATGAAGTGTAACAGTGACACTCCACTGTTTGACTGTCCGGTTCTGATTTCGGGAACTTATGAAGAAAGCATCAGAATAATGGCAGATCTGATCGTTAATTTAAGCACATCTGGAATTGTAGGAATGAATTCTTTTTATTCTAATATGCCGACAGCAAGGCTTTCTTATTTGAATGGTAATAATTTAACAACAGGTGGAGTTTTGAAAAACAATGTATTTCCGGAAGATTCCAGAAGGTATTGTGGTATTGGATATGCTTATGCAGCGATTCCAAAAGAAATTGTAACAGCGAATATTGTAGGAAATGTGTGTCAGAAATTTTATCAGACAGATGAAACAGGAAGACATTTCTGTACAGAAAAAAAACGCATGAACAGAGCTGAGATGGAAACACAGATACGCCGATTGTTTGGATTTGGGACGGATGATGAATTGAATGAGATGAGTCTCTGGAATCTGAAATTGAGATATGCATTGGAGAGATGTAGCCGTTTGTCGGATAATCCTGTAGGTATTACACGTAGAGATGTAGAAACGGGAAATACATATACGTATGAAAGAGGATTTAGGGCTGAGGAGTGTACGCTTAAAGGAATATCGGAGTTCGCAGAGTATTTCACAGATCAGGTAAGATTCTTTAAAGAGAATGCAAGACAGATTATTAAAGATTACGGTCCGAAAGCAATAGAACTGTTATATAAAGGGACTGGTCCTTACAATCAGGATGGGATGTCAGAAGCTTATCCGGAGCTTTCGATTGAAAATATGTTGAATACAGCAAAGACAGAAATGCAGAGGGTAATCACTACAACTGTAGCAAAACCGGTATTAACTAGAAGATTCTTGGAATCTATCAGAGGATGGGGACTTATACAGTGGCGAGGTGATTTTCAACATGCAATTCAACAGGAAGTAAAACAGAAAATTGCATGCAATCTTCTTGAACCAGATGGAATATGGGAGAGAAAGGTAATAAAACCCATAGAAGATTTTATTAATCAGTGCAGATGCTTTTCAAGCAGACTGGAGACATTAACAAAATTTTACAAAAGTGTTGGAAGTTCTCTTGATGGAGACTATCAGCGATTTTTGAATGAGTCGCAGAGAGAAAATAGTGTAAATCTTTGCAATAACGCACATGCATATGGCTGGCTTCAGGAAAATATCCGAAAAAAGATTGATGGAATCAATCTGGAAGAAGTGAAACAAAATATTGCAGATAGCTTTGTAAGAAAAACGGAAGACTGGGCAAGCAATGAAGAAGGAAAAACAAGAGAAGTATTTGATGAAGTTATGGCAAGAAGCTGTGAACTTGGAATTGGTGGGGCGGCAAATCAGCTGACAGCAACCTCGTATTTCGAGCATGTTCTGGAACAGGAACCACAGGAAAATGTTGCGAATAAAGCACGTGAACTGGTACAGGGAATCGTAAGACAGCTGATTGAAAAGAGCAAGCCAACACTTAAAACAGTGCCAGAATCATGGAGTGCAATTGCTGGATTTCTTTTTCTTCCAGCGGAACTGGCATACAGTAAATTTACAACACCGATTCAACAGGCTTTTAGAGATGAGTTTGCACGAATTGGAGGTGCCACATATTCGTGTATTCTTGCAGATGTGTCTGATATTATATGTTATCAAGTCAGTGAAGCAAACGCATTGTGTGATCTGAAAGATATTGGAAAATGGGAAGATTCTTATAATAGTAATGGGTCTTACTATAAGATTTCTAGACATTTATGCAATGGGGAATATATAACAAAATTTACTGAACGTACTAAGAGTGAAATTGAAGAGAAAAAACTACGAAAAGAAAAGAAGCCTGTACTAGAATTAAGGTTGACAGCACAAGAAGAGATTTTGTTCGGGACAGGTTTAAGCTGGGAACATTATCCTCCGGTTGCACTTCAAAATTTAGAAAGTAATGAAAAAGAAAAAGAATTTCTTCGTACGATGTTCGATCCGATTGTTGATTATGCAATGAAAGAAAAACTGATTGAGCGAAAAGAAGATTCCACTCAAAGTTCAGATATTTATGAATATATAGTGCATCTGATTCCGGATGACTGGAATAATCTAGATGTTGAAAATTATGAAAATATCGGACTGGATGGAAGATTTGAAAGAGGAGAAAATTTATTCAGTTATCTGAGACAGCAGAATTCGGCTTCTATAAAACCAGATCAGAAACCGGTTATATTGTCTGGCAGTGGTATGTTTGAAAAGCCATTTGATTTTTCGGATGCACGTCTAAGGGGTATGAACAGTGATCAGATTGAAGCACAAAGCATCATCTATATGAAACGTATTTTGAGAAAGAACACAGAGCTGTTTCTGGAACTCCGCGAAACATTATGCAGATATTATGAGATTGAAAAGGCATTAGAATTACGTGAGAAAGAGTATAGGTATAAATTCCAGGTAGATAAGTTTATTCAGTGTTATCGATATGGTATCGTATTTTATTCGAAAGAAGATAGCATGTGGCGTTATCTGACTGATGCAAAAGGAAATACGAAAATATTATGCAGATCTGATATAACTGCAAATAAAAATTATACTTCACTCGAAAAACGGCTCGTTAAGATGGGATGGGAGATTTTCCTAGTTTTTCGAAAATTTACAGAATTGAATTTTGATGAGCTGGAAAAAGTGCTAAGACAAAAACAAATCAATAATCTTCAGGAAGAGAATAACGTACTTTTGAAAGAAAAAGATAAAGAACTTCGGAAAATGGCTGAAAATCTAAAAGCATATTTTATTGATTGGCCAGGCGAAGAGCAGACAACAGAAGAAGCGATTTGTTTTACATTGAATTTAGAAAAAGGCGAGGAAGAATTTTATGTACGGACAATTCAGGCGATGTATAAAATCTTGAAAAAGTATATGGAGCTGGTGTAACAATAAGGAAGTATTGTCATAAAAATATATGACTTTTATTTATAAAAGGTGAACAGGAGGAGAAGAAATGCCAAAAGATGCAAATGCAAAAGAATTACGGGAAATACTTCAGATCGGACAGATTGATGTAGGAAATGAGACTTTGTTTTCAAAACGAGATAGATTAAATGTAAGTAGAGATCATCTTACTTTGGTTATCAGCAGTGGTGGAAGTGGTGCAGCTGCAATTCGCGAGGCAGTCAGGACAGCAAAACAGAAGTTGGTTGCGGATTACTCAACCTACATGAAATTTATCATGATTGACTCGGATAGTAGAGAAGTAAATACAACAACAAATCAAGTAGGACAAGCTGGGATAGAAGTTTTAAATATTTCTACAAGAGGGGCTTCAGACAGACTGCGAATAGGGAATAGAACGGACTTCTTTAAGAAATTTGTACATCCGGATTATGATGTTACAAAATTAGGGCCAAATGGTTCAGCAAGAGATCGTGTGACTGGAAAAATTAAGTTTTATGATAATGCAGAGGGTGGAAGTACAAATGATGTTAAATTTCGCAATATCATACAGACAATTTTTAATACAGACTGGAGTGACAAAACGAATCTACGAGTTGATGTTATGATTTTAGCAGGTTTATCGGGCGGAAATGGAAGTGGAACGTTTGAGGAGCTTGCAGTGCATGCGAGAGAAGCGTGCAGAAGAGCAGGTGCGACTGAAGTGCGTGTATTCGGATATCTTTTTCTGCCAGATACTGTAGAAGCTTTTGAAAGAGAAAATTTAGAGGCACTCAAGTCTATTTACATAAATGGATATTCTGCATTAAAAGAACTCGAAAGTTATATGTCCATACCAGCATCACCGGGAAGAAGTGAAGAATTTTACTCAAGAGATGGTGCGATAACTATTGAATGTAATGATGCAAATCGTCTGTTTGATTACCCAATTCTGATATCAGGAACTTATGAAGAAAGTAAATCTATGATGGCAGAGTCTATTATTAATCTTGCAATTGAAAGTGATGGACCTTTTGATCAAAATTCTTTTTACAGCAATGGTGCCGTATACCGTACAACATATTTGGCTGGAGATAATCTGACAGTAGGAGGGGTATTGCAAAACGATGTGTTTCCGGAAGATTCCAGAAGATACTGTGGAATCGGTTATGCATATGCAGCAATTCCGGACCAGATTGTGACAGCAAATGTGGTAAGCAATGTTTGCCAAAAGCTTTATCAATCACCGGAAGAAATACAGGCAGATGGCGTGGCACTCCATTTCTGTACAGAAGAAAATCGTATGAGCAGATTTGAGATGGAAACACAGATTAGAAAATTGTTTGGATTTAAAGACTCCGATGAATTAAATGAGAGGAGTCTCTGGAATTTGAAATTGAAAGGTGCACTGGAGAGATACAGCCTTTTACCAGATAATCATGTGGATATTACTCAGAGAGATGTAGAAACAGGGAATACGAATGCATATGAAAGTGGATTTAGGGCTACAGAGTGTGTGAACAACGGAACACAGGAACTTACAGGATATATTGCAGATCTGGTAACATTCTTTAAAGATAAAGCAAAAGAGGTTATTAGAGATTATGGCCCAAAGGCAATGGAGCTGTTATTTAGAGGAGATGGTCCTTATAATCAAGATGGGATACCAGAATCTTATCCGGAGATTTCTATTGAAAATATGCTGAATACAGCAAAGGCAGAACTGCAGAAGGTAATCACTACGACTGTAGCCAGACCGGAATTAACCAGAAGATTTCTGGAAGGTATTAGAAGAGCTGGTCTGACACAGTGGAGGGGCGATTTTCAACAAGCCATTCAGTATGAAGTGAAGCGTGGAATTGCACAGTATATTCTTGCACCAAATGGTGCATGGGAGCGAAATCTGACAGGTCCAATAAACTGTTTTGTTAATGATTGCAAACGTTTTGCAGAAAGTTTGGAAGTTTTATCAAATTTCTACAAGAGTGCAGGAAGTTCTCTTGATGCACAAAGTTATGAGCAGTTCAGGGATGCATCACAGAAAGGAAACTGTGTAAATCTTTGCAATAATGAAAGCGTATATAAATGGATTCAGCAAAATATTCGAAGAAAAATTAATGGAATTAATCTGGATGAAGTAAAACAGAATATGGTAAACAGCTTTGTGAGAAATACTGGAGATTGGGTAAGCAATGCAGAAGGAAAGACCAGAAAAATGTTTGATGAAGTCATGGCAGAAAGCTGTGAACTTGGAAGCGGAGCTGGCGGAACAACAGCGATTACGCTGACAGCAACATCTTATTTTGACTATGTTCTGGAGCAGGAACCACAGGAAAATGTTGCAAACAAGGCACGTGAGCTGGTACAAGGCATCGTAAGACAGCTGATTGAAAAGAGCAGACCATCGCTTAAAACGGTTCCAGAATCTTGGAACAAGGTGAATAGTTTCATTCTTCTTCCTAGAGCATTGGATGACAGTAAATTTGCAAAGTCAATTAAACAGGCATTCAAAGATGAACTTGAAAGGATTGGCGGCAATAATGCCAATGAGCCAGCAGTTTCATCAGCAGTCTCAGATATTGTATGCTACCAGACAAGTGTAGCAAATGCTTTGTGTGATTTAGTGGATATTGGTAAATGGGAAAGTTATTATAATAGTGCAAAAGAGACATTCGCCATCTCCAGACATCTGTGCAATGGAGAAGATAATTATATTACGAAATATACAGAACGTACAAAGAGTACGATTGAGAGGGATAAAGCACAAAAAGAAGGAAGACCTGTACCTACTTTGTTATTAACAGCAGAACAAGAGATACTGTTTGGAACAGGTTTAAGCTGGGAACACTATCCGCCGGTTGCTTTGCGTAACATAGGAAGAAATGGCAAAGAACAAGAGTTTCTTCGTACAATGTTCAATCCAATTGTTGAATATGCGATGAAAGAAAAGTTGATAGAGAGAAAAATAAGTCAGGCTGCAAATCGTGATATTTATGAATATGTAGTGCATCTGATTCCAAGTGACTGGAATAATCTGAATGTTGAAGACTATGAAGAGATTGGACTGGATGGAAGATTTGAAAGAGGAGAAAAATTATTCGATTATCTGAAACAGCAGAATCCAGTTTCAACGAAAGTAGATCAGAAATCAATTACATTGTTTGACAGTGGTATGTTCGCACAAGCGTTCGATTTCTCGGCTGCACGTCAAAATGGTATGAACAGTGATCAGATTGAAGCACAAAGTATTATCTATATGAAACGTATTTTGAGAAAGAATACAGAGCTGTTTTTGGAACTTCGAGAAACGTTATGCAGATATTATGAGATTGTAACAACATTAGAAGCTCGTGAAGAGGATCAGAAGTACAGATATCAGGTAGAGAAGTTTATTCGTTATTATCAGTACGGTATTGTGAATTATTCAGAAAAAGATGCGGTATGGCATTATATGGTTAACAACGAAGGACGCATGAGAACCTTGTGCAGGTTTGATACGATAGCGGAAACGAATTATACGCCAATAGAGAAAAAACTTGCACAGATGGACTGGGAAATTTTGATGGCGTTTAAAAAGTTTACAGATTTAAATTTTGATGAACTGGAACGTATTGCGAGAGAAAAGGAAACAAGTGGTGATCGTAATGAAATGAATACACTTTTGGAGAAAAAAAGAGAAGAACTTAGAAATTTGGTTAAAAAGCTGGAAATAGATTTTATTGATCCAGCAGGAGAAGATCGTGAGCCAGAAGATGCAATTCGCTGGTGTTTGAAACTGAGAAAGGGTGATGATGAATTCTATGTTAAGACGTTAGCGAATATGTATGAGAGTCTGAAAGGGCTTAAGCCAGTGCCAGTGAAAGGATGGGATTGTCCAAAATGTGGTCATCATAACGATGAGGGCTTTATGATATGCCCAAAATGTGGCACAGCAAAACGAGAAGAACCAGTGAAGGGATGGGATTGTCCAGAATGTGGTCGCCATAATGATGCAGATTTTATGATATGCCCAAAATGTGGCACATCAAAACCAGAAGAACAGGATGAGATTCGGGATTGGAGTTGTCCAAAATGTGGTCGTCATAACGATGCAGACTTTATGATATGTCCAAAATGCGGTACAGAAAGAAATTAAAAAATAATGTTAGTGGCACCCCTTTTGGGGTGCCTACAGCTGTCATAGGGAACGAGTAAATTTAAACAGATATAAGGTTAGGATTGGAGGAAAATTATGCCAGTATTTTCAGATGAAACGTATGACGCACTTCTGGTTGTAATGGATGATCGCAGTCAGTGTAGGACGGAATATTTTCATAAAAAACTTCAGGAAACTTTTGATAGAAGAAAATATATTTATTATCAAAACAGCGATTCCAGCGAGGAAGAGTTGTGGGGTGATATTGAACAGAAACTGGATAAGGAAGAGATTATATTACCGGTCAGTCAGCGTGTAGTATTCTGCAACTATATTGATCTTGCCGATGTGAATGAAGAATGGCTTCAATGTTTTCGAAATCGTATGAGAGTTTTTCAAGAACAAGGAATGGTACATGATATGTCACAGCATTATCATTTGAATCTTTTTCGGTATCAGACAAGAGAAACGTTGAGTGAAGAAAAAAAGAAAGAGGTTTTTGAGGTTCTGTCACAACTCTGGAATATGGAATATCAGTATATGAGTCATTCAGAATTTCTGATATACGCAGGAGGATTAAAACCGAATCTTATGGAGCAGGAACAGGAAAAGGGATTACTTCGATTTCTGGAATTGCTCAGTATACGTGATTGGAATAGCGTGCTTAATGTAGAAAAATTTAACAGATCTTTGTTTGTGCTTGGAGAAACGGAGTATTATGAACGGCATGCTCGAAAATGCGAAGAGGAACTAAGAAAACTGGATTTATGGATTAGACATGCAAACGATGAAAATCTCAATGATTTTGTAAGTAATTTAAATACAGTTGTATCAGCACAGGCTGAAAAATTACAGGAAAGATTACAGGTTTTTCAAAGAGAATCCGGACTTTATCCGATGAGTACACGAGACTATATTGAAAAAAGAAGAGGGCTTTTCAGAAGAAGCTATGTTCGCCCGGAAGGAGTACCACGACGCTTACAGGATGAAAAGAAGAAGGAAATTATAAGCTTTTGTAATCAGATTAAAAACAGCGAAGAAAAGGAAGAATGGAAAAAGAATCTTACCTTGCAGTTGCATTATCCGGATCTGTTGAAACTTTCTCAGGAGTGGAAAGAGGGAAGGTTGCAGATTATGGTGAAAAATTCTGTAAACAATTATATATCAGAGATGCAGCTGGCAGCGGAAGAATGTGAAGTATTTCAGAAAGCAGTCTATAGCTGGATTGAAGAGTTTGCACAGGAAAATCTGCTGACAGAAAAAATGAGAGAAATGAGAGAAGATAAAGAAGGCAAAGAACTGCAGCTTGAGGATGAATTTAGAAGGGCAAGTATTTTTTCGGATCTTCGGACTTGTTTTTCACAAATAAAAGAAAATACAAGATTTCAAGTTCCACCTGTGATACAGGCACAGGAGGTAGAACAGGTTGCAATGATCAACAGTGAAATCGGACGAGATTGGCAGACAAAAGGATATGATATAACTGGAGTGCGTGATGAGCAGATAGCAGTTATAAATAATCTGTATCCATATGAAATAGTCTATATGAAATTTGGGAAGTATATTGACTTGACAAGTGAACAGACAGAACAGCAATTAAGAATGGTATTTCGCTAAAGGAGAAAAGTATGCTGAAAGACAGAATTGTAGTGGATGAAAACGGATTCCAAGTGAACAGAGAGAGTGCTGATCCGGAAAGAAAAGCATACTATGCGACGTTTACACTGGCTGATGAAGAAATTGATAAAAGTCAGGGGAAACAAATTAAATATTGGGATGCAATGAATCCTTATTCGCAGAGAGTACAGCCAAATTCCTATGTGTATATATGGGAAACGAAGGATGAAATCATGGTGGATGAGTGCAGGATTTATCTTGGAAATGGAAGAGCTAAGCCGAGAATTTCATGGAGTATTGAAAAGGAACAGGCATATGGTGATTATGCGTATATGATTCGTCTTAAGTGGATAGATCATCAGTCGGATCGTATTCATAGCAGTCATATTTGGCTGAAAAACAGTCAGAATGGCAGAAAGTACAGTTTTCTAACAGAATATATCGCACCAGAAAACGGAAGAGAAGAAGATTGTTATATTATTGAAATTCTACCTGGAAGAGCAAATCCGAATACTCTTGTGATTGAAGGGGATGAAATTCTTTTGGAAAAATATGCGATAGTGAGATAAGGGCAGGAATAAATTATGATATACAATTATTATTGTACCAATTGCGGACATGAATTACGTGGAGTAGATATTATATTTGATCTGGCACAGATGCTGGACTTACATTCTGGAAACGGAGAAGATCTGTTTATTAAATTTTCGCCGATAGATCTGCAGGAACTTGCACAAAGAGACGGGCAGACACTTGTTGATGGACAGAAAGTACGTTTAAAACTTACTCTGTATGATCTTCTTGGATATATCGCTCAGAATTTTAAAGAAACATATAATCAGGAAGCGATGCAAAGTTTGACTTATGAAGAATTTGAACAGGTTACGTCAATGGCAAAACTTTTAAAAAGCAGTGGCCTGCAGAATGCAGATGTTCAGACTGAAAATATCAAAACTTTAGTTGATGCAATTATTGCAAAACTTGAATTTCAAGAGAGAACAGATCCGGAAGTTGCAGAAGATGACTGGAAACAGGATACTATGAATTATAATTTGTATTTTTGGGTTGAACCAGAGTACTTTGAAGGAACAGAGTGGATTTATACGATAAAGTATTCATCAGAAGAAAGACCAGCCAATCTCCTTCCTTTTTCTTACCAGGGGAGAAAAATTCGTGGATATTGTCCAGAATGTAACAAACCGGTGCTGGATGGCTCGGGAAAATACGAACATTTTTTGGTCGGATTTCTTGGAGCACAGAGTGCAGGAAAGACATCGCTTTTTGTGAGTATGATTAATGATCTTCCTAATTATTTTGGAAAGCTGGGTATTGAATTACCGGAAGTATTATGCGACGGAAAATATGAAAAAGTAAAAAATGCCATTGAGTTTAACAAAAAAGGCTGGGCAGTTGGAAAAACAGATGCAAAAGCCACCATCGAAACCTATAATGCATCATTGCTTGTGAAAAAAAAGCAGGGAGGCAGAAGTATTATTCTTTCGTTTATCGATATTGCCGGAGAACTTTGCTATGATCAAACGATAGGGAGTGTTAGTCTAGAAGCATTACAAAAATTTCCACTTATTGTATCCTGTCATATGTACATGCTTTGTACTTGTGTATCACAGAAAGGATATGGAGAAGCGGATGAGGATGCAGCAGAGATTGACAATCTGGCATTGATGCAGATTGCTAATGGAATTTATGAACAGAGAAAAAATAAAGACACAGTACCTCCAATGTGCATTGTAATTACAAAAGTTGATATGGCTTCTGGAGATATGCAGAGTCAGTCAATGGATTCAACAGATAATCCATTTGACAGAGCCAATATGCCGGAACTGAATGGACGTTCTACAAAAAAGGGAGATGCATTTGATCTTCTTGAGCAGATGAAATATTTGAAAGATATTTATGCAACTGTTTCAAACAAAGATATTCTGGAATCTCTGAACTGGTGTAAAACGACATATGAAAACAATAAATATATGACGTATATAGCAATTATTTCCTGTTCAGCTCTTGGAATGCCAGGAAGAAAATATGTTCAGGAAAAGTATGATTTTGAAAATGACGGAGATCATTTCAGACCAATGCATCTGAGCAAAATATGGAGCTGGATTTTATGTAATATTGGCATGATGCCAGTGTGTGAAAATTATTATCTGTCATATATCCCCTCTTTTGGTGAAGGATTTCATATGGAGGATGAAAAAAATCAGGAGTATCCGGTAAGAAGAGTTTTCGAGGAAAAGGAAGAAGAAAACCGAACAAAGGCGGTTTATAAGTTATACTTGAATCCATCGCAGGCAGACAGGGATTTATATCTGTACCATATGGATGAGCCAACAGGATTGGATAAATTCTTAAAGAGACATAAAAAAAGAAGACTGGATATTTTAAATAACATAGGAAAAACAAGAAATAGCTAAGGGGGAGAAAAACGTGAAAAATCAATATTGGGGAAGCATCCATGTATTGCCAGACCAAACACAAACGAGTGAAACAGATGCAAGAATGCGAGAATTTTTGTCAAGCCTTCATTTTAAATCACCAAGAAGTTTTTTGGATGATGTGGGAAAATGGTATAACGGACTGAGTAGCAGTTATTCTTCGATGTTTTTAAATGTAGGATATGTAGATAAGTATACGAATCTTCCGGCAACAAAGGATTTTCATGTAAGTATATATGGAGTTAGTGGAATTCACAATATCAGGAGAATTAGTCGATATATAAATTATTATGTAAGTAAGGAAGAAACTCTACTCGGGCAGGATTTTTTTCCGTATATTTTTGATAGTTTCTATTTTTCGGAAGAAGAAGCAAGAGATACTTCTGAGAATGTAACAACATTGCTGGATAAAAAAGTTTCAGTTGACAAAAAGAGAAATGCTCATATTGAGATTAAAGAAAAAGACCGTGATTTAATATGTCATATTGTAGAGCGGCTTTGGTCCAGCCAGATAGAAGATGTAGGAACACGTCTGGTGCTGTGTATAAATGAACAGGAAATTCAATCCAGGTCAGAAGAATTATTAAAGCAGATCTATCTGTTGCTTCCACAAAAACTGCGTATGAATATGGGGTTCTGCACCAACTCTAATCCCAAAGATATAGCATATCTTAGTGGTGAATGTGAACTTCCGGTACATATTTTTACTATGAAGGTTGAAGACATAGAAAAAACAAAACAAGAATTTGCGGCGACAGAATTTAAATATCCGGTGGTTCTTTTTGATGTGGAGAATCCGGAAAAGGAGATGTGCGATCCACAGCGTCTGAAGCTGATTGAGGAGTTGAGTTATAAATTGTCACCTACTTCTGATACAAAGCTTGCCTATGCAGAAAAACGGGTTTTGCAGGAAGAGCGTGGTGCACAGGTTTCCTTTAAAAATTTGCAGAAAATATTTGAAAGACTGAACAGCAAGGGATTCTGCTGGTGGGAGAGAGATGATCTGGAAAGCATTGAAGATATTTTCCGTTCATATCAGGATCAGCAGGAAATGATGGATAATGAAGTTCTCAAAAAAGAGGCAATAGATACTTTTTATCAGAAGTTATTGCCTTGGAAAGAATACGCCAGACAGCTTGCAGATGTTGTATTGAATGAGCAGTACGAAAACCGTGAGGAGATTCTTCCGTTTTTTGCTACAGAGCTGCAGTATGCAAAGATTCTGGATTCACTGGAATATGTCAGGAAAAATGTGGCAGATGAAGCTGCTGCACATGAACAGATGATGCTCGAAAAAGCAGACCGGAAATACCAGGAAAGTCAGAAGCTTCATACACAGGAAATAGAAAAACTGAGAGAAAGTCATGCAGAAATTCTGGAAAAGAAGGATCAGAGTATCAGTCAGCTGGAGCAGGATCTGAGAGAACAGGAAAGGAAATTCCAGGAAGAGAAAACGGCATATGAACAAAAACTGCAGGCTGAGAAAAAGAAAAGAGAGGCTGTTTTAAATGAACAGAACAGTGGAACAAATTCCAGAAAGCTGAGACAAAAAGAAGATGAAATTGCAGAGAAAAACCAGAAAATAAGTCAGCTGCAGAAACAGCTTGAGGAAAAAGCGTCCGGCAAAGGATCGGACGGCGAATGGAGTCGTCTGAAGAATGAAAAACAAAATGCTGAATATGAGGCGGAAAAGCAGAGCAAGAATGCAGAAAAGTATCAACAACAGAAAAATATTTTTATGGGAGTCAGCATAGGAGTTGGCGTTCTGGCAGCCGGTGCTTTGATTGCGGCAATTGTTTTTGGAATGAAATCTGGTAAAGTCGGGAGGCTTGAGAGCGAAAAAGTGCAGATAGAAAGCCAGAATGAACAGCTGGAAAGTGAAAAAGTACAGTTGAAGAGTCTGATGAATGAAAAGGAGTCTAAACTGGAACGTCGAAAAGCAATGGAAACAGAGATGGAAACGGAGAGCGAATCTGAGACTCAAACCGAAACAGAATACCAGACCGGAGACGAAACGGAAAATCCGGAAGGAGTGCAGACAGAAGAAGGAAGCCTTAGCCAGGGCGGACAGGAGACGTCAGAAACAACAGGAAATTCATCAGAAGATAACGGGAATCCGAATTATGGAGTAGATCTTACGGGTCAATCGCCGCAATCGAACTATTAAGAAACAGAAAGAATATGCTTGCATTCTTTGAATGATGAATGCAAGCATAAAATTTAATGTGGCATGAAAGCAAAGGAAGGGATTTACATATGAGGCAAATGTGGTTATTGCTTCCTCAGAAAAGTATGATGGAAGCATTTCAGAAAAGAATAGAAAGCCTGGGAGATCAGCGATGGAAGTGCTTTTTTGGCCGACCGGACAGGGCAATGAGTCTTGAGAATCAGGAGATAGAAGTTTATCTGATCGGAAATTTTCATGAAGATATAAAAACGGAAAGTTTTCTGGAAAGAGCAAAGAATACATCAGAATTTATAAAAGCATATGGCGGAAAACTCACAGGGATTTATGGATATTTATTTTTCCCGGAAGAGGATGAAAAAAAGCAGGAAGTATGTAATCAGCTCTGTAAGATTGAGGCAGGTATGAAAAATGCACATGCTGCATTGAATCATGTGGTTCTGGTTTCGGAAAAGTATAAAGATGCTCCGGAGCGGTTGCTGGACATGCTGCTTGATATTACACAGAATCAGGAAATAAAAAACAGCCAGGATTTTTTGTTTGGTAAATGGAGACTTTTAAAACAGGAGTCCAGAACAGAGCGAGCATCTTATTGTTACAATGGTTTTGGCTACCATAAGATGATGGCGGAATACCGGGATCGAGACAGAATCGTAAAAAAAGCCATTCAGAATCTGCTTTCGGAAAAAAGATGGCTGAGTACGGCGGAGAGCAGTACAACAGACGAAGTCCTTGAAGAAGGAAGAGTAAGAATTCTGGAAAAGCAAAAGGAGATTTCTGTTTTTGAAATCATAAAAGAATATACTGTTTTGCCGGAAAGCAGTGTGGATATCACAAGAGCAGAAATTAATGCAAGGAAAATCAAAAATTTTGAACAGTCTTTTATAAAAGCAGAAAAAGTGGAACAGGGGCTGCTGGAATTAGAGAGTAGTTTTCGGGGGTATTTTCAGTGGATAAGAGAAAAAACACAGAAATATCTTCTGGACTATGGTCCTGTTGTTGCCAAACGCTTTCTGTATGGAGACAGGAATACTTCTGGTTTGCTGGAACGGATTAAAACAGAACTGAAAAAGCAAACAGAAGAAAATATTCCAGAAAGAAAAAGAAGACCGGTTCGTCAGATTGTGGGGCTGATGACAGAAGCGGAAGAACAAAAGAAAATCGCATTGTGGAAAGAAGATTTTCGCAGAGCACTGGAATCAGAGATTGCGGTTGAGATTGTAAAACAGTTTTTGGAACAGGGAGATGACGGAACGGTTTTTTCAGAAATTCAGAAGTATGGAAAGCGAGTATCTGAGCTTGCAGAATATCTGGAAAATGCTAAGAAACAGGAAGAAAATCCAAATAATGGCCGGTATGAAGTGATAGAAGGAGTTCAGGATGCTGAAATCGAAAAATGGGCAGATAATCGGATAGCAGTATGGCTGCGGAGAGATCAAATCTGTGAGAAAATAAGACAAAAGATTGTGAATATTATTCTGAGCGGTCCGGTAGATGTTGAAAAAACAGCAGAGGCGGAAATCGAAGGAAATGTTACGGAAAAAGCAGGAATAACAGTAGAACACTGCATTGAAGAAACGAACCAAGAGTGCGGTGTGGAAATTGTAAAGAAATTACTGGAACAGAGCAGGCCAATGTTAAATATGGATACACGAGATAAAAATCGTTGTGCATATATTTTCCTGCCAGAAGAACTGGCAAGAAAAGAAAAATGGACAGAAATACTGGAGACCTGCAGACCATGGTTTCCTCAGATTCATATTCAGGTAGAAAAAACAAAAAACACAGAAAAAATAAGCTGTATTCAGACAAGTTTGGCAAATTCTGTATACGACTGGAAAAAGATGCAGCCAGAGTTGAAAAATATAACTTTAGAGAGGTCTGCTGTTTCGAAAACAGCAGAGCAGACAAAACAGAATGTGCAAACCAGGGCAAATGAGCAGAGTGCAAAAAATATCCAGACAAATAGAAAGGCAGCAGAATCTTCTGATCAGAATGTATCACAATCTTTTAGAAGGGTATCAGAAAATGCGGAGAAAACGGCATCGGAACCAGTACGGCTGAATCCAAGATTCTGTAAATTCTGCGGTGCTCAGTTAAAAAAGGGAACGGAAAAATTCTGTCCGCTTTGCGGAAAAAGTTTGTATAGAAAATGATGGAGGAGAAATGACATGGCTGCTAATTTGAGAAAGACAAACAAATGTTATCGCTGTGGAGCTGAAATTGAACCGGGCTCCAGATATTGTATGGAATGTGGTGCTCCATTAAAGAAACCGCATGGAAATGGTATGATTGCCGGTGTTGCAGCTGCTTTGGTGATTGTAGCAGTGTTTGGTGGAAATGCATTCAAAAAAAATGCAAAAGAAGCAGATACAGACACGGATGTCCAGACAGAAAGTCTGGTTTCCGATGTGGATTTTGAAGACCAGATGACAGAAACACAGGAAACAGAAGAAATAACTCAGAAGATTGATGCGGATATTAGTGCAGTTGACAGTGAAACATGTACACTTCAGGGAACGCTTTATTATACAAGTAAAATGGAAGATCCGGTGCTGGTCTTAAAAGATACAAAGTCGGTCTATTTAAACAGTACATCCGGCGAAAGAATCCTTTATAATGCAGTTTCCAGTATTTCAATCTCTTCTTATCCGGTGAAGGAGAAGATGATGCAGCAATATAATAATGTCGAAGTAGCACTGGAAGGCAGTTTATGGGCAGAAGATGACACAATTTATATGGATGTAGAAAATATTTACGGAGAAGCAAGGGAAGAAGAAACGGAAAAGGAAACACAGAAAAAAACGGAAAAAGCAACGGAAAAGAAAACCGATAAAAAGGAAAGCACTTCAGAAGATCTGACGAAAAATGATTATATAATCCCTGACAGTGATAAGAAATATCTGACAGATGCAGATGTGGAAAATCTGACATTACGCGAGATCAATTATGCGAAAAACGAGTTATATGCAAGACATGGAAGAAAATTTGATTCAAATGAACTGCGAACTTATTTTGAAAGTAAGTCATGGTACAGAGGAACGGTAGATCCGGAAGATTTTTCGGTAAGCTGTTTTAATCAGTATGAAAATGCGAATGCAGCTTTTCTGAATCAGAAAGAAAACGAGCGTGGGGTTTATCAGTTAGATAAATAAGAGGAGAAAACTTATGAAAGATAAAAGGCGAATGGTATGGATCATCAGCGTTGTATGTATCATTCTGGCTGTTGCTTTTTGTGCCGTCAGTATTGTGAAAATGAACCGTCTCCAGAAACAGGCAAGAGATCTGGAAACCGAAGTTGCCAGATTAATGTCAGAACAAAATGAAAAACAGACAGAGACACTGACTGAAACGGAAGAAATAAAAGAAGTAAAAAAAACAAAGAAGAAAAAGTCTAAGAAAGCGAAAAAAGAAACAAATACAGAAACCGAAACAGAGGCAACCGAAACGGGGACAGATACGGAAAGTGATGTGCAGACGGAAAAAAGTACAGAAGCACAGAATGGACATGTGGTTGCCATTGATCCGGGACATCAGGGAAGCTGGGTGAATATGAGCGAACAGGAGCCAAGTGGTCCTGGTTCTTCGGAGATGAAAGCAAAAGCAACGACAGGAACGCAGGGAAGATATACAGGGGTTCCGGAGTATCAGCTTAATCTTGACATCTCACTGGCACTGCAGAAAGAGCTGGAAAATCGTGGGTACAGAGTTGTAATGGCAAGAACGGACAACGACACGGCGATCAGCAATTCAGAAAGAGCTCTGAAGGCATATGAAGAAGGGGGAGAAATTTATGTGAGAATTCATGCAAATGGAAGCGATGATAGCAGTGTGAATGGAGCACTTGGAATGACACCATCTTATGAGAATCCATATGTGGCAAATCTGGCAGAGGAAAGTTATCGACTGACAGAGTGTATTTTGAATACGTATTGTAATGAAACAGGATTTAATAATCTTGGAATTCAATATCACGATGATATGACAGGCATTAACTGGAGCAAAATCCCGGTTATGATTCTTGAAATGGGATTTATGACAAATGAACATGACGATACTGCAATGCAGGATGCAGATATGCAGGCAAAAATGGTTTCAGGAATTGCAGATGGTATTGATTTGTATTTTGGAGATAGTCAATGAGTAAAGAAAAAGTAAAGCAATATGTTTTTTTAACGATCCTGATGAGTGTGATCAATTTTTGCGTTGCGGGTGTATTGATTGGAACAACCGTTATTAATCTGAAAGGGGCAGAAGCAGCAGAAGAAAATATTCAGCAGTTAAATCAGCAAATAGCTGTCATCGATCAGGAAACGGAAAAGCAAACAGAAAAACAAACGGAAATTCTGGTGAAAGAAACATCAAAAGAGCTTACCGTTCCATCAGAAGAAAGTAAAACGGAAGAAGAGACGGAAGGTGAAACAGACTCAGAAAGTAACAGTGAACAAGGAAGTGATTCGGAAACAGCAGAGGAGATGTGGAATCTGGATCTGGATTCCCTGGTAAGTGATGCAGAAGCGAACGGTGAAAAATGGGCAGTCAGTGTTCAAAATTTGAGCGATGGTTCCGTTTGTGAAAAAAATGGGAAAGTTTCCATGCAGTCAGCCAGTGTGATCAAAGTGTTTATTATGGCAACTGTATATGATCGAATTTGCTATCCGCAGAATAAACAGATAGCGATTTATGTTTCAGAGCAGTATGATGGGGAATTACGAGATCTTTTAAGCAATATGATAACGGTCAGTGATAATGATGCAGCAAATCGTCTGGTTGAATTGCTGGGAAACGGTGATTTTAATGTCGGGAAAGAGGTTGTCAATGCATTTTGCAGTGCGAACGGATACAGTAATACGCATCTCGGAAGGCGATTTATGGATACGAATCCGGCAGATGACAATTATACCAGCTCTTCGGATTGTAGAAAAATTTTGAGTGATATCTATAATGGTGTATGTGTAAACAGCGAAGCTTCTGAAAAGATGCTGCAATTTTTAAGTGCTCAAACCAGAAAAGGGAAAATCCCATCTGGTATTCCATCTGGAATTCAAAGTGCCAATAAAACAGGAGAGATGCCGGAAGGATATGGATTTGGCTGTATCGAAAATGATATTGCCATTGTTTTTGGTGAACAGCAGGATTACGTGATCTGTATTTTGTCAAATGATCTTGGCGGAAGGAATGAAAGTGCCATTGAGCGGATTAGAAATATTTCATCATATGTGTATGAAGTTTTGAAATAGTATCGGCAGTGTTTATATACGTGAAGATGAAATGTATGAAAGATACGAGAGGAGAGAAGAAGGAGTGAAATGCAGAAAATGTGGAAGTGAACTGGATTCGGATTCTGTTTTTTGTCCGGAATGTGGGACGAGAGTTGAAAGACCGGTGGAAAACAATTCCGGTGATATTGTGAGGGATAATGTAAACAGTGGTACAACGGCTGATATTCCAAAACAGACAAAAAGAGGAAATACTTTACTCAAAATTGTGATAGCCATATTGATCGTAATTATATTAAAGAGTGTTGTGTTTAAAGAAAATAAGCAGACGGCAGGAGAGGATAAGGATTTTCAGTCCAAAATGGCAGAGACTGTGAAAGAAACGAAAAACACAGAAAGTCTCACAGAAAATATTGCAAAAGAAACAGCTAAAAATATTGTGAAGGAGACAGAAAGAAAAGCAGAAAGTGAAATAGAAATCGAAACAGAAATCGAAACAGAAAGCGAATATGATGCAGAATTCTATAAAGATGCACTGGATTCGATCAATGATTCGGTATGGCTGCAAGGTACTGTGGCAGAGGACGGAGAAACGTTAATGTTAGAGAAGAGTGTCAATATCTGTGCAGAAGATGAAAAAAATGAGAAGAAGCGTAAAGATAATATTAAAAGTGTAAAGATATTTTCAGACGAGCCGGAGATCGGTGAGGCAAAAGCAGACCCGGAAACAATGAAAGGAGCAAAAGTCAGAATTAATGGAACGGTATTCTTTATGGGCGATTCTGTTGTAATGTATGCGAATGATGCTGTAGTACTGGAAGAAGCTGTTTCGGAAGAGCAAAAGGTCCATACTTACATTTTGGTTCAGAAAGATTGTACCTGGGATGAAGCATTTGAAGAATGTAAAAGAATGGGTGGTTATCTGGCAAGAATTAATACAGAAGAAGAATGGAATCAGATTAAGAAGCAAATCAAAGAAGAAGGAAAAGAAAAAATCCAGTTTTTCCTTGGTGCAAGAAGAAACAGCGGTGAAAAAGAATACTATTGGGTAGATGAGGACAATGAATTTACAGGGGATCGACTGGATAATAATGATGAGCAGTGGTGTAAAGATGTATGGCTGAAAGGTGAGCCAAGCTATTATGATTCCAGTGTCAAAAAAGATGAAGATCGTCTGAATATTTTCTACTATTCGCAGGAAGATAAATGGGTATTCAATGATGTACCAAATGATATTTTGGATGCAGTTCCACAGTTTAAAGAGAGAATCGGTTATATTTGCGAAATAGAAGAATGAGTTTTGAGGAAATAAGATGAAAAAAAAGATAATGTACGCATTGATGTTTGCACTGATCTGCATATGTGCTATTGTGATTGGAAAAATAAAGTTTTCGGGAACAGAAAGACAACAGCCATCTTCGTTGGTTTCAGAAACAGATAATTTAAAGGATAGCGAATCAAATTTTGTTGAAGAAGAAACGGAAAGAAGTACGCAAAAGACAGCAGAAGAGCAGGAAATAATATTAGAAAAGGAAACAACATCAGAATCGCCGCAAACGGAGACAGCAGAATCACAGCAAACAGATTTGGTAAATCAGATAGACTATGCACTGGAAAAAATGACAGTAGAGCAAAAAGTGGCACAATTATTTATTATTACTCCTGATGCACTGACAGGTATTACCGGTGTATCAGCAGCGGGTGATGCCACTTATGCTGCATTACAGCAGTATCCGGTAGGAGGTCTGGTTTATTTTGAAAATAATCTGCAGTCATATGAGCAAATTTCAGAAATGCTCCATAATGTACAGCAGTACAGTATGGAAATCTCAGGATTGCCATTGTTTCTGGCTGTAGATGAAGAAGGAGGAACGGTAGCACGGATCAGTGGGCAGGGATATGGTATAGAACCGATTGAAGATATGGCAGCAGTGGGAGCATCAGGAGATTACGAAAGAGCTCAGGAAATTGGTACTTACATAGGAAGTTATCTTAGTGATCTGGGCTTTAATGTTGACTTTGCACCATGTGCAGATGTGTTGACAAATCCGGCAAATACCGTAGTTGCACGCAGGTCTTTTGGCAGCGATGCAGCTCTTGTGGCTGAAATGACGGATTTGCAAAGAAAAGCAATGGAGCAGGAAGGAATTATAGGGGCATTAAAGCATTTTCCGGGACATGGTGCGACAAGTGAGGATTCTCATCAGGGATTTGCCTATATCCAGAAGACAGAGGAAGAACTGGTGAATAACGAATGGATTCCTTTTAAAAAAGGAATTGAAGAAGGGGCGAAGATGATTATGGTCGGCCATATTGTTTGTTCTGAAATAACCGGAACAGAAGATCCTTCTTCGTTGTCTTATTATATGGTAACAGAAATTCTGAGACAGAAAATGGGATTTCAGGGACTTGTTGTTACGGATGCTCTGAATATGGGAGCGATTGCCAATTATTATACGTCTGCCCAGGCAGCTGTCAAAGCAGTTCAGGCAGGTGTGGATCTGCTTTTGATGCCGTCTGATTTTTCAGGTGCTTATCAGGGGGTTCTGAATGCAGTTTATAACGGAGAAATTTCAGAGGAACGTTTAAATGAATCCTTGTATCGGATTCTTCAGGTAAAAAATGAAATGAGAGTGCACGGAAAATATTAAATAAAACGTGAATTTTGTGCAGTAAAAAAGTGTGTAAGTTTTGAAGTGATCAGCCCCTTGCCGGGTACACAAAGGGCTGGTCAATACTTAACTTACACACTTTCGTTTATACTATTTTAAAGCGTAGATAAAACAGGAGGAATGAATCTGGAGGATTTACTTGACGTTATATCCCATGGAGTTCCAGAAGGAAGTTGGGTTTGAGTTCTCAAGTGTATAATCTTTTACGGATTTGGCAGCTGAGAGACATCTTCCGTTTCGAACTTCAACATGGGTATGGGAAGAACTACTGCTGCTGATACCTCTCCAGCTTTCTGTTGCGATACGCTGTCCTTTTTGGATTGTTTGTCCTACACGTAATCCTGAAATCGGTGCAGAGTGCAGGTAAATCACAGTTTTGTTTAAAGAAGCGTTGTAAATAGCAATTGTTGACAGACCGTTTGTTCCGCATGAGCCATATGTTATGCGAACGATTGTTCCGGCAGTCAGAGAATATACAGATGCACCATTTCTGTATTTGATGTCGATTCCTTCGTGCTTTCCACGGGTATTACGGTATCCATCAAATCCGCAGCTGATGTATGCAGCAGAGGTATTATAAAGAGCAGCACTTAAATTTCTTCTCTGCGTGTTATTGGAAGAACTGCCAGAATTTCCGTTTCCTTTGATATAGGTGTTTACGGTGCTGGTAGCTACAAAGCCAAATTTATATCCACCGCTTACCGGATAGCGAACCTGTGTATAGTTTCCATAAGTTCCAAGAACCAGAACACGGTCACCTTTTGCGATATAGCCATAGGAAGAACCGCCTGGTCTTCGGTATGTAGTGATTTTTGCTTTGGATGTGTAAGTGTTTCCAGATGTCTTAGTAAAAATATCAGATGTTTTGATATATCCTGTTTTCGTTCTTGAACCGGATACAGGGTAAGTTACTTTTGTGTATCTGCTGGTAATTGATAATATCTGTAATTCATCAGAACCATAAATTGTACCGTATCTTCTGGATAATGCAGTATTGCTGTATACGGTTGTATTCGCATTTCTGATCAAATAACATTTTTGTGTAGATGCAGCCTGTGCAGGAATGGAAAAGATTCCGAATAATAACATGCATGTGCATAACAAACTTAAAAATTTCTTCATACTAAATCGCTCCTTTTAAATGATTTTATTGGATTGTTGAATAATACTTTTCAGCAGGTAAATATAAAAAATCAGATATTTATCTGTGAAAGAGGAAGGTTATTGGGTGGCAAATAAGAAAACTAAAATATGCTATCAGCTTCTTTCTTTGATTGTGCTTTGTTTTTGTTGATTTTATAAAAACAAACCATATTGGGTTTGACAAGATATTTTTTGGTACGATATTATGGTACTATGAAACAAAGAATTTAGAGTTTGCAAAGGAGGAGTTATGATACAGATTCGATTGGAGGAAATGCATTATATTTTCAGCAAACAAATCAATGGTGATGTTAAGCGGGTTCGGTTTAACAAGATAGATATTTATGAAAGAAATGGTATTATTTCCAGAGAAGCTTTTGCATTAAAGATTCTTCCGGTTGATTTTTATCTTGTTCTGGAAGGATCTAAAACGGCTGAAGAAGTGTTGGATTATACAGAAGCGGAACGTCAGGAAGCTCTTAAGAAAGCAAATGGATATGGAGGAAGATCAACGCTCAGCAGAAGTTTTAAGAATGAAGGAGCATATGGGGCGAAAAAACGGTTTCAGGAAGTAGTAACTTTATTGACGCACAAAAAGCAGTATGCTTATGATACTTATGAAAACTGTAAATACAGACGGAAAATTGTTTCAAACTGGGAAAGTATTTTAGTCGATGCAACAGAGGAAGAAAAGATACATGTATATGAACGAATTGAGGAACTGATAAAGCTTATTCCGGATCAAACTTCAAGTACCTTAAACATTAAGTCAAAACTTCAGAAGGTATTAAAAAAATCGATGGTGGAAGCGTTAGCCTGTCTGACTTTGATAGCATGTACGTTATATATCTGGAATGAAGATGATATTACGGATTTTGATCTGCTTGCACAGGATATGATCCTTCCGCCTGAAACAGACATAAGAAAAACGGTATCTCCAAGCAGTCAGATGTTAAGAAAGCATGCACAGGATGCTGAAAAAAAATTGGATACGATACGTTCAGAAGTGGAGCGAGTTGAAATATTTGTAGAAAGTGCAAAAAAATGTTATCAGAAATGTTTGGAAATCCTGGATATAAAACCAATGGATGATCAGAAAGTACTTGGTGAAACGTATTTCATTTTATATAAATGCTGTAAAAATGAACGTTTTCCGGTTCCGGACGGAATGACCGCAGATGCCTATCTCAGCCAAAGTCAAACGTTCAAATATCCGGAAGCAATGAACATTACTTTGGAGGAAAGAAATATATCTTTGTACGATGTACCGGAAAAAGGAATCAGCAGTAAGAAGGGCTATTTTGTTGTAAACGAAGAAAATATATATTCTGAGATTCTGGAGAAGACAATTCCGGAGTATTGGGAGAAAACATGCTTTGATGGAAATTTCAGTATAGATTTGTCGATTCCAAATAAGTATTTTTTATGTAATAAAGATACAAGAATAAACTACAGAGATTTGCTGAAAATTCTTGATTTCTATAAACGTAACTGGCAAGAAGAGTTTTCATATCATGTTGAGGTGTATATTCTGGGAAAAGAAGAACAGTTAGCCAGTCTTATTGATACAGCTCAGCAGTACATGGAAGACAGAATTATTCCTATCCATATTATCAATGAACCCAAAATTTCAGCTCAATATTTGCTTGCAAAACATCCATTGTTCTATTCACTGGTAGATTATCCGTCAAGTCAGAAGGAAGCAGTTCCGGAAACGTTGCATTTTGTAGTTCTTGGTACAGATGAATGTGCAGAGTATTTGGTGAGAACAGCTTTTTGGATGATGAATTTTACCAATACTTTTATTTCAGCAGAAATTAGCGTAGTAGGTAAAAATGCGGAAAAATTTGTAGAAACAATACGCTCAAAATGTCCTGGACTCAGAGGGGATATTTCAGATATATATTCCAGTCTGGAATCATATAAAATGAAAATTTCTTCTAAAAATATGAATAATTTTTATTCAGATGAATTTGAACAATATTTTGAAACGAGATTACTTTCAGACGAGAATATTTATTTTGCGATTTCTTCAGAGGATGATATAGCTAATCTGGAAACAGCCATTGCTCTTCGTGAAAAAATGATACAATATTATGTGATAAACGGAATGGAAAACCGATTAAAAAATTTACCACCGATTGCATTTCGTTGTATGGATTTTCATATTGCCTCCATGAGTCAGAAAATGGTTGTCAATGTATTGAATCATGGAAATAGCTGGTACAATAATCATGCAATTATTCCTTTTGGTGTATATACGGATATTTATAGTTGGAATGGAATGGTTGAAAATGTAATAGAACATTTATCAAAATGTATTCATTTGGAATACAATAATTATATTATTCCGGATGATGTTACTGAAGATGAGAGAAAAAGGACAGCGAAGTTTCTGCAAAGTTATTATAGCAGACAATATAACAAAGAAAGCTCTTTTGCGGTTGCGTTAAGTATGCCGTATCGATTGTTTAACTGTATCCATAATGCACATCGGATTCTTCCAGAGTCCTGGAATATTACAAACAAAGAAGCTTATTTTAATTACGATGTATTATCCTTCCTGGCAGATAAACTTAAATTTTTATCAAGAGAAGCAGTAAAACATCTTGCAAAATATGAACATGACCGCTGGGTTAGATGGATGCTTTCAGAAGGATGGCTTCCTGCGAGCGTAGATGATATTTTGTTGTATAAAAGGGCGGGTGCTGAAAAACACCAGCTGCACATCGCTAAAATGCATCCATGTATCTGTGACTGGGAAGAATTAAAAAATGTGGAAGAAGATTTATCGAAAGAACTTCATAAAGAGATAGATTTTCATTCGTTTGATATAGAATCAGCAGGCAAAACAGAACAGATTCTCAGAGGGGCGATTACGCTGTTTCGTCAGGAAAAGAGAGAGGATTGAATATAATTAGATGACAAAAGATAATCTTATTGAACCAACAGCCAGAGATGGGAATCCATTTATTTTTGTTAGCTATGCACATGAGGACATGGATGAGGTACAGTATATTCTGAAAATACTGGAAAAAAATCATTATAGTTTTTGGTATGACAGAGGGTTGAAATCAGGAGTTGAATGGGCTGAGGAACTGGGTGAAAAAATCATCCAAAGTGAACAGTTTATGGTTCTTATATCTCCCAAGGCGGTTATTTCTAAATTTGTTCGTAAGGAAGTTGAGATGGCAGTAAATGAAAAACCTCAAGGCAGTATCTGTGTACTATATCTTCGGGAGACAATACTGTCTAGTGGACTAAAGTATTTACTAGGAGGTATTCAGGCGTTTTTTCGCTATCAATATCATGCTGATGAAGCGTTTGCCAGAGCAATTTGTGAAGAAATGGTGTCGAAGAAGACATTGATGGCATTAGCCGGTGATAAGATGCCAAGTGGAATTGCAAGAATGGAGCTTGAGAATAATTATGAAGTTTTAAAATTAATTGGCCGTGGAGGACTGGGACGTGTATATTTAGGGGTTCATCGTAGGACAAAAATTCCTGTGGCTATAAAGAGTATTTCTTTTGATGGTATTTGGATACATTCTAAAGTATACTGTGCAGAGGAACGAATAATATTGGGAAAAATTCTGAAAAACAGTAATCCATTTGTTCCCTCCCTTCTTGACTGGTATGAAGATGAGAAAAATATTTTTATGGTTGAAACTTATTTCTCAGGACAGACATTAGATATATGGGCGAAAGAAAAAAATGATGCAGGAGAAAAATGTAGTGAGAGTGAAGTTGTAGAAATAGCTATAAAAATATTGCATATACTTGATTATGTACATAAATGTGGTGTGATATATGGAGATGTAAAGCCAAACAATATTATTAGAAATGAGCAAGGTGAAATCTTTATTATTGATTTTAACTCAGCAATTTGTGAGACGGAAGGTATTTTCTTGAAGATGGCAACGAATGGATTTTCTCCACCAGAGCAATACCATTCAAAAATTAGTTTTTCATCGGATATTTACGCATTGGGACGTACTATGATTTGGCTGTTGTGTGGTGAGATAATGAATCGGAGTAATCTATCGTTAAAATATTACAGGAAGGATATATCTGCAGGGTTGGAAGACATTATTTGTAAGATGACAGATGAAAATCCTGATTTTAGGTATCAAACTGCTCAAGATGTAATAGATATTCTGGAAAATTATAAGAAAATAAATATTTTAGCCAGAATCAATCTTTATATTAAGTCCAAACGGCGAGAAAAGACGTATTCTAAAATAAATAATGAATATCAACAGAAATACAAAAAGAGTATAGAGGAAATGGCACAATTAACTACTTCTTGTGCTTCATTGAAAACGACAGTATTTATTAATGATGAAGAAGAGATGCATAGATAGTAAAAAGATTAGTTATTGCAGTGAAGTCAAATAGTACAGTAACAAAACAATAGGAGAAAAATTATGTTATATGATGCATTTATTAGTTACAGAAGAGACAATGGTTTTTTTATGGCTCAGGTTATTCGGGATCGCTTAAAAGAAAAAGGAGTTTATTGTTTTCTTGATCTGGAAGAATTAAATTCAGGAAAGTTTGATACGAAAATTCTTGTGGCGATAAAAGAAGCAGAGAGTTTTATTTTGATTTTGCCGAAAAATGCTTTGAATCGCTGTGCTGATGAGGATGATTGGGTTCGAAAAGAAATTTTAGCGGCAGTACAATATAATAAAACAATTATTCCGGTTATGTATGATGGATTTAAATGGCCTAAAAAGTGGAATGAAAATATTCCAAATGAAATCCGTGCTCTCGAAAACACGAATGCTATTTCTGGAACGCAAGAATATTTAGCAGCTATGATTGATAAAATTATCAGTTATATGCCGGAAAACATAAAAATAAGAGAAATTAAAAAACAAGAAAATTTTAGTATAACAGAGTTTTTTAAAAATGCTTTTGATCGAATGAAAAATGTTGTAAGTGTAGATATGGCATTTCATGCCGGTGCAGAGTGGAGACAATCATCAGAAAAGATAAACTGGCTTTCATATATGATAGAAAACAATATAAAATTAAGAATATTAGCAAATACGGAAGAAGTTGTGGGGAAGATTACAGAAAGCATGACGCAACCTTTAAAGAGATACACTGGTTATGAAGAATGTTTAAAAGACTGGACAAATCTGGAAAAAGCATATCCGGATATTATTTCGGTGCACGTATCGGATGTCCCGTTGCTACATAGAATCTATTCCATTCATGGAAAAAATGATGGAATTATAAACATTAAATATTATACATATGGAAACTGTATTCCAGAAGATGATTTTCGCATGAGCTTTGGGTATGGGACAAAAGAATATGATTTATATAATCGGGAATTTGAATATTTATGGGAACATTCTTCGAAATATGAAATGGAACGATAATGTAATAGTTTCCTTGAACCAAAGGGAGATAAATGGTAGTATATCTACAAAGTATTTTCCTGATGTTTGGGGCATTTTTTATGGGAAGGGGGGCTTACATGCGACATTTAAAACTTCCGCTTGGAATGTCTGATTTTGAGGAAATCAGGCAGAACGGTTATTATTATATTGATAAAAGTGGGTTGATTTCGGATCTGTTAGTGAGGAAGGCGGCTAAAGTGACGCTGATCACCAGACCACGCCGCTTTGGAAAGACGCTGGGGATGAGTATGCTGGCTCACTTTTTTGATATTGAAAAAGACAGCAGGGCACTTTTTGAGGGGCTGGAGATTTCAAAACAGAAAGAACTTTGTGTGCAGTGGATGAGTCAGTATCCGGTCATTTTTATTACATTCAAAAAAGTAGATGGATTAAATTTTAAAAGTGCGTATGAAATGCTGGAAGTTACGATAGCAGAATTTTGTCAGAGTCATTCTTTTTTGCTGGAGAGCGAAAAAATTGTAAAAGAGCAGAAAGAAGTTTTTCAGAGATTAAAGGAATGTAAGGCTTCTAAGACGGAGCTGAAAAACAGTCTGGAACTTCTGACGAGGATGATGCAGGCTCATTATGGAAGACCGGTTATTTTACTGCTGGATGAATACGATGTGCCGATTGCGAAGGCGAGCAGCAATGGCTATTACAAAGAGATGTTGGAAGTGATGAAAGCAATGCTCGGTTCATCTCTGAAAGATAATCCATCTGTAAAGTTTGCAGTGATCACTGGATGTCTGAAAGTGGCAAAAGAGAGTATTTTTACCGGAACCAATAATTTTGTGTCGGACAGTATTCTCTCTTTTGGGTTCAGTGAATATTTTGGGTTTACCCAAAAAGAAACCGAGAAACTTCTGCTGGATGCGGATGCGGTAGAGTATGCACCGGCGGTCAGAAAATGGTATGATGGTTATCATTTTGGAGATTATGATATTTACTGTCCGTGGGATGTGCTGAATTATCTGCACGATCTGCAGGATAATCCACAGGCAAAGCCGGCAAGTTACTGGAAAAATACAAGCGATAATGCGATCATCCGCTCTTTTATTGATTATGCCGGAAGCAACATTACCAGAAAAATGGAAACCCTGCTTTCCGGGGGATATATTGTACAGCAGATTGAAGAAAATCTGACATACGATTATCTGCATTCCTCGGAAGAAAATCTGTGGAGCATTTTGTATCTGACGGGTTATCTTACAACAGCACAAAAAGAGGGATGTAAAAAAAACCTGAAAGATGGTGAGTATGCTCTGCAGATTCCAAATGCAGAAGTTATGGAAATTTTTGAATCTACGATCAAAAAATGGTTTGATGATACTGCAAAACTTGAGAACAGACAAAAATTGTTTGATGCTGTGTGGAATGGCAATGATGAACTTTTAACGAATGAGATGACAAGGCTTCTTCGCACCACGATCAGTTATCATGATTATGGAGAAGATTTTTATCATGCATTTCTGGCCGGGATTTTTGCCGGGGCGGGGTATCCGGTAGAATCGAATAAAGAACATGGAGAAGGCAGAAGCGATGTGATTGTTTACAATCCGAGAGAAGCAAAAGTAGCTGTTTTTGAGGCAAAATATGCAAAAAAACTCTGCGATATGGACAAGGCATGCGATATGGCACTTTTGCAGATCAATGAAAGAATGTATGCAGAAGAGTTTGCGGATGACTATGATGAGATTCTGTGCTATGGGATTTCATTCTTCCGGAAACGGTGCAGGGTAAGAAAAAGATAAACAGTAGCTGCAAAATGATTGAATAATTGTGATAAATGAAACAAACAAGACTGGGGGACTACAAGTTGATAAAGATGGATCGTCAGAAGTTTATCCGGCCGGATCGTCAGATGGTTCGGATATCCAGGAAGAAGCTGATCATACCGGAGCGTGAGGCAGCCACACAGCGGATGCTGGCTGGATTGCAGAGGGAAACAAAAACGGCAGATATAGCAAAGACAGAAAAAACAGCAAATGAAAATATAGCAGAAGCTGTAAACGCAGCAAACAAAAATATAGAAAATGCAGTAAATACAGCAGCCACAGAACATCTGCAAACGAAGCAGCCTGAAATAGCAGAGGCAGCGAATAAACCAGAAAACAGCATTGTCTTAGCATGTGAGATCGATGAGGTGATCAACTATGCACTGGTTCACAATGGTGCTTCTGTCGTGCGTGATATCTGCATCAAAAACACATCCGAAACGGAACGGAATGCTCTGCTTTTAAAAATCGCTTCGGACGGTGAGCTGATGGAGGATTTTGTGTGCGGGATCGAGGCACTGCAGACAGGTGAGGAGCTGCATTTTCGAAATCTGGATCTGACATTCCATGTCGGATATCTGGCATCGATCACGGAGAAGTTTTCCGGTCAGCTGACGGTTACGGTTCTGGATGGGGAAACTGTGCTGGCATCGGAAAAGATCAATATCACGGTTATGGCGTTTGATGAGTTCCCGGGATTTCAGTATACGCCGGAGCTTCTGACATCTTTTGCAATGCCGAATCATCCGGCGGTGGTCAGTCTGATCCAGCTGGCATCGAAATATCTGGAGAAATGGACGGGCGATCCTTCTTTGGACGGTTATCAGTCCGGTGATCAGGAGCGTGTCAAAAACATGGCGGCAGCAGCTTATGCGGCAATCCAGCAGAAAAATATTACATATGCATCGACAGCGAGCTTTGAGGCATGCGGGCAGAGAGTCCGCCTGGCGGATGCGGTGCTGGAGCAGCATTTTGGAAACTGCATG
>OJMP01000278.1_pt1 | contig 52094 bp, 48 predicted proteins | sample 1597311 | NCBI WGS metagenome assembly OJMP01 (sample SAMEA2452134, study PRJEB22498) | human gut metagenome | biome: human feces; feature: human gut; material: feces | place: Australia | collected 2012 | reverse complement strand
AAAAAGCATTATGTGATGGACCACAATCATTAAAACCAGCCAAATTTGAACAATTAATGAAAGAATTAAAACCAATTGCTGATGCTGTTGGTAAAGAAATTTAAGGTGACTGAAATGGAAATGATCGTTAATTTAAAGGAACATAGTTATCCTATTTATATAGAAAAAAATATTTTAAAACATGCAAATGAAAAAATAAAAGAAATCTTTAAAGGAAAGAAAATTATGATCATTTCCGATGATCAAGTTTATCCTTTATATGGCGATGATTTGACTTTAAATCTTGAAAAAGATTTTAAAGTCAATCATGTCGTTGTTCCTCATGGAGAAAAATCAAAACGTTTTGATATGTTACCAGCACTTTATAAAGCATGTTTAGATTTTAAACTTACAAGAACGGATTTAATCATTGCTTTAGGTGGTGGTGTGATTGGTGATATGGCAGGATTTGTCGCAAGTAGTTATTTAAGAGGGGTAAAACTTGTCCAAATTCCTACTTCTTTACTTGCACAAGTGGATAGTTCTGTTGGTGGAAAGGTAGCGGTTGATTTACCTGAAGGGAAAAACCTGGTAGGAGCTTTCTATCATCCATCCATGGTTTTGATTGATCCATGTACATTAAAGACATTAGACCCACATTTTATCAGTGATGGCATGGGAGAAGTCATTAAATATGGATGTATTAAAGATAAAAAATTATTTGATCAATTAAATTCTTATCAAAATTTTGAAGAACTCTATGAATTTATTGATGAAATCATATATAATTGTGTCAACATCAAAAGAGAAGTTGTTGAAAAAGATCAATTTGATTTTGGTGATCGTTTATTACTTAACTTTGGTCATACCTATGCGCATGCCATTGAACAATATTATCACTATGAAAAATATTCTCATGGGGAAGCCGTAGGTATTGGAATGTATCAAATTACAAAACTTGCTGAAAGTTTAGATTTGACAAAAACAGAATCTTCCATGCAAATTAAAGAAATCTTACAAAAATACAATCTACCATATGAATGTCAAGTTGAAACAAAAAATCTTATTCAAGCTATTTCTTTAGATAAAAAGAATATTAATAATTCATTATCTGTTGTTTTATTAAAAGAAATAGGAGATAGTTATGTTTATCAAACAAATCAAGAATTTTTATTAAAAAAAGAAAGGGTATAAAATGAGTCAAATTAAGTTAATTCCTACAAAACTAAAAGGAAAAGTATCTGTTCCACCTTCAAAATCATTAGCACATCGTGCGATTATTGCAGCTAGTCTTGCTAAAGGTATTTCAAGAATTGATCATATAGAATATTCTCAAGATATTAAAGCAACAATTGGTGCGATGGAAGCACTTGGAACAATTATTGAACAACATGAAGATTATCTTATTATTAATGGTAATTACACATTTACTAAAAATAATACGATGCCAGGAGTCCAAATTGATTGTGAAGAATCAGGATCAACGCTTCGCTTCATGGTTCCTATTTCTCTTGCTAAAGAAAATAAAGTACGTTTTATAGGAAGAGGACAATTAGGGAAAAGACCATTAGATACCTATTATGAAATCTTTGAAAGACAAAATATTGGTTATTTATACCGTGAAAATGTTTTAGATTTAAATGTTGTTGGAGAATTAAAACCGGATCTTTATCGTATTCCAGGTAATATTTCATCACAATTTATTACCGGTTTATTATTTGCTTTACCTTTATTATCATTTGATTCAATCATTGAAATTACGACACCACTTGAAAGTAAAGGATATATTGATTTAACATTACAAGTATTAAAACTTTATGGTATTGAAATTGTGAATCATGAATATAAACAATTTATTGTAAGAGGTAGACAAGAATATAAGGCAAGAGATTATCGTGTGGAATCTGATTTTTCTCAAGCTGCTTTCTATTTAGTAGCGGGTGCTTTAGGAAATGATGTTACATTATTAGATTTAAATTTAGATTCTTTACAAGGTGATAAAGCAACAATTGATTTTTTAAAACAAATGAATTGTGAAATCGTGGAAAATGATGAAGGAATTAAAGTGGTGAGTCATGGTTTAAAAGCAACAATTGTGGATGCGAGTCAATGCCCTGATGTTATTCCAGTTGTCTCTCTTGCCTTAGCAGTGGCAAGTGGACATAGTGAAGTCATCAATGCCGGACGTTTACGTATTAAAGAATGTGATCGTCTTCAAGCAACAGTTGAAGAATTGAATAAACTAAAAGCACATGCAGTTGAACATGAATCTTCTATGGAATTAGATGGCGTAGAAACTTTAACTGGTGGAAATGTATCAAGTCATGATGATCATCGTATGGCGATGATGCTAGCGATTGCTTCAACAGTGTGTAAGGAACCAGTCATTATTGATAATAAAGAATGTGTTAAAAAATCTTATCCAAGTTTTTGGGAAGATTTCGAGATGTTAGGAGGAAAAATTGATGGGGGCAACTTATAAAAATAATATAGAACTGACAATTTTTGGTGAATCCCATGGAAAAGCTATTGGTATTACCATTGGAAACCTTCCTAGCGGTATTCAAATAGATTTAGATGAAGTCGCACGTGATATGAAAAGAAGAGCACCTGGACAAAATAAAATGTCGACAGCTAGAAAAGAAGCAGATCAAGTAGAAATTTTATCAGGACTTCAAGATGGTATTACAACAGGAGCACCACTTACAGGAGTTATCTATAACAGTGATCAACATTCTAAAGATTATTCTTTATTAAAAACAAATATGCGACCAGGACATAGTGATTATCCTGCTTATATTAAATATAAAGGATTTAATGATGTACGTGGTGGTGGTCATTTTTCGGGAAGAATTACAGCACCAATTGTTTTTGCTGGAAATATCGCTAAACAAATATTAAAACAAAAAGGTATTGTTGTAGGAGCGCATATTTTATCAATTGGAAAAATCAAAGATGAAAAGTTCCCTGTAAATGTAGATGATGAAATGCTTTTAAAATTAAGTGAAAAACAATATCCAACAATTAAAGAGGATGTTTTTGAAAAAATGGAAGAAACGATTTTAAAAGCTAAAGAAAATTTAGATAGTGTTGGTGGAAAAGTTGAATGTGTTGCTTTACATGTTCCTGCTGGAGTAGGTGAACCTTTCTTTGATTCGTTAGAAAGTCATTTATCTTCATTGATGTTTTCAATTCCAGCCGTTAAAAGTGTTTCTTTTGGCGATGGAGAAAGTATTGATGAAATGTTAGGGAGTGAAGCCAATGACTGTTATTATTATGATGAAGAAGGAAATGTAAGAACTTCTACAAATCATAATGGTGGCATTACTGGTGGTATTACAAATGGTATGCCTGTAAGTTGTACGGTTACTTTTAAACCTACACCTTCGATTGCTAAAAAACAAAAGACGATTAATATTGAAACAAAAGAAAATGTAGAATTAAAAATAAAAGGAAGACATGATCCTTGTATTGTACAAAGAGCAGTTGTTGTTGTAGAAGCAATGATGGCTTTAGGAATACTTGATATGATGGGGGAATAAGTATGAAAGATTTAAAACAATGTCGAATTGAAATAGATGCAATTGATCAACAATTAATGGAACTTTTTGAAAAACGTATGGCTCTTTCTAAAAGTGTCGTTGAATATAAAATTGAAAATCATTTAGAAATTTTCCAACCTGAAAGAGAAAGAGAAGTTATTGAAAAGAATCTTAATCGTTTAAATAATGATCAATTAAAAGAATATGCAAGATGTTTTATTCAAGAAATGATGACAGTTTCTAAATCTTATCAATCAGATTTATTACCTCTTGAATTAGATAAAAATATTAAAACTGAATTCAAAAAAGATCCCCTTGTTGGATATCAAGGAATTGCTGGAGCATTTTCACAAAGTGCTGTTGAAAATTTCTTTGGTGAAGGAACAAAAAATATTGGTTATAAAGACTTTGAAGATGTTTATGTAGCTTTAGAAAATGGTGAAATTGATTATGGTGTTTTACCAATTGAAAATAGTTTAACAGGTTCAATTAATGATAACTATGATTTAATTAGAAAATATGGTTTCTATATTGTAGGAGAAACTGCAGTTAATGTCAGTCAATGTTTAATGGCACTTCCAGGGACAAAGATTGAAGATATCAGACAAGTTTACTCACATCCACAAGGATTAGCACAATCAAGTGAATTTTTATATCAACATCGTTATATTGAACAAAGACCATTTCAAGATACAGCCATGGCTGCTAAATATGTAATGGATTCAAAAGATCCAACTAAAGCAGCCATTGCATCACCACTTGCATGTAAACTTTATGGTTTAGAAATGTTAAAAGAAAATGTACAAAATAAGAAAAACAATAGAACACGTTTTATGGTGATTTCAAAAGAACTTATTTGTCCAAAAGAAAGTGATAAAGTTTCTGTTATCTTTACATTACCACATCAAGTTGGAGCTTTAGATAACATGTTACAAACAATTAAACAAAGTCAAATTAATATGGATCGTATTGAATCAAGACCAATTGAAACACAATATTGGCAATATTACTTCTATATTGATTTTGAAGGAAATATGCATGAAGAAAGAATTCAACGTGCTATTAATAAAATGAAAGCAAATAGTACAACGTTAAAAGTATTGGGAAATTATAAAAGGGCGTAAGAATGAAAAATATTATATTAGTGGGAATCATGGGGTGTGGTAAAACAACCATCTCCAAATTATTATCAGAAAAACTGAATATGCCAGTAATCGATATGGATGAATATCTTGAAAAGAAATATCAATTGACTATTCCAGAAATGTTTGATATTTCTGAAGAGTATTTTAGAGATCGAGAAAGTGAAGCTTGTTTAGATATGGCTCAACTTGATGGTTATATTATCTCTACTGGTGGTGGCGTTGTTAAAAGAAAAGAAAATCGTGATATTTTAAAACAAGCGGGTACTGTTTTCTATATTGATCGACCTTTAGATAATATAGTAAGTGATGTTGAAACAGCACATCGACCTTTATTAAAAGATGGCCCTCAAAAACTTTATCAACTCTATGATGAAAGACATGATCTTTATTTAGATAGTTGTCATTATCATGTTGATAACGATGGGACATTAGATGATATTGTTAATAAAATTGTAGAAGATATAAAATAAGGAGATAATCAAGAACGATTATCTCCTTTTGCTTTAATATATTCTTTAAATAAAGTATAAAGAATAGATGTAAGTGGAATAAATAAGAACATTCCTAATATACCCATAAGATTACCACCAATAATAACAGCGACAAATACCCATATAGAAGGAAGACCAACTGAATTACCAACTACATGAGGATAAATTAGATTTCCTTCTATTTGTTGTAAAACAAGAAATAAAACAATAAATTCTAAAGCTTGAAGAGGACTAACTATGCCAATCATAATGATTCCTACAAAACAACCAATAAAAGCACCAAAAACAGGAATTAATGCAGTAACAGCAATGACAACTCCCATTAACAAGGCATAAGGCATTTTTAAAACACCCATTGTAACAATAAACATACTTCCAAGAATACAAGCTTCTAAGCATTGACATGTAATAAAACTTGAAAAAGTATCACTTGATAACTGAATAATCTTACAAATCTTATCGGTTTTATTTTTTCCAATAAAAACAAGTGCTGTTTTTTTAAGTTGTCTAGATAATGTTTCTTTAGAAAAAAGAAGATAAATTGAAAAGACAAGACCAATAAAGAAAGTATATAAACTACTTAATGTATTTGATAAAATAGAAAATCCAGAATGAAATAAACTTTGCCAATTATTTATAATTGTTTTATATAAAGCAGATAAGTCAAGATCTAAAGAAATAATAGAATCGATGATATTTTTAAAACTTCCATTCATTATATTTCTATTTTCTTTTAAGAAAATAAGTAGTTGATCATAAGCATTAGGTGCCAATTTGACAATTTCTTTAATAGAATGAACGAGTTCTGGCCCAATAATAAAACAAATAAGTAATAAAAAAGCAACAAATAAAATAAGAGTTAAAATAAATGAAATCATTCTTTTATTCTTTACATTTTTTAAAAGAGTTTTTTCTAATTGGTTTGTAATAATATTTAAAACAAAAGCAATACAAAAACCAACTATAAAAGGAATAATTAATTGCCAAAGATATTGAATAAAATTCAAAACATGCGTTAAATTTAAAATAATAGCTAAGATAATACCTGTATAACTTATTAAATAAAGGTATTTTTTTAATTCATTGTCATTTGAAAACATAAAATCACCTCTTAAAAAGTATATATTTTTTATATGAACAGAAAATGAAAGTTTGCATAAGTTTAAAATTGCCCTTATAATAAACAATGGATAATTATATAAATTTAAAGGGAGGATTTTTATATGAAAAAAATCATTATAACAATAGGAAAGAATAGCCAAACATTTTTTTTATTGATTATTTTAGTAATTGGTCTTGTGATTTTATTAAATATGATTGCTTTTTTTTATAAAAAACATAAAAATCCTCGCTTTTCTCAAAAGGAATTTTTAAATAATATTTTTTATGAAGATCAAAGTCAAGTATATGTCTTAGTTAGAAAGAAAGATTACAAAGTATTATTTTTATCTTCTCACTTTGAAGAAGTATTTCATATTTTACCAAAACGTATACAAGTTGATATAGAAGTTTTAAAAGAAATTGTAGAAGATGATACTTACCGACAATTTTTAAAAGAATATAAGCAATGGAATCAACAAGAACCTTTTAAATATTCTTTTAAAATGAAAGATGAAAATAAATGGTTTATTTTAACAATTACTGCAATAGAACATGGAAAATATCATCTATTCGCTTTTTATGACCATAGTGAAGATGTTTTAAAAGAATTAGATTATTTACAACAAATAGAAACAACTAAAAATGAAAGTGAATATAAAGCTTCATTTTTATCAAGAATGTCACATGAAATTAGAACGCCTATGAATGGAATTATTGGGATGCTGACATTAGCCAGACAATCAAAACAAGATGCTAAACAAGAAAGTTACTATTTACAACAAGCAGAAGATATTTCTAAGTATTTACTTTCACTCATCAATGAAGTCTTAGATATGTCAAGAATGGAAGCAGGAAAATTAGAATTAGAGAGTAAACCATTTAATATTTATCATTTAAAAGTACAATTAAATAATATTTTTAAAGAAACAATTGAAAAGAAAAATGTTTTATTTAAAATTGATTATTTTGATTTTGATGTAAAATATTTTATGGGAGATGAATTACGTATTATGCAAATACTTGTTAATCTATTATCCAATGCTAGTAAGTTTACTGATAATGGTGAAATTACAGTAACATTTAGACAAATGTATAAAGAAGATAAGGTTGCAAATATTATGATGCGTGTTCATGATACTGGTAAAGGAATGTCTAGAGAATTCTTAAGTCATATTTTTAGACCTTTTGAACAAGAAGGTGTAGAGATTTCTAAAAAATATGGTGGTAGTGGATTAGGTATGGCTATTACAGATCAACTTGTTAAGTTGATGGGTGGAGAAATAGTTGTTGATAGCCTTGAAGATAAAGGAACCGATTTTACAGTCTTTTTAAATTTACCAGTTGCTCCAAGTCAAGAATATGAAGATGAAAAAGAAGTTGTTGTTGAACAATTTAGTTTTGAGAAAAAGCGTATATTGCTTGCTGAAGATAATGAAATTAATGCAGAAATTTGTATGAGTGTATTAAATTCTAAAGGAGCGTTTGTCGATCGTGTAGAAAATGGGCAAGAGGTAGTTGATACATTTAAGAAGCATGCTAAAAATTATTATGATTTGATTTTAATGGATATACAAATGCCACAAATGGATGGCTATGAAGCAACGCAAATTATAAGAATGACGGAATCGGGTAAAGCAATTCCTATCTTTGCTTTATCTGCTGATGCATATGTAGAAAATAAACGCTATTCTAAAGAGATGGGAATGGATGGACATTTTTCAAAGCCTATTGATTTTGATGTAATGGAAAAAGAATTAAGTGAATATTTTTCAAGGAGGGATGCATAATGAAAAAGACATTTAAATTATCAGTACCGTATTTAGGAAAAGCTGTGGTTGTGACGGTTGTTTCTTTTTCATGTGCGATTTCTGCTTATCAACTTTACCAAAAAAGTTCAATCTTCTCACCACAATCACAAGCTTTAGATTTGAAAAATAATCAAGTCATTTTTTCAAATCAAGACCAACAAACTCATACTCATCAAGAACCAGATGAAAGTCAGTATTTAAAAGAAAATCAACAATCATTAGATAAAATATCACAAACAAATTTAAATAATTCACCCTATCTCTTTAAAAATCAAGGAAGAGTAGATCCAACAAAGATATATGGACAAACAGGATTAGGTGTTAATGGAAATAATACTATAGGTGTTAATCCAAATGGAACAGGTGACGGTAATGTTACAGTTGTTATTCCTGGACAAGAGATTCCAATAAATAATACAGGAACAGGTATTTCAAATGAGGTAGTAGATAAGAATACGAATCATGATAATAAAACACCAATAGTTGATCCTGATCCGATAGCTAGATTACCAGATATGTCTAATGATTTAATTTATGGAGATGCCTCAACATTTACAAATGATGGTATTCTTCAAAAAGAAGGTGCTAGTTATACAATTCAATTTTTAAGTACAGAATTTTTATCTAAAGAAAGTGTTGATCAATTATATGAAGGTTGTGTCATTACTCCTTGGAAACTATTATGTAATATGGTAGTAATGATTGCTGAAAATGAAGAAGGTAAGTTGCCTAAACTTTATCGAATAGAAGATTACAATGATAATTTTAAAATAGGATCTTATCCTCAATATGCAACGGAAGATTTTAAAGTAAAGTTTTATTTTAGAATGAATGCTTCAAGTCCTTGGCAAGAATATGAAGTGACATTTAAGGTCGAATATCAAACACGTATTTCATTACAAGATTATAATCAACAAGAAACAGGTTATTTCTACTTAAAAAAAGAAGAAACAGAAGATTTACGAAAATACTATAATTTGATCGTACCAACTTATCAAACACAAACACAAATATTTATGGGTTGGAAAAATGAAGATGGTAGCGATATTAATTCACAAACAGCATATATAGCTCATAAAAAAGGAAGAATTTCACTTATTCCGTTAGAAATGAAAGATTTACCTGAAGGGTATGAAGTTCAATTACAAAGTGAATATGTATTTGCGGAAGATTTATATACAATTTATAATTATGCATTTACAGGTTATAGTGGTGATGAATTTGCGGATATTCATGTACCTGAAGAAGTAAACAGTATAGAAATGAATGATGCGGGTTGGCAAGATTTCTATGGCGATTTTTATATACCTGCTTCTATTGAAAGTGCCGATTTTGGATGGAGTGGTTTACAACTTTATGGTAAGTACATTGTTGATGAAAATAATACAAAATATAGTTCTAATAAAGATGGCTTGTTAATGAATAAAGATCAAACAATTGTTTATCAAATACCGATAGCGGATGCAATTTATATTCCTAAAGGAGTTACAGCAATTAAAGGTATTGTTTCCTGGTTTGTATCAGATGTTTATTTTGATGGTCCATGTATGGTTGATCAAAGTTCATTTAAGAATATTCAAACGGATACAATTATTCATGTCCCTGATGAATATTATTTGGATTATTTTAAGAAAAGTTATAGAAGATTTGTAAAAAATTTAATTAATGAAAATGGAGAATCGTATGATTATACGGTGAATAATAATTTGGTTTTCTTAAATGATGAAAAAGAATTAGTGAGTACAATGGATAGTGCCGCAGGAACAATTGTTATTCCTGAAACAGTAGAAAAAATAGATGATTATGCTTTTAGTGGTAATGATAAAATTACACGTATTATCTTTACTTATGGTGATATTGAATTAGGACATCAAATTTTTAAAGATAGCCAAGTTGAAGAAGTTGCTTTCTTAACGAAAGATATTCCAGGTACATATAGTGATACATTTAGTCAAGCGGATTCATTAAAAGCAATTAATGTGTCAATAAATTATTATGAATTATATGATAATAAATGGAAGAATGAAATAGATCAAGCTTCATTTGCATTACTTAGTGAAACAGATTCAAGTTTTCAAACAAAGAATGGTTTTGAATATCTAGAAATGTATTATCGTGATAGATCACATGCGACGATTTTATTAAATGCACCTACTGATTTAATACAATTTGACGAAAATAGTATTCCAGGGGTTACAATTACAGAAATAGGACAACATGCTTTTTCTAAATGTAAAAATTTAAAACATGTCAAGTTATCTAAACATATTAATCAAATTGATAGCTATGCTTTTTATGGCTGTGAGGCGTTAGAAAGTGTTTTCTCTGAAAATACAGATAGCATCACTATTCAAGAAAATGCCTTAGAAATTACAAATAGTTGGTCATATGATTTACGTTATATGGCATTTAATGCTAAAAAAGCTATTTTTGAAAATGATTATTTGCCTTCAGTAACAAAACAAATATATATCCCGTTTGATGGAGAAGGCTATAATGGTGGTAATACATATAGTGGTGCTTATTTTATAGATGAATCTTATGGTGGAGAAATTCTTTATGGATATGCTCGAGGAACAGATCAAAATGGAAACACTGTTACAGTAGAAGATGAATTTTATTTAATCAATGCCACAACAGATGTTCAAGGGGATGTGGCTACTAAAGAAGGTACATTTGAAATTTGTACAAGTGCTTTTGAAGATGTGCCAATTACTTCCATTCAATTTAATATGACAGATGATATGTATTGGATTGATGATTATGCCTTCTATGGAACGAATTTAACAGGTGAACTTGTTTTGCCTGATGGTTTAGGACCAATTGGGCAAGTTGCATTTTATGGATCAAATATTTCAAAAGTTATTTTTCCAAAAACTTATGGAAATGATACAGATTATCCTGCATGTTTATGGACAAATACTTTTGGTGGGGATGAAAGTCTAAGTGAAATTGTTTTCCAAAATGCAACACCAATTGAATTATTCTATAATAAATTTACTGAATATACTTTTGGTGACATGGCTAGTGAAGATTTCCATATTACTTTAAGTGGTGCAGCTAAAGGTTTAGAACAAAAATACATAGATGCTTGGAAGTACCGTTTCATAGCTTGTGAAGATAATGATCCAAGTGTTAACGAAGAAAAGCTTAATCAATCAGTAAAGAAAATTGCTGGTTTATTAGGATATACTTTACCAGAAACAAGTACTCAACCAGATAACAACCAAGAAATTGTTCCTGATGTTGAAAAAGCACCAGAAGATAACCAACAAGAAGTCAATGATGAAGAAGATCAAAATGATCAACAAGATGAAAATAAACAAGAAGCTTTAGAAAATGAGGTAGATGAAAATGATAATTGAACAATCACAACATATTATTGATGAAGTCTCAAAAGTCTTTATTGGTAAAGATGAAATAATTAAAAAGGTTTTAATGACAATTTATGCAGGAGGACATATTTTGTTAAACGATGCGCCTGGAACAGGTAAAACAACATTAGCGTTAGCTTTTTCTAAAGCTTTAGGTTTAGATTATAAAAGAATTCAGTTTACAACAGATACATTACCATCAGATATTGTTGGTTTTACAATGTTAAATAATGAAACACAAAAATTTGAATTTAGACCAGGGGCTGTATTTAGTAACTTACTTTTAGCTGATGAAATTAACCGTACATCGCCTAAAACACAAGCTGCTTTACTAGAAGCAATGGAAGAACATAATGTAACAGTTGATGGTGTTACTTATGATTTACCACATCCTTTTATTACGATAGCAACACAAAACCCCATGGGTTCTGCTGGTACTCAACCTTTACCAGAATCACAATTGGACCGATTTATGATTTGTTTATCTATTGGTTATCCTAATTTAGAAAAACAAATAGAAATTATTAAATCACGTCGCTACGATAATCCAATTGAAAGAATTAAAGAAGTTGCTTCAAAAGAAAATGTGATTGAAGTACAAAACTATTTATCTTCTGTACGTATCAGTGATGATGTTTTAAAATATATTGTCTTATTATGTGAAAAAACAAGAGAAATGCCTTTAGTAGAATTAGGTGTTTCTCCTCGTGGAGTATTAGCACTTGTACAAATGGCTAAAGCACATGCTGTTTTAGAAGATCGTATTTATGTTATTCCAGAAGATGTTCAATATGTCTTTTTAGATGTATGTGCACATCGAATGATATTACGTCCACAAGCAAGGGTAGAAGGTTTAGATGCTAGAGATATTTTAAATGAAATTTTAAAAGAAGTTAAACCTCCTTTGGCTGATTAAGATGAAGAATAAATATTTGTTGTATGGAATAATTAATTTCTTGGTACTTGTTGCCTATATTTATTCTACATATTTCTACTTCTTAATTATTTGGGTCATTGGTATTGTTTTTCCATTTATTTTAATTACTTTATTGAAACTGGAATTAAGATATATTCAAATGGATATCCAAGGTCCAAAGCAAGGAAAAGTAGGTCAGTCTCTATCATTTACAACAGAAGTAAAGAGTCGTTATAGACTACTTGTTTCTGGAAGAATAGATTATGTTTTTGTTTATAAAAACATGACTTTAAAAAATGAACTCAAAAGAAATATTTTTATTCCATTAGGAATAAAAACAGCCCGAAAGAATCAAGAATATACTGCGACTTATTGTGGGAATGTCATGATTTCATATGAAAAAGTTTATTTATATGATGTTTTTGGGTTTTGTAGAGTTCCTATTTCACAAACTCAAAAACATCATCTTGTGGTTTATCCAGGGAAAGTAAATATAGAATTATTATATAATGAACTTTCTAAACCTTATGAAAATGGTGTTTTACAGTACCAATATAAGAAAGGAACAGATATGTCTGAAATTTATGATTTAAAGACATATTATCCCGGAGATGATATTCGTCATGTTCATTGGAAACTTTCTGCTAAAACAGGAGAAGTTTTATTAAAGGAAGGTTCTCATAATAGTAGTTTTGAAACTGTTTTACTTGTAGATATTGGTTTAAAAGATCAAACGAGTGAAATTGATAAACATGTTTTATCTAAATCGTTAGCTTTTGCAATGAGTATGTCTGAAAAGTTATTATTGAAAAATATAGGGCATTATGTTGCTTTATATGATCAAGGAAGTTTTTATTGGTTAGAAATGAATAGTCTTCAAGATTACTATACGACATTAGAACAATGGTTTTATAAAGGTGTTTCTTTACAAAACGGAAATGCATTACATCTTTTTATGAGTGAACAGTTAGATTTGATTTTTACAAAAATGATTTATGTTACAGCAGGAAATTTCAATGAAGAAATTTCAAAATTAAATGATTTTTTAAGTGTTAGTGCAATCACTGTAAAAGATCATCTTGAAAAAGTACAAACAACAAAACATCATCAAAATCAATTATATGAATTACCGGTTGATTTAATTGATGAAAATACATATCGTTTTGAAATATAAGGAGGTCAAAAATGGAAAAAAATAAAATTATTTCTTTAAGTACGACCCTCCTTTATTCATTTGTATTAGTGATTAGTTTTTTGTGCTTTTATCATAGTATCGTAGAAAGTTCATGGTTGTTAGAAATTATTGTCAGTTTATTTGTTTTAATAGGAGTAAATCTTTTATCTTATAAAACAAAAATAAAAGAGATTATTTTTCCTATAGTGATGACTTTTATTATTGGGATTATTTATTCATTTCAAAGTTTTTATTATGGCTTTTTGGGAATTATAAATTATTGTATTCAACGGTATAATGTTCAATTTGATGATGCTAGAAATCTGATGATGACTAAAGCTATTACAACAGGTCATATACAAGCTTTTAGTTTGGTTGTTATTCTATTTATTACTTATTTTATTTATCGTTCGATAAAAAAAGAAAAAATGATGGGTATTATTCTTATCTTTTCCGTTGTTTTTGCCTTTACTTTATGGATTGATCGTTTTTCTTTTATTGGGGGATCACTTTGTATAATCACTCTTTTGATGATTTGGATGTATTACCAAAATAAAGTGATCAATTCAAAAACAGTTCAATGGCTTGTGATTATTTCAATTATTTTTGTGGCTATAGCGTTACCTGTTTATCAAGATAATTTATCTTTACAACAAATAAAAAAAGAAGTCTTACAACAAGTAGAAGATCTTCGTTATGGTAAAGATAATCTTCCACAAGGCAATTTAAAGCAAGCATCTATAATTCATGAAAATGAAGAAGAACGTCTACAATTAGCTGTTTCACAAAGAAAGAATTTGTATTTAAAGGGGTTTGTAGGGAGTACTTTACAAAATAATCAATGGCAAGATTTAAAAAGAGCAAGTTATAATGGAAAACATGAAGGAATGTTGAAATGGTTAGAAAATAAGAATTTTTCTTCATCTTATCAATATAGTCTTTATGAAAAATTATCTCAATTAGATGATACAACTCAAAAAGTAGAAATTAATAATACAGGAGCTAATAAAAAATATCTCTATACACCTTATTCTGTTTCTAAAAAAGATGTTTCATCATCATTGATTCAAAAAGATCTTAATTTAAAGTCAAATGCTCTCTTTGGGACAAAGAATTATAGTTATACAGAAACATCTTCTGTCTCACCAAGTGAATTGATGACAGGAAGTGCCTGGCTTAACCAACCAAATAAATCTCAAAAGAAATATTTAGATACAGAAGCTGTTTATCGACAATTTGTTTATGAAAATTATCAGACAGTTGATCAGGGATTAGAAAAAACAATTGCTCATTTATTTGATCAAGATAAATTTGAAAATACAGGTATTTATTCAATTTCACAACATATTAGAGATACACTTACTAAATATATGAAATATGATGAAAAAACAAATACTCAAAGTGAAAATGTTCTTGAAGATTTTTTAAATCAAAAGATTTCAGGAAATGATGTTTTATTTGCTTCAGCAGCAGTAGAAGCTTTTCGCCATTATAATATTCCAGCAAGATATGTTGAAGGATATTTATTAAAAAGTGACGCTATTGATGAAGAAGGGAATGCTACTCTTACATCAAAAGATGGTCATGCTTGGGTAGAAGTTTATTTTGATGGTATGGGATGGTTACCAATAGATGTAACACCGGGATATTATTATGATGTTTATACTTTAATGAATATGGTTGCTATGCCTCAAGGAGATAATAGTCAGGTAAATATTGAAAAAGGACATGATGATTCTCAAGGATTGGATGATGGTCAAAATAGTGGTCTAATTCATCAAATTGTTGAAAGTGTAGATAGTTTAAAAGATATCTTTTTAGGTGTTATAACGATTGTTTGCCTTGTTTTATTTATTTTATGGATTATTTTAGAAATTAGAAAGTTATTATTAAATATTGGGATTAAGCATGCTTATCATCATGCTTCTAATAAGATGAAAATTTCTTATTTATATAGTTTAATGGTTATTTATTTAAAATCTTATGGTATTGATTATCAATTAGGATTGAATTCTTTAGAAGTTGATCATACCTTAGGTAAGATGAAAATGATTCATCAAGGTGATTTTTTAAGGGTTTGTAGGTTGTTTGAAAAGAGTTTTTATGGTGAAATAGAGTTAGAAGAATTTGAACTAAATGTTATTATTCACTTTATTGTTTTATTATATCAAAATCAAAAGGGATTAAAATGGTATAATAAGCTTAAAAGAAGATATACTATTTTATCTGGAAAAGATATTTATTTGAAATTAATAAAGAGTAATGAGGGTGATTAGGATGGATAAAAATGGGAAAATACTGATTGTTGATGATGCAAAGTCTAATCGAGAGATACTCTCTGAAATATTAAATCAATATACAGTTATAGAAGCAAAAGATGGCTATGAAGCTTTAGAATATTTAAAATCTGATAGCAAAAGTGTTGCACTTGTTTTATTAGATCTTGTCATGCCTGAAATGGATGGCTTTGAAGTTTTAAAGTATATGAACCAAAATCATTTGATAGAAGAAGTGCCAGTGATGATTATTTCTATCGATAAAGATGATAAAAGTATTGAAAAAGCCTATGAATTAGGTGTATCAGGTTATATTACAAGACCGTTTTCATCTGCTGTTGTCTTAAAAAAAATAAATAATATTATTTCTCATTATAAAAGACAAAAAAAACTTACAACCATCATTAATAAACAAATCTATGAAAAATATAAAAATAACGATATGATGATTATGATCTTAAGTCATATCGTTGAATCTCGTAATGGTGAAAGTGGTTTACATGTATTACACATTAAAAAACTTACAAAATTGTTATTAAATATTTTAGTTAAGAAAACAAATCAATATTCCTTAACTTTAGATGATATGATTTCAATTGAAGTGGCTTCTTCTTTACATGATATAGGAAAGATTGCTATTCCAGAAGAAATCTTAAATAAACCATCATCCCTTACTAAAGAAGAGATGGAAGTCATGAAATCACATGTTATCATCGGTGCAAAGATGTTAAATAGTTTACCATTTTATAATGATGAACCAATTGTAAAATATGGTTATCAAATATGTCGATGGCATCATGAAAGATATGATGGAAATGGTTATCCAGATGGTTTAAAAGGAGAAGAAATTCCTATTGCGGCACAAGTTGTTTCAATTGTTGATGCATATGATGCTTTAACAAGTAAACGTGTTTATAAAGAGGCTTATAGTCATGAAGAAGCTTTAAAAATGATTCAAAAAGGCAAATGTGGTGTTTTTAATCCTTTACTTATAGAATGTTTAATGGATATTGAATCATACATTCAAAATGATTTAAAAATTAATGAATTTTATGAAGATAATGAATATTTTGAAGAACGTACACAAGAACATTTAAAAGATGAAGGTCTTAATTTATCTAATTTACTTTATCAAGATTTATATTTTGAAAAATCAAAATATAAATTTTACAGTGAATTATCTAATAATATTCAATTTGAATATTCAGTTGTACCACCATTACTTACATTATCTAAAAAAGATGCATTATTATTAAATATAGAACCTAAAATTATAGATCCATTAAGTAATGAAAAAGTTACAAAACTATTTATTAATAATGATTTTAATGTATTCATACAACAAGCTATTGATTTAGAAAAAGAAAAAGATAAGTTTTCGATGAATACAAAACTTAAAATCAATAATACAATTAAAGATGTTAAAATAACTGTACAAGTTATTTATGATGGTGAAGAAGCTTTAGGAATATTAGGAGATATAGAAATATTATAGGAGAGTTGTTTATGGAGTTAGAAGAATTTTACAAACAAGTTGGTGGGAACTTTGAAGATGTTAAAAGAAGATTATTTAATGAAGAATTTATTAGAAAATTTGTATTGAAATTTAAAGATGATGAAACATTTGATAATCTTATTGATGCTTTTAATAAAGTTGATTATAAAGAAGCCTTCCGTTTTATTCATACCTTGAAAGGAATAAGTGTTAATTTGGGATTTGATGATTTATATCAAGCAAGTTGTAATTTAACAGAATGTTTAAGAGAAAAAGAAAATTTAAATGATGAAGAACTTGAAGAAGCAGGTAAACTTCTACAAATAGTTAAAGATAACTATCAAAAAATAATAGAATTGATTGTTCAATTATAAAAATATGTGAAAAAAGGTCGAATTAAAGGGGAATTTGTTGCAAATTCCCTTTAAAAATATTATTATGTATTTGTAAAGAAAAGAAAAAGGCAAAGCTGTTGAAAAACAGTGACGCAAAGCCCTAGGGTCTAAAGTACGTAAGTGCTATGATCGCCGGTTGCCCTAACCTATCAAGATATATTTTCGTATGTCTATAAGTTATAGCAACCACCAAAATAATAGGTGGTTTTTAACTGTCATAGGATTTCTTTAAAATATCATATCAAAGAGGGAGAAAAAAAAGAAATGATGAAAGAATTATTAAAGAAATTACAAAAAAAATCTAACAAAAAAGGTTTCACATTAGTGGAAATCATCGTAGTATTAGTAATCTTAGCTATCTTAGCTGCAATTGCTGTACCATCAGTATTAGGATATGTAAACGAAGCTAAAGAAGAAAGATATATCCAAGAAGCTAGATCAATCTATGTAGTAATCCAAACTGAAGAAGCAAAAGCAAAAGCTTTAACTACTGCTGGAGAAACAACTACAGTAGATTATGGTAAATCAACAGGTACAGGTGCTGATTACAAAGCTGAAGGTATTGTTGCAAAAGCTCATGAAATGACAGACTTAGAAGTTATTTCAATTACAGCACCTGATACAAATGGTAAGTATACACTTAAATGGAAAAGTGATGATAAAAAAACAATTACAGCTGATTTAACAAAAAATAAAGATGTTAAAATTACAGACAAACAATAATTATTGTTTTTTAGCCACTGAAACATTCAGTGGCTTCCTTTGTTTATAAAATGATAATGCTTATAGAAAGAATGTGATATTATGAAGAAGGTTAATAATAGAAAAGGTTTTACATTAGTAGAGATTATTGTTGTTTTAGTAATATTGGCTATTCTAGCTGCAATTGCTGTTCCTTCTGTTTTAGGATATGTCGAAGAAGCTAAAAAAGAAAAATATGTTGCAGAAGCTAAAGCTATTTACACTGTTATTCAGGTAGAAGAAGCTAGATTAGAAAATGAAATAGATTACACAGATAAAGGTGATTCATACCATAATATGGAAGATATGTATAAGAAACTACGTAATAAAACAGATGATAATCCAGATGGTGAAAATATAATTGCTAAGAAAACTGGAATAAAGAGTATGGATTTTATTTATTCTGGTGATTCTGATGATTCTGGAAAAGATTATGTTTATCTTTTACATTGGACAAGTGATGATGGTAAAAAAATACAAGCAGAACTTTATAAGAATAAACAAGTTAAGATTACATCAATTGAATAATTTAAATTATTATAATTTTATTCTAAGAAGTTTATAACCATTCCTTATAAGAATGGTTTTTTTATGTAATAATTGAGAGAAAATTGTTGGATTATTAGAAATTTTATATATATGTGTTATAATATAACCAAAAAAGGGGAATGGGCATATGAAGGAAAGATTGAAGAATAACAAGGGTTTTACGTTGGTAGAAATTATTGTTGTGTTAGTGATTTTAGCTATTTTAGCTGCTATTGCTGTACCTGCTGTTCTTGGATATGTAGATGAATCTAAAAAGACACGCTATATTGAAGAAGCTCATTCTATTTATACAGTTATTCAAACAGAGGAAGCAAGGTATAAAGCTTTAGGCAATGAATTAAATGATGATACTTATAATAATAATACTGAGTATAAAAAAGAATTAACAGAAACAATAACCAAAAAAACTGCTATTCAAAAAGTGACGTTTGGTACTTGTAGTCATATTGGAAAAGATAATGCAGAGTACTATGTTAATTTTACAAGTGATGATGGAAAGAATGTTTATTCTGTAATTAAAAGAAATAAAGATATAACAGTAAGTGTTAATTAGGGTGAGGAAGATGAAAAATAAGAAAGGTTTTACGTTGGTAGAGATTATTGTTGTATTAGTAATCTTAGCTATTTTAGCTGCAATTGCTGTACCTTCTGTAATTGGTTATGTAAATGAAGCTAAAGAGTCTCGCTATATTCAAGAAGCGCATTCTATTTATACGGTTGTTGAAACAGAAGTGGCTAAGTATAAGGCAACAGATGATCCTAGTGAAGTTGATATAGATAATTATATTAAAGATATATTGAGTGGTAATACAATTGATACTGCAGATAATAATCAATTGAAAGGCATTATTGCAAAAAAGACAGAGTTAGATGATGTTGATGTAGAAAGAAATGGTAATATTTATACAATGTATTGGATTAGTGATGATGATCATCGTATTGAAGCTACATTAACAAAGAATAAGGATGTAAAGATTGTAAGTACTGATAGTAATCATAATTTTGATTAGATGAGGTTTTTATGGATTCAATTATTATTTTAATTTATGTATATATGTTTTTAATAGGAATGTGTGTAGCAAGTTTTATGAATGTTGTGATTGATCGTGTTCCTAGAAATGAAAGTTTTGTTAAGGGAAGAAGTCATTGTGATCATTGTGGTGAGACTTTAAAATGGTATGATTTGGTTCCTATTGTAAGTTATATTTTTTTAAGGGGTAAGTGTCGTTATTGTCATACTTCGATTCCTATTAGAGGTTTTTTGATTGAAATTTTTGGTGGATTGATTGGTATGTTTTGTTTTTATCGTTTTGGTTTGAGTATTGAAACGATTTTAATGTTTGTGATTGCGATGATTTTACTTGCGATTACAATGATTGATTTTGATACAATGATTATTCCTGATGGTTTGAATATAGCCATGTTCATTGTTTCTATTGTTTTAATGTATGTAAGACATATGTCTTTGTTAGAAAGCATTATTGGAATGTTTTGTATTTCTGTACCAATGATTTTATTAAATGTTTTAATTGCTGAATCTTTTGGTGGTGGAGATATTAAATTAATGTTTGTCTCAGGAATAGCTTTAGGATGGAAGTATAGTTTACTTGCTGCTTTTATTGGTATTTTACTTGCAGGAAGTTATAGTATTTATTTATTGGTAAGTAAAAAGATTGATAAAAAAGGACATATTGCTTTTGGTCCTTATTTATCAATTGGTATTTTTATTGCTTTATCTTATGGTAGTGAAATTATAAGTTGGTATTTAAATTTAATGTTGTAAAGAGGTGATAGAATGGCTACATTTAAATATATTTCGAAAGATATGTCAGCTAAAACAATAAGAGGAACGTTAGAAGCTGATGATCGAAATGATTTAGTGAGAAAGCTTAAAGAACAAAATTTGTTTTTAGTAAGTTGCCAAGATGTCACTAAAAAGACTGTTAATCAGTATAAAATGAAATTAAATGAATTATCAGCTTATTCTAGAGAAATAGGAACAATGCTTGCTTCTGGTTTATCTTTGATTCGTATTTTTTCTATTATGGTTCGAAGAGAAGATAATAAAAAAATAAAAAAAATTTATGAAAATATTTATATAAAGTTACAACAAGGATATACTTTATCCGCTGCTATGGAAGCTCAAGGTGTTGCTTTTCCTAATTTAATGATTCAAATGTATCGTTCAGGTGAAGCAAGTGGGAATATGGATAAAACGGCTTTAACGATGTCTGATCAGTATTCTAAGGATCATCGTATTAAAGGTAAAACAAAGTCAGCAATGATGTATCCTATTATTTTAATTATAGTTACAATTGCTGTTTTATTGATTGTTTATTTAGCAGTGCTTCCTTCTTTCTTTGATATTTTTCAAAATGTTGAGTTACCATTGATTACTAAAATCAATATTAGTATTTCTAAGTTTTTACAAGATTATTGGTATTTTGTCTTATTGATTGCTGCAGGTTTGGTTGTCACTTTTATTGCTTTACTTAGAGTAGAAAAGGTACGTTTTCAAGTAGATAAATTAAAAATAAAAATTCCTAAGTTTGGTAAATTGTTGATGACAATTTATACGAGCAGATTTGCAAGAACTTTATGTTCTTTATATACTAGTGGGATGTCTATTGTAAATGCTTTAAATATTGCTAAAACAACGATTGGTAATGTTTATATTGAATCACAGTTTGACGGAGCTATTAAGAAATTAAGAAACGGGGAAAGTTTATCTCAAGTAATCAAGGACATTGATGGTTTTGATATTAAATTAACAAGTAGTATTTTTGTGGGAGAAGAAAGTGGACGTTTGGAATCAACGCTTACAACTCTTGCAGATGATTTTGATTTTGAAGCAGAACAAGCATCAGAGAGAATGATTACCCTTATTCAACCATTAATGATTATCTTTTTAGCGGTTGTGATTTGTTTAATTATTATATCTGTATTATTACCAATTTATACATTGTATAACAATGTAGGAAATATGTAGGAGGAATTATGAGTTATATTGTATTTTTATCAACAAAAGGATTACAAATGGTTCAAGGAAATCTTTCAAAAAATAATATTCATATTTCTTCTTGCAAAGAATTTGAATTTGTTGAAGGAACAATGTTAGATGGGAATATTCTTGATGATCAACCTGTTAGAGATGTTTTACTTGATTTAAAAAAAGAAAATGTTGATAGTGTGAGACTTGTTGTCGATAGTGGACAAATTTTAGTGAAGTGTGCTGTTTTACCAAAAGTTTCTCATAAACAAATTCTTCAATTTGTAAAGGATGAATTTATTGACGTTGAAAGTCAATATACGGATTTATTATATGATTATGCAATCATAAAAGATAAAGTTGAAGGTAAAGAAGGTCAACTCGTTTTATGTGCGGCAATGGAAAGAGAGTTTTTAAAGCCGTATATTGATTTGTTTGATGAAATGGGAATTTCATTAGAATCAATTGATATTATGACAAATTCAATTATTAAATTAACAGAATCTATTCCTAAATTAACAAATCTATCTTATGTTTTAACAGCAATCAATGGACAAGATGTTATTCATTATTTATTTATTAATGGACAATATGAAATAGCTAATAGAATACGTATTTTCTCTGATCGTGGAACAGTTGCTTTTATTACTGAATTGTCCAATTCACTTACTAAATTAATGCAGTTTACTAAAGGTACTTATAAAGATGCCCAATTAGAAAAAATCTATTTTGCGGGGCTAGAAACTTATGAAGAAGATATGTTGATGTCAACTATTTCTTCTAATTTGAGTATTGAGACATCTCGTTTTAAACCAACAAACCATACTTGTAGTAAAGATAATAATTTTCCTATTCATAAATATTTATTTGTAGGAAGTTTATGGAGGAGATAAGATGGCAAGAAACAGTAACAAAGATATTGATTTTTTATCTGTCTATAAAACAAAGAAAAAAATAAATATAAATTCTAAAACACTCTTGCTTATAGCATTACCTGTTTTACTCATTCTTATTTTTGCGACAAGTACACTTTATTTAACAATCACTAATAGAAACTTGCAAAAGGATGTTGATACATTGCAAACACAAATAGAAGAGGCTCTTGCTGCAACAGCATCTAATACAAATTCTGATCAACAAAAAGAATTAAGTAAGCTCAATGAACAACTTACAAACTTACAGACAATTACACAAACATTATCAAAATATCCTCAAATTGATAAAGGTATTTTAGAAACAATTGATAAATCATGTAAGAACTTAACAATTGATTCAATATCATTTAATCAAGAAACAGGAGCTATATCACTTACTGTAACAGCTTCTAAAGTTAATGGTTGTGAAGAAACAGTAAGAACACTTAGAGAATCAGGTACTTTTAAAACAGTTGATTACAATGGGTATACTCAAGATGGTGGTGTTAGTGAAACAACAGAAACCGTAACAGATCCTACAACAGGTGCGACAACAACACAAACAGTAACGAATACGACACCAATTACTTATAAATCATCGATTACATGTACACTAGAAGGAGGTACGACAAGTGGACAAGATTAAAGATTCATTTAAAAAACTTTCTTCTAGAGAAAAGACATTGATTTATATATTAGTGATTTTATTGATTGTTTGTTTTGGATGGTTGATTTTATTACAACCACAATTAACATCACATACATCATTAAAGTCTTCAAAAGATAGTTTAGAATTACAACTTACTGAATTAAAAGTAACAAGTTCATCTTCTTCAACAGAAGATATCAAAACACAAATTATGAATGTTAATCAAGAAATTAAAGCTTTAAATGATCAATTTTACAATCTTATGTCAAAAGAAGATATTGATCAATTGATTACAAATCTAACAATAGAACATAAAATCAGTCCTACTAATTTAACAATGTCTGAAATAACACAAACAGATTTATCAAGTAAAAAGAGTGATGATAATTCATCTGATAACGCAAATGATAATACAGATGAATCTAAATCATCCAATACTTTAGTTTATTCATGTGTTGTTACACAAACATGTAAAGGAACAAAAGCTAATTTACTCAATTTAATTGAAGATGTTAAAAATATGAGTGGTTTACATATTAATTCTGTTGCTTATGAAAATTCAACAGGTAACTTGGATTTAACAATTACATATACAGTTTATATGGTAGAAAAATAGTAAAAGAGGTGCAAACAATGAAAAATAAAAAGGGATCAACAATTGTATGGGCAATTACATTGATTATGGTTCTTGTAGTCATTGTAGGTGCCTCTTTGTCTTTTGCATATATGTCTTATAATCAATCTATTAAAAATAGAAATAAGACACAAGTTGAATTGATTGCTAATTCGGCAATTAAATCTCTAGCTGGTGCTATTGAAAATGATGAAAATAGTTCGCAGCTAATTCCAGATAAAGGTAAACAAATTAATGTATCAAAGATGGAATGTTCTGTTCCTTATGGAACAATTTCAAATATTAAAATTAATCGAAAAAAAGAAAATTTAATTATTGCATCACTAAAAGCTAATTACCATGATGAAGATTATACAATTTATGCTTATTTAACGCAGTCTAACAATCAATGGAAATGTGTTCAATATGATACAAATGGAAATCGAGATATTTCTACTGATAGTAGTTCAAGTGGAAATGATTCAGGAAATAATGGTAGTACAGATAATGATAATGACAATAATATTGGTTTGCCAGAAGGAAGTAATATAGCAGATACACTTGATAAAAGACTTACGGTAATGTTGAATCAATACTATGGAGATTTTAAAAATATTTATACATTTATTGATTGGTATAAAGATCAATGTAAGTATATGAATAAAACTACGGATGCTAATTATAATTGCGATTGGTGGTTTAATAATAGTGGGGGCTCTGATTATCATATTAAACAAGCGTATTTAACATGTATGACACAAAATAATCAGTTCGATAAATTAGAAGATGATATTTATCGAAAAGTTAAAGATCAAAATATTGTTTTTAACAATAATACATGGTATCCAGATTTATATGTTAGTTTTCATGTATTTCCAAATAGTAATGGAAAGTATTTTATCTATGCATCTCCTTCAAGTGGTGCAAGTAATGGAGGAGTTTATCTTATTTATTATGATCAATCTTGGTATGTTACTAAAAATAAATCATTTAGAGAAAGTGATTTTTTAAATGTAGACAGTATAAAAAATGCTGTAAGCAATACAGATCAATGGTTAAAAATTGAGTAGGAGGGATGAATATGAAAAATACAAAAGGTATGACACTTATTGAAGTAATCATCTCTCTATTAATTATTAGTACAGCATCTTTAATTATTGTGGTTGGTTTTGTTACTGCACTTAATCTTTTTACAGATTCTAATCATTATAAAGATGTAACAAATAAACAACAAAAAGCTTTAGTTGATGAAGAAAATAAAGATACAGATATTGATGTGGATGATACTTTAGCTAATTATTCTATTACTGTTAATGAGAGTGGTAATCCAATTATCGTCAATGGTACTTATAAAAAGGCGACAAGTAAAACATATAAGGATGTTAATCTTTCAAATTTTATTCCATCTATCCAAATTAGTGAAACTGTAAAAGGAAGAAATATTTATAAAAATTATTGCAAAATGATGCAAGAATTTTCGAATTATTTAAAAGAGCAAGGAGTCACGTCAGATGATAAATTATTTGAAGGAAAGACTAAAGAATATATAAAAGAGTGGATGATGCAAAAAACAGGTGAAAACAAATCAGATTTTATTACAAATTTACCTAAATTATATGCAAGTATATACTCTGATATAGAACTAGATTCATTATTAGAGGTTATTGGAACTTATAACAAAGATTTTGATAAGGAAAAGTATAAATATATTACACCATGTATGTATATATCAGATAGTACTAGAGAAAATTTAACTTATAAAGATTTTTTTGAAGATGGTGGCTATAAAAAGTATGTATACATTTTAGTTGGTGATAAGGCAAAAAAAGGAGATCGTCCAACAGATATATGGGCATTGCTTGATAATACAACTGTTGAAGATGATCAAGATACTTGGTTAATTCCAAAAAGTGAAATAAGTACAAAAATACTTGAAAATAAAACATATTCAGAGTTTTATAAAATAATAAGTGGTAATGAATGGATTTATTATACAACATCAAAATAGAAAAGAGGGTGACTAAGATGATAAAAAAAGTAAATAATAAAGGTATGACGTTAGTTGAAATTGTTGTTGTACTTTTAATTGCTTCTATTATTATGACAATTACTGGTGGAATCTTAGTCAACTCATTAGGTTATTTTGATACAACAACCAAGAAATCTTTAGATAAACAAACATTAGATGGTGTTCTAGATTTTATTAGCAATGAAATCACCTATGCAACAGATGTAAGAGTATCAAATACTAAACCAGATGATAGAGATTGGCATTATCTTTATGTATTAAAAAATGATAAAAATAAAGGTAGACTTTATCGTGATGGTAAAGCAGTTTTTGATGATGATTATTATATTAATAATCGAGATTTACAAATGGATGTTAGAGGTTTTACCACTAATGGATATCGTTTGGATTTAACGCTTAAGTATTTAAATGGGACAGAAGAAGTATATTCAACAAAGAATACATATGAGCTAGTCAATTTTAATATTAATACAACTGATAAAACGACTTTATTTAGTAATATTTCTAGTACGACACAGTTATCAGAAAATACAAAACTTTATTATATAAAAGATGATTCGTCTAATAATAGCGATGATAATGAGAAAGAGGACAGTGAAATCACAGTTGCTAAACAGGTTGAATGTATTAATACGAAAAATAATCGTGGTGATTATGTAGAAGGAAGACATTATAGTAAAGGTGATTTTGTTTATTGTGATGGGTCATGGTGGCAGTTAATTCAAGATAAAAGCAATGCTACTTCACCTGATAAAAGTAAATCAAGATGGTGGAAAAAGATAGATAAAAATTATAGTCCACTCAGTGCATATACTAAAGGTGATATTGTTTTTTTTGAAAAAGAACAATGTTATTATCAATGCTTACAGGATATGTATTCTATGGGAGTTGGCAGTGATAGTTCTGATGGATATGCGCCAGATGGATTTAATGGAAAGCAGACCTATTGGAAGTATATTGGTCCTAAAAATACGGTTACAAAAGATGTACATAATTGTGATGATATTTCAATAAGAAGAACTGATACAGTTTTAAATAAATTGGATCAACTCACGGAAAGCCAAATAAATAGCATTCCTAAATATGATGTTAATAAAACGGATTATAAAATAGGTGATTATATATATAATGAAGAAAAAAACGGTGTTAAACAATATTATTTGAAAGTATTGGATGGATCTGGAGGTCCTGGATCAAGTGCATCTTCTGGATGGCAAATTTTATCTCGTGACTGGAATAAAAATAGTGCATACTTAAAGGGTGATATTGTTTTATATTCTGAAGCTCAAGATTTAGGATATCTTAAAGCCATGCAAAGTATAAATAAAGATAATAATCCAACAACGTGGCCACATATGTTAGAAATTGTTAATGGTAATCCAAATCCAAATTATTTTTGGAGTACAGTAAATTGATGGAGGTTGACACATGAAAAGTTTACCAATAGGTGAAGTATTAAAAGAATATGGGTATATTAATGAAGAACAGTTACAGATTGCATTAGATGCCCAAAAGAAAGATAGAAGTAAAAGATTAGGGGAACATTTAATAGATTTAGGTTTTGTTAGTGAACAACAAATGTTAGAAGCTTTATCTGATAAATTAGCTGAGCCTTTAGTTTCATTGGATAATATAGATTTTGATATTAATGCTGTTAAAAAGATTCCTGAAGCAATGGCACAAAAATATAATGTCATTGGGTATGCTTTTAATGATAATGTGTTAACAGTAGCAACAAGTGATCCTTTAAATTATTATGGATTAGAAGATGTAAGACTTGTTTCAGGTTGTCGTATTAGTGTTTCACTTGCAACAAAAGCAGATATTCAAATTGCTATTGAAAGATATTATTCAGATGTTGATACTTTGAATTTAGTAGATGATATTGATGAATCGACTTTACCTGAAGTAGAAGAGGATCTAAATTTATTTGATGCGAATGAAGATGATACACCTGTTGTTAAGTTATTAAATTCTTTATTAATTAGAGGATATAATAATAGTGCATCTGATATTCATATTGAACCTTTTGAAGATAAATTACACGTTAGAATGCGTATTGATGGAATGCTTGTTGATTATTTAGATTTAAATAAAAATATACAAGCGGCTTTGATTGTTAGAATTAAAATTTTATCTAACATGGATATTGCTGAAAAAAGATTACCTCAAGATGGTCATTTTATGGGAGTAATTGATGGAGTTGAATTAAATATTCGTGTCTCTGTTATTCCTACTATCTTTGGTGAAAAGATTGTTATGCGTTATTTGAATTCTAATAGTACTATTGACCGCTTAAGTACTTTTGGAATGACAGAAGAAAACTTTAATAAAATGAATCATATGATGTCTATGCCACATGGAATTATCTATGTAACGGGTCCTACTGGAAGTGGGAAAACTACAACACTTTATATGATCCTTGAAAAATTAGCTCAAGGACAAATCAATATTTCAACGATTGAAGATCCTGTGGAAAGAAAATTAAATCGTATTAATCAAATGCAAGTCAATACAATGTCTGGTCTTACATTTGATAGAGGATTGCGTGCTTTAATGAGACAAGATCCAGATGTAATCATGGTTGGAGAAACTCGTGATAAAGAAACTGCTGAAATTTCTGTTCGTGCAGCTATTACAGGACATTTGGTTGTCAGTACATTACATACGAACGATGCTATTAGTACGATTGTTAGGCTTGAAGAAATGGGTGTTGAACCTTATATGGTTGCTAACAGTTTAGTAGGTGTTGTTGCTCAACGTTTAATGCGAAAGGTTTGTCCTTATTGTAAAAAGGAAGTAGCTACTTCATTATCTGATCGTTTAGCTTTACAAGAAGGAATCAAATATATATCTAAAGGAACAGGCTGTCCTCATTGTAATCAAACAGGTTATAAGGGGAGAATTGCTATTCATGAAGTTATTGAAATAGATAGTAAAGTACGTAAAATGATTTCTAATCAAGAAGAAATAGATGATATTATGAAATATCTTGTTGAAGAACAAGGAGTAGAAACTTTAAGAGATCAAGCTTTAAAACTTGTTAAAGAAGGTAAAACAACAGTAGATGAATTCAATAAGATTATTGCTTATATTGATTAAAGGGGAATGTTATGGCAAATATTAATGATATTTTAAATGATGCAAGAATTAAAGGATGTAGTGATGTCCATATTGGTGAAAATACAGGTATAACATTGAGACAAGATGGAAAACTTATTGAATTTGAACAAACTTTTAGTAATGAAGAAATAAAAGAAATGATTTTATCAATGTGTAAAGATCGAATTTTAAAGATTGTAGAAAAACATGAAGATGCTGACTTTGTCTATGTAAATGATTTAGGAAGACATCGTGTTAATATTTATTTTCAACAAGGTTATATGACAGCCGCAATTCGTATCATCAATGAACAAATCAAGACATTAGAAGAATTAAATTTACCTGATGTTTTACATAAATTGGCTTTACTTCCTCGAGGACTTGTTCTAGTAACCGGTCCTACAGGAAGTGGAAAATCAACAACTTTAGCAGCAATGATTGATTTTATTTCTTCAATGAGAAATTGTCATATTCTTACCATTGAAGATCCAATTGAATATGTATATCAACAAAAACAAGCTCTTATTCATCAAAGGGAAGTCTATGAAGACGTTGATTCTTTTGATACAGCTTTAAAAAGTGCCATGCGTGAAGATCCAGATGTTATTCTTGTTGGAGAAATGAGAGACTATGAAACGATTCAAGCAGTTATTACTTTAGCTGAAACAGGCCATCTTGTATTTAGTACACTTCATACTATTGGTGCTCCTAAAACAATTGATCGTATTATTGATGTTTTCCCTCCTCATAAACAAGCTCAAATTCGTGCTCAATTAGCCTCTGTTTTACAAGCGGTTGTTACTCAACAACTTTTACCACTTGCAAGTGATAAAGGAAGAGCAGCTGCTTTAGAAATCATGATTGCTAATGACGCTATTAAAAATTTAATTAGGGAAAATAAAGGTCATCAAATAGAGACAATGATTCAAACTGGAAGAAATGAAGGAATGACAACATTAAATGCATCACTTGCTACTTTAGTAAATACTGGAAAAGTAAATCGTATGGTAGCAGAAAGATATTCTCTTGATGTTGGAGAATTAAGACAATTAATAAGATAGTTAAAAAGAATAAGCGAGTCTGCTTATTCTTTTGATTTGAGAAGGATGCAATTATTCATATATTGCATAACCTTTTATATACTCAAAAAGCAGCAGTATTAAAGATAGGTTTTAACACTGCTGTTTATTAAATACAAGTTCTTTTAGTGACACTACAAGAAATAATTACAAACTTGAATAACCTATTTTTTAGTAAGTTTTAAATTACTTACACACTTTTCTTGACAAACCCTTTGGTTTTTGAAAATAATTTTTTAATTCTTCAAATTCTTCAAAATCATATAGATGTTTTTGAAGATTACGAATTTGTTGTTTAGAAAAAGTGCTTATAAAATCACTGATATCTTCATGAAATTGCATTTTAATATACTTAATAATACTTTCCTTTGTTTCATCAAGAATACTATCTATTTCGTTATTTGCTTTTTCAGCTCTTTGGTTTGCTTCCTCCGCTTTTTTCTTCTCTTTCTCGGCTTTTTGATTCGCTTCTTCAGCTTTTTGCTTTTCTTCCTCGACTTTTTGATTCGCTTCTTTAATTTTTCTATCACGAGAACGAAGCAATATTTCATTATCTAAACGATCAAGATATTCTAGGTATGATTCTTCAGAAGATATATATTTGTCATGCATTTGTATCGCTTCCTTTATTCTATAATCTATTTCAATTTTATCATATGGTTTTTCGTTTTTAAAGAGATACATCAACTGATTAAAACTCGTCATTTCATTAATTACTTGATTGATATATTCGAGTTGAATAATTGTTATTTCCATGCGATTAAATGGATAGACAATATGATGTTCATCATCAACCATTCTAAAGTGACATTTATAAAGAGGAGCATTGTCTAAAATATGCTCATAACTAATAATTAATGATCTTACAACATGAGCACTAGTATAATCTTCTCCCTGTTTTACCTGTTGTCTTAAAAGTTCAGCATTATAAAGTTCAAAACGAACAAGTATCTCTTCATTTAAACCATAAGTTTGTAATTCGATATTGTAGAGATCACCTACATCATCAATAGCTAAAATATCTAAAATAAGTTTCTTTTCATAGAAATTTTTACCATATTGTTGTGCGTTTTTTAATTTAGTAGAAACAATCTCTCTGTCTAAAATAAGCTCTTGACAAATAAGGGTTCTAATTCTTTCATTTTCAACAAGCAAATGATGAAAATATAAATCATTTGAATATTTTTTAAAATTCTCTCTATTTTTGTTCATAAAAAGTCCTCCATTATTTATATTGACTTTTTATGAGTGTTTTTCTTTTTTTTTTATCAAAAAATTAAAATTTTTAAGTTTTGAAGATGTTTTTTTAATTCTTCAAATTCTTTAAAATCATATAAATGATCTAAAAGATCAAAAATTTGATATTTAGAAAGAGTATTTATAGAACTGCTTATATCTTCATGAAATTTTAGTTGAGAGTATTTGATAATGCTCTCTTTTGTTTCATCAATCATTTCTTTTATTTCATTGATTAGATTTTCATATTTTTTATTTGCTTCTTCAAGCTTTCTATCACGAGAACGTAAAAGTATTTGATTATCTAACAAGTCAAAGTATTCTAGATATTCTTTATATAAATTATACATATTTACCACTTCCTACTATCTATAATAGCATATTTTAAATAAACAAAGAATATGTAAAATAAATTTTTAAAGTGGAAATAAGTGGATTTAAAAGAGATTATTATATTAATTTGTTGATAGATACATGATACAATAGGGATAGGTGATTTTATGAAATTAGAACTTTTAACATATGAAAAAGAAAATCTTCCACGTGGTTGGAAACCTTATTATATATATTTAATCATGGTCGATCATATAGAAGTAGGAAGAATTGTCTTAAGAGAAGGTAGTAATGAAGAAAGATATTATGATGGACATATTGGTTATACGATAGAAAAGGAATACCGAGGGCATCATTATAGTAAAGATGCTTGTTTATTATTGTTTGATAAAGCAAAAGAAAAAGGATTTAAACAATTAATGATTACATGTTCTCCTGATAATATAGCAAGTCGTAAGATTATTGAGTCATTGCCATTTAAGTATCTTGAAACAAAAGAAGTACCTGCATGTTTGAAGAAAGATTTTGATCAAGGTGATTATATAAAAAGAATATATTGTTTGGATTTGGAGGAGTTATGAAATTTATACATTTAGCGGATTTACATTTAGGTAAAATTATTTATCAAAATAATCTATTAGATATTCAAATTGATTTATTAAATCAAGTGATGAATTATATGGTTCAAAAAAAAATAGATACTTTAGTAATTGCTGGAGATGTTTATGATCGTGCGATTGCCTCTAAAGAAAGTATAGTTGCTTTAAATCATTTTTTAGAAGCAATGATTTTACATTATCATAAAAAAGTATTGATCATTTCAGGAAATCATGATAGCAGTGAAAGACTTGATTTTGCAAGTTCTTTACTTCAAAGTCAAGGTTTGTATATTGTTTCTTATCCTGAAAAAGAAATAAGACCAATTGAAATAGAAGGTGTTTATTTTTATTTGGTTCCTTTTTTTAAACCTTCTTATATACGTTATTTATATGAAAAAGATGATTTAAAAACGTATCAGGATGCTTTTGCATATTATTTAAGTCAACAAACATTTGTTGAAGACCATCCTAAAGTTCTTGTAACACATCAATTTATTGCGGGAAATAAAGAAGTGATTAGAAGTGAAAGTGAAGTGATTCTTTCCGTGGGTGGTAGTGAAATTATTGATGTTGATTTATGTAAAGATTTTGATTATGTAGCTTTAGGTCATATTCATGCAAGTCAAAAAATTAAATATGATTATGTAAGATATGCAGGAAGTTTAATGAAGTATTCATTTGATGAAGTTCATCAAAAAAAAGGAATGGTTGAAGTAACTATTGATGAAACTGGGGTTTCTACGCAAATTATTCCTTTAAAGCCACAAAAAGATCTAGTGAAGGTCGTTGGAAAATATGAAGATGTTTTACATTATCCAAATAATGAAAATGATTTTGTAGCGGTAGAATTATTAGATAAACAAGTCATTGGTCATGCATATGATTTTTTAAAAGAAAAATACCCTTATTTATTACAAATTACTTATCAATCACTAGAAAAACTTAAAACAAATCAAACAGCTTCTTCCTTAGATGTTGAAAAACAATCTCCAATAGAAATATTTAAAGAATTCTATGAAAAAATGAAAGGTGAAGCAATGAGTCAAGAAAGTGAAGAAATTATTCAACAATTACTAGAGGAGGTAAGTGAAGATGATGCCCATTAGCCTTACATTATCAGCGTTTGGACCTTATCCAGATACAATCACAATCGATTTTGAATCATTTCAAGAAGATGGTCTCTTTTTAATTACAGGGCCTACAGGTAGTGGAAAAACGATGATTTTTGATGCCATGATCTTTGCTTTATATGGTAAAACAAGTGGTCAAATTAGACAAACGGACAGTTTAAGGTGTGATCATGCCTTAAATGAAATTCCTACTTTTGTTGAATTTTCATTTTCTTTGCATCAACAAAATTATACAATTAAAAGAAATCCTAAATATTATCTAGAAGGGAAAAAAACACCTAAACAACCTTCAGCGTTACTTACTTTACCAGATGGCAAAATGGTCGAAGGTATTAAAGAAGTCAATCAAAAAATGATTTCTTTATTAGGGGTCGATGATCAACAATTTAAACAGATTTGTATGATTGCTCAAGGAGAATTTACAAAATTGATTATGGCTTCAAGTGATGAAAGAGAAAAAGTATTAAGAGAGTTATTTCATAGTGAGACGTATCAAAAGTTAGAAGAAAAACTTAAAGTTCATCTAAAAACGTATCAGGAAAAATATGATTTATTATTGAATAAAAGGAAAGATTTGATGCAAGAATTACAAGTTGAAGATCATCAAGAATATTTATCTAAACAAACAAAACTTATCGCAAGTCAACAAAAAGAATATGATGATTTAAAAAAAGATTTAGATCAAAAGAAAGAACAATTACAACTCTATCGCTTGCAAAATCAACGATTAATACAATTAAAAGATTTAAAACAACAATTTCAAGATTTAAAGAAACAAGAAAATGATTATCAAGAATTAAATAAAACTGTAGATACTTTAAAAAAAGCACAAGAAACAAATTATTTATATATTTCTTATATTAAACAACAAAAGAAACTTCAAACCTTAAAATTAAATCAAGAAGATTTTTTAAAACAATTAAAAAAACTTGAAAAAGATTATCAAGAAAAAAAGGTACAAGCAGATTTTCTTGACTACAAACAACAAACAAAAGAAAAATTACAAAACCAAATTCAAGAAACGAAACAATTAATCAATCAAATCTATCAATATCAAAATGATTATCAAAACTTACAAACTCTAAAACAACAATATAGAATGTTAGATGAAGAACATAAACTCTTTTTAAAAAAGAAAGAAAAATTTGAAAATGGGTTGCAAAGAGATCAAGAAAGAATCCAAAGTGAACAACAAGTACAATCTAAATATGAACTAATCAAACAACAATATGTTCGTTTAAACGAACAAAAAGTAAAAGTTCATCAATTGTCGGATTATTATGATCAAATACTCAAACTTAATGAAAATAAAAGTGATTTACAAGAAGAGTATACAGTTGTTGAAAAACAAGTTGATCATGAAAAAATGCAATATAATAAAATGGAAAAATTGTATTTTAGAAAACAAGCAGGTATTTTTGCATTACAATTAAAAGAGGATCAACCATGCCCTATTTGTGGCTCTTTACATCATCCTCATCCGGCACAAATTGAAAAAGAAGATATAACAAAAGAAAAATTAGATCAACAAGCTAAAAAAGTAAAACAACAAGAACATAGGTTACAAGATATCTTACAAAAAATACTCTTGTCTAATCAAAAAAAGGAAATGCTTGTTAAACAAACAAAACAACTTTCAAGTGAACTTAATATTCAAGAAGAGATATCTAAAGAAATCTTTATTAAAGAATTAGATCATTTATCAAAAGATGAAAAAAGAATGAAAAAAGAATATCTTGAATTACAAGATGAACTTAAATATATTCAAAAGCTTAAAAAGAGTGTGGCTCTTTCATTGAAAGATATGTCTACTTATGAAAGTAAAGAATTAAAACAAGCACAAAGTCTAGAGAATATTCAAGTACAAATTCATCAATTATCTGGTAAATTAGATGATTCACTGCGACAATATGAAATTGGAGAAGTTAATAAAATTTATCAACAAGTTCAAAAAGAATATCGTCAACTTTCATTAGAAATAGAAACTATTCAACAGGATTATGAAAAGGTCAAAAATAAATATCTTGAAATAAAAACAAAAATTTCGTCATTGAATCAACAAATTATTCAAGAACAAGAAATATATGATGAATTAGATAATAAATATCATACTGCTTTAGATGCATTTATAAATGAAGAAGAATTTTTAAATTTAAAAACACAAATCAATCAAATCAGTATCTTAGAAAAGAAATATCAAGATTATTTAATTTCTTTAAAGAGTTTAAATGAACAGATTATTTCATTAGAAAATGAAGTCAAAGATTCAACATATGTTGATTTATCTTCTTTAAGTGAAACAATTAAAGAAGTAAATCAACAATTGAGAGAAAAAAATGATGATTTAGAAAAATTAAAAATAGATTATTCATTAAAAGAAAAAATGATCAAAGATATTCAAAAAATCAATCAACAATTAGAAAAAGATGAAGATACTTATCAAAGATATTTAGATCTTTATAATCTAGCAAGTGGTAAAAATAATGCAAGAGTGTCGATTGAAAGATATGTACTAGCAACTTATTTTGAAAATATGTTGATTTATGCCAATGTGATCATGAAACAATTGAGTCAAGGAAGATATCAATTATTAAGGAAAGATGATGCAGGTAAAGGAAGAAGTCAGCAAGGGTTAGAATTAGATGTTTTTGATCAAGAAAGTGGAAATATTAGAAGTATTAAGACACTTTCTGGTGGGGAATCCTTTAAAGCGGCTTTATCTCTTGCTTTAGGACTTTCAAGAATGGTTCAAGATTATGCTGGAGGAATTGAATTAAATACGCTTTTTATTGATGAAGGGTTTGGTTCTTTAGATAGTCAATCATTAGATCAAGCAATGAATTGTTTAATGGAATTGCATCATGAAAATAAATTAATTGGGATCATCTCACATGTTAGTGATTTAAAAGATCGTATTGAACGACAACTTGTAGTTGAAAGAAAACAAAAACAAAGTGTGATTCGGATGATCTAATCTTGCTTGTTTATCATTTCTATAGTAAAATAGAGAAGCATTTTAGAGGAGGAAAAAAGATGGCAAATAACAAGAAAAATGAAGCTATTACTGCTAGAGATGTTGATTTTGCTAAATGGTATACAGATGTATGTCGTAAAGCTGAATTAATGGATTATAGTGGTGTGAAAGGGTTTATTATTTATCGCCCTTATGGATATGCTTTATGGGAACAAATTCAAAATCATATGGATAAAAAATTTAAAGAAACAGGACATGAAAATGTTTATATGCCGATGTTGATCCCTCAATCTTTATTACAAAAAGAAGCTGATCACGTAGAAGGTTTTGCACCAGAATGTGCCGTTGTTACAAAAGGTGGTTTAAATGAATTAGAAGAAAATTTGATTATTAGACCTACTTCTGAAACATTGTTCTGTGAACATTATGCAAAAATTGTTAATTCTTATCGTGATTTACCAAAATTATATAATCAATGGTGTTCAGTAGTACGTTGGGAAAAAACAACAAGACCATTTTTACGTGGATCTGAATTTTTATGGCAAGAAGGGCATACAATTCATGCCAGTGAAGAAGAAGCAAGAAAAGAAACTTTACAAATGTTAGAAATTTATCGCTCTACTGCACAAGATTTACTTGCAATTCCAATGGTTACTGGACGTAAAACTGAAAGTGAAAAATTTGCTGGAGCTGAAGAAACTTATACAATTGAAGCTTTAATGCATGATGGAAAAGCTTTACAATCAGGAACATCTCATTATTTTGGTCAAGGTTTTGCAAAAGCTTTCGATGTTAAATTCTTAAATAAAGATAATAAACAAGAATATGTTTATCAAACTTCTTGGGGAGTATCAACACGTTTACTTGGAGCAATCATTATGGTTCATGGAGATGATAATGGACTTGTTTTACCACCAAGAGTGGCACCAATTCAAGTGATGATCGTTCCAGTTATGCAACATAAAGAAGGTGTTTTAGATAAGGCTTATGAAATTGAAAAACAATTAAAAGCAGCTGGACTTCGTGTTAAAGTGGATGCTAGTGATAAAACACCAGGTTATAAATTTGCAGATGCTGAAATGAGAGGAATTCCATTAAGACTTGAAATTGGACCTAAAGATATTGAAAAAGGACAATGTGTCTTAGCTAAAAGATTAGATGGTACAAAAGAAACATATGCTTTAAATGAAGAATTACCAAATACAATTCATCAATTATTAGACCAAATTCATGATGAAATGTATGCAAAAGCATTGAAATTTAGAGATGAAAACATTAGAACTGCGAAAACATATGATGAATTTAAAGAAATCTTAAATACTAAAGCAGGATACATTCGTATGATGTGGTGTGGAGATGAAGCTTGCGAATCTCAAATTAAAGAAGAAACAGGGGCTACATCTAGATGTATCAAAGAAGACGAAGAAGCATTTGGTGATGTTTGTCCAATTTGTGGTAAACCAGCTAAAAAAGTTGTTTACTTTGCAAAAGCATATTAAGGCATTCAATTGAATGTCTTTTTTAATTGACGATTTTTTCACATCAAAGATATAATAAACAAAAGGAAGTCATTATCTTAATGTCAAACATTAAAATATAAGTAATGTCTAAAGACAACAATGAAGAATAAAAAAATACAATACTTCATCACACTTTACTGAAATGGTTGGAATAATTTTATTTATCATTTTTTCATTTTTGTTTATACATTTATATTACAAAAAAATTATAGTTCGAATACTTTAGAAGCTGCTGTTGATCGAGATATTGAATGTTCAGATGCTATTATGAAATTGATTTCTAATAAGATTACTCAGGAAGATTTTTTAGATATTAGTTCAAAAAAGGATATGTCCAAACAACGTTATCAAACATTACAAAAAAGTCTTAATGAATTAAGAACATTAAATTCAACACGTTATTTATATACTGCTAAAAAAGATCAACAAGGACATTTAGTTTATGTTATTGATGTTTAGATTTAAATGCAGATGATTTTGCTTATCCAGGAACACGTATTGAAAAAGAAATGATTCCCTATATTAATCAGGCTTTAAAAGGAAAAAAGGTATATTCTCAAGAAATTGTAGATACAACATGGGGACATATTTTTACAGCTTGTTATCCTATTTATGATCAAGAAGAAATAGTAGGTGCTTTATGTATTGAGATGGATATGGAATCTTCTTATAAGTTTTTAGAAGCAAGTAATCGGGATTCTTATAAAGTAGCCTTTATTGCTATTTTTGTTGCTTTAATGCTTTTTATTTGTATTTATATTTCTTTTAGAAAACAAAAATTAGCTGATCAAGCTCAACAACAATTACTAGAAGAAACTGCTAAAGTTGTCAATGCTGCAAGCCAAGCTAAATCTTCATTTCTATTTAACATGTCACATGATATTCGTACACCAATGAATGCTATTATTGGCTATAGTCAATTAGCAAAAAAAGAAATGAATGACATTTCTAAAGTAAGTCAGTATCTTGATAATATTCTTTTATGTGGACAAAAGATGTTATCGATTATCGATAATATTTTAGAAATAACACGTATTGAAAATGATAAGGTACAAATAGAATATACAATTAAAGATATTGAGCAAATATTTGATGTTTGTTTAATGATGGAAAAACCGGCTATTGAAGAAAATGCTTTAGATATTCAAGTTAATAAAGAAATCATTTATCTTTATGTTTATGTTGATGAAGTACATTTATTAGAAATTATTTTAAATCTGTTTAGAAATTCTATTAAATATACCAATCAAGGTCGAAAGATTATTTATTCATTAAAACAAGAAATGCTGGAAAATGAATGTATCAATATAATTACTATTTGTGATAATGGATGAGGAATGTCAGAAGAGTTTCAAAAACATATTTTTGATTCTTTTTCTCGAGAACGTTCTTCTTCAGACAGTGGTATAGAGGGTACAGGACTTGGAATGGGGATTGCTAAAAAGCTAATTGATTTAATGAATGGAACAATTAAAGTTGAAAATCAATTAGGTAAAGGGACGAGATTTACTGTTAAAATACCAAGTAAAATATCTCAAAAAGAAGATATTTTATATCAACCTTCTTTAGAGCCGATTGAAAATAGAAATCTTAATAATAAAAAAATTTTATTATTTGAAGATAATGATTTTAATGTAGAAATTATTATTGAATTATTAAAAGAAAAAGGATTATATCTTGAAAGAGTGGCTAATGGTATAGAATGTTTAGATATTTTAAAAGAAAAAGATTATGATCTAATATTAATGGATATTCAAATGCCTTTAATGAATGGTTACGATACGACCATTGCAATTAGAAAATTAACTGATCAACAAAAAGCACAAATACCTATTATTGCACTTACAGCTAATGCTTTTGCGGAAGATCGTCAAAAAGCATTGGCAGTAGGTATGAATGATTTTATTGCTAAACCGATAGATCTGCAAATTTTATTACCATTATTAGCAAAATACTTATAAATCGATTATTTGATCGGTTTATTTTTATTGACAAAAAATAGAAAATGAATTATTGTTGATATGTCAACTATAGGAGGAACTATGAATTTAACACGTTTAATTTCTATTCTTCATAATCAAAAAAACAGTTATATGAATGTTCAACTTAAAGATATAGGACTATCTCATGGACAAGCAATTGCTTTAAAGATTATTTATGAAGAAGCTACAATCAAACAAGAGGATTTAAATAAAAGATTACAGATTGATAAAAGTGCGGTTACAAGAATATTAAATACTTTAAAAGAAAAGGGTTTGATTATTAAAGAAATAGCCAAGGAGGATAAAAGAAATCAAATGATTTCTTTAACTGAAAAGGGAAAAGTTCTTTATCCTCCAATAAAGAATATTATTGAAAAAACAAATGAAGTAATGTTAAAAGGTATTAATCAAAATCAACAAACATTATTAAATGAATTAATTTTAAAAATGAAAGATAATTTGGAGGAAAAAAATGAAAAATGATGATAAAATGGGAACTAAAAAGGTTTTACCTTTATTAGTAGAATTTTCAATTCCAGCAATTATAGGAATGTTAGTTAATGCAATTTATAATATCGTCGATCGTATGTTTATCGGAAATGCACCAGAACTTGGATCTGTTGGATTAGCAGGTATTAGTATTTGTTATCCAGTAACCCTTGTTTTAATGGCTATTTCTTTAATGATTGGGATGGGTGGTGCGACTCGTTTTTCTATTGCTTTAGGACAAGGTAAAAAAGAAGAAGCAGGTAAATATATGGGAAATGGGTTGACTTTAACGATTATTTTAGGTTTTTTATTTATGATTTTAGGAAATCTTTTTTTAGCACCAATGTTAAAGGTGTTAGGTGCTTCTAAAACTGTTTTACCATATGCTGAAAGTTATTTAAGTATTATTTTATATGGGGCTGTTTTTCAATGTGTAGCGATGGCTGGTAATAACTTTTCTAGAGCACAAGGTAATCCTAAAAATGCAATGATTTCTCAATTAATAGGAGCAGGTTTTAATATTCTATTTGATTATATTCTTATTTGTCTTTTACATATGGGAATGGAAGGAGCTGCACTTGCAACAATTGGTGGTCAATTATTAAGTGCTTTATGGCAACTTGCTTTCTTATTTGGTAAACGTACGATTATTTCTTTAAATATTTCATTACTTAAATTAAAATTAAGTGTTTCTAAACAGATTATTCAAACAGGAATACCAGCTTTTTTAATGCAAATATCGAATAGTGTTTTAAATATTATTTTGAATGCGTCTCTTGTTAAATATGGTGGAGATTTAGCGTTAAGTGCTATTGGTATTGTTACAAGCATTCAAACATTGATTTTAATGCCAATTACTGGTTTGATGCAAGGTCAACAACCATTGATTTCATATAATTATGGTGCTTTAAAAATGGATCGTGTTAAAGAAACATTAAAATACGCAATTATAGGTGCTACAATGATTGCTTTGATTGGTTTTATCGCAGTACAATTTTTTACAAAAAGTATTGTCTATATGTTTAATGATGAAGCAGATGTTGTAAAATTATGTAGCCATGCTTTACATATTTGGTTTATGTGTTTACCGGTTATTGGTGCACAAGTAATGTGTGCAAACTATTTTCAAGCGATTGGTAAGATAAAAATATCAAGTGTTTTAAATTTATTGAGACAAATTATTATTTTAATTCCTTGTATCATAATTTTTTCATCGATTATAGGTTTAGATGGTATTTTTATAGCTGTCCCTGTTGCGGATCTATCAGCGTTTATTATTACTGTTTTATTATTAAAAAATGCCTTAAAAAAAGAAGCCTGAGCTTCTTTTTAATTATATCTTTTTACAACGAATTGATTCAATAACAGGTTGATTTTCTTTTTTTACAGTTCCATTATTATCTTCTACTTTTACATCTTTACAAATTTGATCAACAATGTCCATGCCTTCATAAACATAACCAAAAACAGCATATTGACCATCCAAATAAGTAGAATCACTTTGAACAATAAAGAATTGTGAAGAAGCACTATCATTATCTTGACTTCTTGCCATAGAAAGAGCTCCACGTGTATGACTTAAAGGATTTTTTACCCCATTATCTGAAAATTCTCCCTTAATTGTTTCTTTACTTCCACCAGTGCCATCTCCTTTAGGATCTCCACCTTGAATCATGAAACCATCAATAATACGATGAAAAGTTAAATCATCATAAAACTTTTCTTTACTTAACTTTACAAAGTTTGTTACTGTAATTGGTGCTGTATCAGCATCAATTTCAGCATAAATTGTTCCATAATCTTTAACTTTAATTTCAACTTGATAATTTCCTGATAAAGTTTTTGTTTTTTTAGTTGCTTTTTCTGTTGTTGTTTTAGAAGAACATCCAGCAATGGAAACAACAGTCATTAAAACTAAAAGTACTTTTAGCAATTTTTTCATTCATTTCACCTCTTTCAATATTATAACAAATATGAATTATGAAAAAAAGATACTCAATAAGACTTGATTGTGCTAAAATACATGAAAGAGGTTTTAAAGATGAGAGAAAAAAGAATTGTATTAGTAAATGATGTAACAGGATTATCAAGATGTTCAGTAGCCTGTCAATTGCCAATTATTTCAGCTATGGGAATTGAAACAGCTTTTGTACCAACAGCAATTTTATCTATCAATACATATCATAAAGATTTCTTTTTTGATGATTATACATCAAAGATGAATGATTATATTGAAACATATAAAAAAATGAATATTGATTTTGATGGAATATGCAGTGGCTTTTTAGGATCTGCGAAACAAATAGAAATAGTAAAAGAATTTTTTAAAGATTTTAAAACAGAAAAAAACTTTATTTTAGTAGATCCAGTCATGGGTGATCATGGAAAACTTTATCCGACTTATACGCGAGAAATGCAAGAAAAAATGAGAGAACTCATGCCTTATGCGGCAATTGTTACACCTAATTTAACAGAATTGTGTGCTTTGATTGATGAAGCTTATCATGAAACAAGCAATGAGCAAGAACTTAAGCGCATGTGTGAAAAATTAAGTCAAATGGGTCCAAAAATGATTGTAGTAACGGGTATTTCTATTGGTCATCAAATTTTAAATTTTGTTTATAACCATGGAAAAGTTGAAAAAATCTATGCAAAACGTATTGGAGAAGATCGTAGTGGCACAGGAGATGTTATTTCTGCAGTAATTGCAGGAAGCTATTTGAAAGAGCAAAATTTTTTAGAAGCTGTTAAAAAATCAACAGATTTTGCTTCTAAATGCATTCAACATTCTGTAGATATTGATGCTCATCCACATATGGGATTATGTTTTGAACCATTATTAAAAGAATTGGGGGATTAAGATGATATTATATACATTATATAAAAATAGTTATATTGATATTGCACATTTAGAAAGTACTAAAGGGATTACATGTTATGTTAATTCGACAAATCGTTGTACATGTTCATGTACATTTTGTTTAAGACAAACAAAGGAAATGATTGAAAATAATTCCTTATGGTTAAAAGAAGAACCAACGGTTGATGAAATTATTCAAGAATTTGAAAAATATGATTTAAATGATTTTAAAGAAGTTGTTTTTTGTGGTTTTGGTGAACCACTTATAAGACATGATGATTTAATGAAAGTTGCTAAGTATTTAAAAGAAAGAAAACCTGATCTACCTACAAGAGTGAATACCAATGGATTATCTTCTTTATATAATAAAAGAGATATTACACCTGAATTTGAAGGATTATTAGATACTGTTTCTATTAGTTTAAATACAAGCAATAAAGAAGATTATTTAAAACTTACAAGAAGCCAATATGGAATTGATTCATTTGATGAATTATTAGATTTTGCTAAAAAATGTAAAGCCTATGTGCCTCATGTTGTTTTAACGATTGTTGATACAACAATTCCTGAAAAAGATGTAGAAATTTGTAAACAGATTGCTCAAAATATTGGGGTAACTTTAAGAATAAGACCATTTGAAGATTAGTGAGGAAAGAAAAAATGATGCAATTATCTCGTGAAGAAAGATTACTTCATATAGGAAAAATGACCAATGTAAGAGATTTAGGTGGTTATGAAACACAAGAAGGATATTATACAAAATCACATAAATATGTTAGAAGTACATGTCCAAGTGGGATCAGTGATGATTTAAAAGAACAATTTTATCAATATGGTATTCGCACTGTCATTGATTTAAGAAGTGATTATGAATTAGTTCATCAACCACATAGTTTAAAAGGGTATAAAGATATAGAGTATTATCATATTAATTTACTACAAAATGAAAATATGTCAGTATTACCAAATGATATTAAAGACTATCAAGATTTAAGTGGTTTTTATATTTTTATGATTGAAGCGAATAAAAAACAATTTAAAAAAGTATTTAATATCTTTTTAAATCATCCTTATGACTGTACATTATTTAATTGTTCTGCAGGTAAAGATCGTACAGGTGTTATTGCATGTATGTTATTAGATCTAGCGGGATGTCATGAATATGATATTGTTAAAGATTATTCAGAATCTTATGAAAATAATATGGCAATGATTAAACAATTGGAAGAAATGATACCAAGTGAAGATGAAAAATTCTTAGGTTCTGATCCAAGAGTGATGATGAAATTTATTGCGTATTTAAGAGAAAATTATGGTAGTACTAAAGGATATTTATTAAATATTGGTTTTAGTGATGAAGAAATTGAAGAAATTAAAGAAAATTTCATAATTTAAAAGAAAAAAGGCCTCCTATTGTCATATATAAACATAGGAGGTTTTTTTATGAAGGCATTAACGTTTAAAGAAAAACAAGATGTTTTAGAAGATCTATTTAAAAAGTATCACCGTGCTGTTTTACAACTTAAATGTTTAGAAGAAAGGAATTTTTATCCATCGATTCAATTTGATACCGTTAAAGAAAAGAAGATGTATTATCAAGATAAAGGAAGTCAATTGAATGATCAATTGGTGTTAAAAGAAGAATTAGAGAAAGTTATTGCAACATTTGAATTTATTTTAGATTGTTTATCGATGGAGAGTAAAATTATTATTGAAAAAGAATTTATAGAGAGAGTTGGTAAAGATTGGTGGATTGATTATTATTCTCGGAGTACATACTATCGTCTTAAAACAAGGGCCATGGAAGAAACTTTGTTCTATTTTAGTTGTTTATAAAAATCATAAAGTTTAAATATAAAGCAAAGAATAACCAAAGAATATAAGGAATATTTAGATAAAAACTTTTTGGATTAATTTTTTTAAAAATGATCAACATATAAATAACAGTAAGAATCAAAGCTATTAAAATCATTAATGAAAGAAAATAATTATGAAGATTAAAAAAGAAAAGTGGCCAACAAAAATTAATAAATAATTGAAAAGAGTAGACAATTAAGGCATTTTCACGTTTAGGATCATGACTGATATAAATAAAATAACTAGAAATTCCCATCAAAATATAAAGAAGGGTCCAGACAATAGGAAATAACCATCCTGGAGGAGCCAATAAGGGGGTATTTAAATTGCTATATGTTTCCATTTGATTATTTGTGATAAAAGCGCTTATAGCACCTACTAATAAAGGAATAATCAAACTAATAATGAATGTTCTTTTTTTCATAATGTTCACCTAGTTTAGTATATCCCTATTTATTTAAAAATATACGTTCAAATCATGAATGAGATGTTATATAATAGAATATATTGGAGAAAGAGGTAATTATGAAATTAGTAAGTTGGAATGTAAATGGAATAAGAGCATGTTTACAAAAAGGTTTTTTAGATAGCTTTTATCAATTAGATGCAGATATTTTTTGTGTTCAAGAAACTAAAATGCAAAGTGGTCAAGCAGATTTAGAGATTGAAGGGTATCATTATTATTTAAACAGTGCTGTTAAAAAAGGGTATAGTGGAACACTTATTTATAGTAAAGAAAAACCATTGAATGTTTTTTATGGAATGAATAAAGAAGAACATGATCAAGAAGGTAGATTAATTACTTTGGAATTTGAAAATTATTATGTCATTACTTGTTACACTCCTAATAGTCAAAATGAACTCAAACGTCTATCTTATCGTATGAAATGGGAAGATGATTTTTTAACGTATCTTGAAAGTTTAGATAAACCAATTATTTTATGTGGTGATTTAAATGTTGCTCATCAAGAAATAGATTTGAAAAATCCTAAATCAAATCGTAAAAATGCAGGTTTTTCTGATGAAGAAAGAGAAAAAATGACTCAGTTATTAAATCACGGTTTTATCGATACGTATCGTTATCTTTATCCTTTACAAGAAGGTGTTTATTCTTGGTGGTCTTATCGTTTTAAAGCAAGAGAAAAAAATGCGGGATGGCGTATTGATTATTTTATTGTTAGTGATAGCTTAAAGGATAAGATTATTGATGCAACAATTGAAACAGAGATTATGGGAAGTGATCATTGTCCTGTAACTCTTACAATAGATCTTTAGCGGAGGTGTATTATGAATATAATACAAATGATTAACGTTTCACCACTAGTCACAATTTCTATTATTGCCTTGACTATTGATCTAACGATTTTTGGTTATTATTATATTAAAGCAAAGCATTAAAAAACTGCTACGTTTATTTGTAGCAGTTCTTTTTATTTTTCTAAATGTTTACAACTGTAATAAGAAGGAATACCATCTTTATAAGTAACATGTACTTCACCTTGAATAAGTGGATATAAATATTCATATAGTTCTTGAGTAATATCATTTCCTTCTTCATTGATCCATTCTACAGGAATTTTTTGTTCATAGTTAGCAACTTCTCTTACATCAGTAGAAATATAATCGATTTCATAAGGATGATTAGAAAGACGCTTAAATCCCATTACATGACCAGAAACGTTTTCTAAAGCTTTATCGATAGCTTTAGAACCAATAACAAATGATTCATTTAAATCTGTTTTACTAGCAATGTGCATAGCACATCTTTGTAAAACGTTTAATTCAATACTTCTAACTTTACATCCAAATTCTTTAAATACAAGAGATTCAAGTAATTTTCCTGTTCCTGAATGTAAGACGTGTCCAAAAGCATCTTTTTTAGCGTATTTACTATCATCATCTAAGAAGTGACCGTTTTGATCTCTGATACCTTCAGATACAGCAATGACAACACATCGTTTTCTTTTCATGACTTCATGAATATCTGCTAAAAACTTATATTTATCAAAAACAACTTCTGGTAAATAAATAAGATCAGGAGCTACATTATATTCATTTCTCGCAAGAGCAGCAGCGGCAGTTAACCACCCTGCATTTCTTCCCATGATTTCAATGATTGTAACGGATTGTAATTGATAAATTAAACTATCATGTACAACTTCTAAGATAGAAGCAGCAACATATTTAGCGGCAGAACCAAATCCTGGTGTATGATCTGTTCCCATTAAGTCATTATCAATGGTTTTAGGAATACCAATAAAATGAATATCACTATTAATATATTTAGCGTAATCATCTAATTTCATAACAGTATCCATTGAGTCATTACCACCAATATAGAAAAAATCAGTGATTTCTAATTCTTTTAAAATTCTAAACAATTTAACATAAGTATCTTCGTCATCTTGAAAAGTAGGTAATTTATAACGGCAAGAACCTAAATACATGGCAGGTGTTTGTTTTAAAGCATTGATTTTATCACCATCATCAAATTCTTCTAATAAATCCATATATCTACCTTCGAGTAGACCTTTGATACCATTGATCATCCCATAAACATTTTCAAATTCTTGAGATGCTTTAGCACGATGAATAATCCCAGCAAGACTAGCATTAATTGCGATTGTGGGTCCTCCAGATTGTCCAATAATACAGTTTCTTTTCATATTCTTCTTGTCTCCTTTAACGCCTTTATTCTATCAAATACCCGCATTAAAGAAAAGTAATCTTCTAGTCTTTTTGTCTTTTTTTGATGAAAATAAGGATAATGATTAAAACAAGTAAAATGATGAGAGTTATAAAATAAAGTAATAAATGATTATTTTCTTTTTTTGAAATGATATGAAAAGATAAAGCTTTTTCTTCAATAAAAAGTTCAAAGAGATTAATTGTTACTACATTTTGTTGATATTTGCCAACATTGCTGGAAATAATTGTACCTGGCATAGTAATTTTAAAAGAGCAGGTAGCATTACTAGAATTTAAAAGTTGTAAAGTATTTTTATAATGATTCAATTCTGAAGTATCGAGCATATTTTTAGGAATATCAATAGATAAAATATATTTATTATTTTGTTTTGTAAGCGTAGAAATTTCTTTAATAAAAGAAGTAGGAGATTCTATCGAAAGTGAAGAATCGGTTTGTTTTTTTATTGTCCAATCTTTAAAAAAATCATAATCCAATAATTGTTTTTTTATTTGTGAAATAGACATGCTATATTTTTCTAAAATTTGAGGCTCTATTGTAAGTTCACCATAAAGAGTAGGTTTTTTTATTTTAGAATAATTTAAAGAAACTAAACAGTCTACACAGCCAGTAAGTAAAAAAGTAAAAGATAAAGTTATACAAATTTTTAGTATTTTTTTCATAGAATCCTCCAAATAAACAATAGGTTTTGTTATAATTATTAACAATTAAATACATTTTTAGTTCATATTTCTGTATTAAAATAAATTAGGTGATAGAAATGAAAATCGATATTGTTTATACAACAAAATCTAAATATATAAAGTGTGTCGCTGATGAAATGGCAAGGTGGGTCAAAACACATGCTCAAGATTTAAATCATTATCATAGTGATCATGATGTTGATTTACTTGTTATTGGGTTTGATGATACGTTATTTGAAGATAAACAGTTGCTGGAATTTATACAATCATTAAGTCGGCAAAATGTAAAAAATCTAGCATTGATCAATTGTTTTTTTATTAATAGCAAAAGATTGATGAAAGTAATTCATCTTTGTCAAAATCAACAATTACCTCTTATGAGAGAACAATATACTTTTAAAATGTCCTTTGATCAAAGAAAGGAAATCAATCCTCTTATTATTGATAATGCAAGACTTTATATAGAAGATATGGTAAATGTTATACGAAATTACTATTAGGAGCGAGGCTCCTTTTTTATTTTCTTATTGTAATAAAAAAATATTAAATCAATAAAATTATATTGACACTAATTTATCAACGTGATATATTTTTGTCAAGATTTCTAAAAGGGAATGGAAATCAATAAAAAAGGGGGAAAACTTATGAAAAAACTTGAAATCATTATCAGACCAGAAAAGTTAGAAGATTTAAAAGATATTTTAACAGTTTCTGGTGTAACAGGTATGATGATTTCCAATATTATGGGGTTTGGAAATCAAATGGGTTATACACATCAATATCGAGGTGTCACATATTCTGTTAATCTTGTTTCAAAATTAAGAGTTGAAACAGTTGTTAAAGATGAAATCGTTCAAGAAATTGTTGATAAAGTTACTGAAACTTTATCAAGTGGAAATGTAGGAGATGGAAAAATCTTTATTTATCCAGTTGAAGAAGCGATTCGTATTCGTACTGGAGAAAAAGGGGAAAACGCATTATAAAAATTGAGGGGGATTTATTATGAGTGAAACATTTAGCGTATGGTTTCTAATTGGCGCCGCACTAGTATTTTGGATGCAAGCTGGATTCGCCATGGTAGAAGCAGGATTTACAAGATCAAAAAATACAGGGAACATTATTATGAAAAACTTAATGGATTTCTGTATTGGGACATGTACATTTATTTTAATTGGTTTTAGTTTATTATTAGGAGAAGATTTACTTGGTTTTATTGGTAAACCAGGATTTGATATATTTACAAGTTATGCAAACTTTGATTTTTCAAACTTTGTTTTTAACTTAGTGTTCTGTGCAACAACTGCTACTATTGTTTCAGGAGCAATGGCAGAAAGAACAAAATTCTTATCTTATTGTGTTTATTCAGGAGTTATTTCAGCACTTATTTATCCAATTGAAGCTCATTGGATTTGGGGTGGTGGATGGTTATCACAACTTGGATTCCATGATTTTGCTGGATCATGTGCAATTCATATGGTTGGTGGTATCTCTGCATTAATTGGTGCTAAAATCTTAGGACCTCGTATTGGTAAATTTGATACAGATAAAAATGGAAAAGTTGTTAAAGTTAACGCGATTCCAGGACATAACATTACTGCTGGAGCTTTAGGTGTCTTTATTCTTTGGCTTGGATGGTATGGATTCAATGGGGCAGCGGCTACAACTGTTCCACAACTTGGTTCAATTTTCGTAACAACAACAGTGGCACCAGCCATTGCAACTGTTTCTTGTTTGATCTTTACTTGGATCAAATATGGTAAACCTGATGTTGGTATGTGTTTAAATGCTTCACTTGCAGGTTTAGTAGCAATCACTGCTGGATGCGACGTCACAGATGTTTTAGGATCGATTATTATTGGTGCTGTTGCTGGATTACTTGTTTGCTTTGGGGTTTGGTTCTTAGATTATAAATTACACATTGATGATCCTGTAGGTGCTGTTGCTGTACATTGTTGCAATGGTATTTGGGGAACAATTGCTGTTGGTTTATTTGCGACAACTTCTGCACCAGAAAGTACTTTAACAGGTTTATTCTACGGTGGTGGATTTGATTTATTAATTAAACAATTAACAGGTGTTTTATCAGTAGGTATTTGGACAGCGATTACTATTACAATTACTTTCTTTATCATCAAAAAAATCTTTGGATTACGTGTATCTGAAAGAGAAGAAATCATGGGTCTTGATTTAGAAGAACATGGATGTGAAGCTTATCCAGAATATATTAAAAAATAATTTTTGAAGGGTCATTAAATTGACTCTTTTTTATTGTAGAAATAAGCAAAGTAGATTATACTTTTCATGGGTGAGGGGAGTATATGAGTAAAAGATTAGAACAATATTTTTATTTAGTTTTAGGTTCAACATTGTTGACACTAGGTATTTGGCTGTTTGTGACACCAAATCAAATCAACTTTGGGGGAATGATTGGTTTAGCTCAATTAATTGATTATTTTATACATAAGTTTTTAGTTTTACCAAAATCATTGAATACATTAGGAATGATCAACTTATTAATGAATATTCCATTATTTATTTTCGGATATAAAATAATGAATAAAGAATTTTGTTTTAAAACAATTATTTCTTTAATTATCCAAACGGTATTACTATCCATTCTTCCAGCAATCAAAGAACCGATTGTTGAAGATGCTTTATTAAATGTTGCCTTTGCGGCCATTATTTGTGGAATAGGAGTAGGGCTTGCACTTCGAAGTAGTGGATGCTGTGGGGGTATTGATATTGCGACAGTTTGTTTAGTTAAGAAAAATCCAGATTTTAAAGCAGGGCAGCTTTCTATAATATTTAATGTTGTTTTGTTTGGAATATGTTTATTTATTTATGATATTAAAATTATTATGTATTCAATTGTCTTTGTCGCAATTCTTTATACAACAGCAGATAAGTTCCATCTACAAAATATCAATGTAGCGGTCTTAATATTTACAAAGAATAAAGAAATTAAAGAAGCGATTATGAAACAAATGGGTAGAGGAGTTACCTATTGGATGGGCAAAGGCGCTTATACGGAAACAGATCAAGAAATTCTTTATGTGGCAATCAATAAATATGAAATTCAACAACTTAATAAAATTGTTTCTTCATTAGATCCCAAAGCCTTTGTTACATTAGCACAAGGTCCAATGGTTCATGGAGGGTTTGAAAAAAGATTATAAAAAAAGGCATCAAAATGATGCTTTTTTTGTATACGTAAAATCAAATAAAAAAATGGTGGTTCCGGGCGGAATCGAACCACCGACACGAGGATTTTCAGTCCTCTGCTCTACCGACTGAGCTACGGAACCATCATTTGGCGGTCTGGACGGGACTCGAACCCGCGACCTCCGCCGTGACAGGGCGGCA
>OJMP01000268.1_pt1 | contig 53262 bp, 50 predicted proteins | sample 1597311 | NCBI WGS metagenome assembly OJMP01 (sample SAMEA2452134, study PRJEB22498) | human gut metagenome | biome: human feces; feature: human gut; material: feces | place: Australia | collected 2012 | reverse complement strand
CAGACTATTCATGCACGGCTGAGATAATAAGGGGCTATCAGTAAGCTTCACTAACGTGTTGCATTTTCTGGCTCAAAAAGGAGAAAAATTCAGATTTGAGATATTCGTAAATCAGTGATTATCAATAACGGGAATTCCTCTCATGCCGCATTGGCATGGATGGGGGAATCGAACGACTAATTCAAAGCTTAAATGAAAAAGCCGTGCCGATAGGGTACACATTATCTTATAAAAAAAGCCGGAATGCATTCTACATTCCGGCTTTTTTTATAAGATATGAATTGATTTATTTTTTATATATTACTTCTATATCATCTACCCATAATTTACTCTCTGGAGCTCCCCAAAATTTATCTCCTTCTTTACTAGATGAACAAACAATAGCAAAACGATATTTCTGATTTATATCAAACTCTGCGTCACCATAATCTAAAGTTATAGTAAATTCTTTCCATTGTCCGTCAGTACTTCCTCCTTCAACTCCTCCTTTTGCTACAACACGACTAGAAGTATAAAAATTATTATCACCAGATTCTCCTGTCAGATAATCTGAAAAACCAGTCTCATCATATTCTTCTGTAGTATATAAAGATACCTTTATAGAATATTGATCAGCATATTCACCTTTAGATACATCTATGGTAGCTTTATCAGTTGCATCTGATTCACATGTATAGAAATCCTTACCTGATTCATATTTATACCATCCCTTTACTGCAACTGGTCTTCCTAAAGAATTATTAAATTGATTACCAAATTTTGTACTATTCAGAGTATTACCCGCATTAGTACTCCATGTCCCTAGAAATAGAGAGCCTGTTGTTATTGTAGGTATCAAACCTCCAACACCACCTTTGGAATTTATAGTTCTAAGTAATGCACTCTTACCATTATGACCTTCACTTTCTTCAGTAACTAACCAACCACTTACTCCTAACATAGGTTTAAACATTCCCATTTCTACTATGCCATAATTACTTGTACACCATCCTGTTGGAGTAGTAAAGGTTTCCTCATTCCCCAACATCGGTTTATGTGTAACAGGATCCCACTCTTCAAAATCATAACTAACTACAAAAGCACGTCCTGAAATAGAAGCCGTATAAATTTTAGAACTTCCATCTTCAGCTACGACAGTAAAAATAGCCTTATTTGAAGAAAAATCCACAGTTGCACCACTTGCAGGTGTTACAGTTGCTTTAGCAGAAACTTCAATAGTAGGCACCAATTTCTTCAAATCATCTGTTGTTACATCTTTTAAAACCTCAAAAACAATAGTCCCGTCTTCTTCATTGACTATTGGTTCTGAAAAAACGACAGCATTAGCTTCAACAGATTTATCAAAAGTAAAACTCAAAATTTTAGCCTCAGTACTTTCTGTTCCAGCCAACTTAGTTCCCTTATAATCAACCTTAACCTGCAATGTTCCACCACCAACTTTAACGTCGACAATCATTGCAAGATTTCCACTACCAATAGTACCGGAAACCGCTACATCACAGTCTCCTACTAAAAGAGTCATCTTTTGATTACCAGAAAACTTATAAGAAGTACCTTCTACCGTTACAGGACAGTTTTCCACAGCAATAGTACCAAGATTAAGTTCCTCACTACCTAAAAAGAAAACAAAATCTCTCAATTCTAATTTAACAGCAGTATCAGAAGCCTTAGTTACATAGACTTTTTGGGATAAACCGGAAGCTATTGGATCTGGCACGCCAACATAATATACATCCATTGTCCCTTTATAATCACCTGCTATCTCTTGCTCAATAGGAATAACTGTCGGAGTATCATCACCATCGTCATCACTACAAGATGTAAACAATGTCACTGTACACAATACAGCAAACAGATAATAAAATAATCTCTTGTTCATTTCTAAATTCTCTTTTTAATTAATAAAAGCAAATGCGTGATATTCCCATCGCACACAAATGCCAAAATTTCACAGGCGCAAAGTAACTATTATTTTCACACACCTGCAAGGTCTATTTTTCTTGTTTCTGTTCTATTTTTAAAGAAAAGCGCCTAAAATATCTTATAAGATACCGTTTTACGAGTCAAAATTATAATTTTTGAAAAGAAAAACAGCCCATTAATCATAATCCATATATCTTTGTATAAAGTAAAAAGTGTGAGAAATGAAAGAACTACCCAAAATAGATTTACCCGAAGAATGGCTCATAGGTACAGGAGTAAACAAGGCATTGCTTAGCTTGTATACCAACTTTCCTTGCCGACTGAAATCGGAAATATTCGTGCTATGCATGGAGGGAGAAATCGAAGCCTCGGTCAATCTAAATCGCATAACAGTACGGGCTAATGACTTCGTTACAATTATGCCCGGAAGTATTCTTCAGATACACAGTGTCAATGGAGAACCGATACTTTATTTCGGAGGCTTCTCATCAAAATACATAGAGCAAGCCAATTTACTTCCTTCGGCTATCAACACCCTATTTATAACGATAGGTCGACCGGTTATTTCATTAAAGCCGGAAGGAGCCAAACTACTGGCAGAATACTTTCAATTCTTGATAAAGCTATATGATTTTTTCGACGAATCAACCCGCAAAGGAATTACTCCGCACTTGTATAATAATATACATACCGGAATAGCTGCCATGTATAACAACCAGCTACAAAACACGAAAGAGTATTCGTCTAAAAGCGAGTTAATCTACAAAAACTTCACTCAACTGGTGATACAAAATTACAATAAGACGCGCAATGTAGCATGGTATGCCGAGAAACTCAAAATATCAAATATTCACCTCTGTACTACTGTAAAGAAAGTGACAGGAAACACCTGTGTCGAAATCATCTCACACATGGTAATTATGGATGCCAAATCACAACTGAAATCGACCAATATCCCCATCCAGGAAATTTCCAACTCACTCAATTTCGCCAACACATCATTCTTCGGCAAATACTTCAAACGATATGTTGGCATGAGTCCATTAGCATATAGGAATAGCGGATAAACAACATCGGTCTTAATTAACAGAATCAATTAATCTTCCGGCCTTAAAACGACACCCAGTTTTTTCTTTCCGTCCATCTTGACTATCATCGGCTTCTCAAAACGGACATGACGCAAGAATTTCGTTTCGTCTACCGCCGGTTGGGCATTAAGGAAATCCTGATCGTAAACACCGTCATTCATAAAAGCGTTGATAGTGAAATAGCCTACTCCGAAAGAAGTCAGGTTCTGGAAGAAGTGTGTGCCTTGACTCGGATCTACGCGGTAATTAGTCAAACCGGCTTCCACTATCACACGGGCAGCAGAAATATGCGGCCATTTCACCGGAATACCCAACCATGTATCGCTGCTTCCCCAACGTCCCGGACCGACAAGTACATAATTCTTACCTTCATTCAGGAACTGCCGGTTGATTTTTTCTATTTCCCAAGCAATAGCCTGATTGTTCGAAGCACTGTAACCCTCAGTCTTTACATAGACAATATCGTGAATTTCGTTCATAATGCCATGTCCCAACGAATTATAAGAACGAAGGATAACGTCCTCATCCCGTATCTCATTCAAATCTTCGTCCAACATTTCCTTACTATCCACAATCGGCCGGATCTGTAACAAATAAAATGTGCCTGTCTTATCCTGTTCGCGACTCATGGTAGCCGCAAACTCAATTTCAACCGGACGGCGCATTTCCTGTTCGCCATACTTCAGCACTAATTGAAGAATCCGAGGCAACGGGAATACATCATGTTGCAGAATGTTTGCAAACGTAATCACCTTGCGTCCGCCCGGATACAAACCGTCACGGATAACCTGATCGTAAGGATCGTATGTAGAAGCAATATACCGCAAAGCTCCATCGTTTTCCGCCTCTTTCACATGAAGTTTCAACAAATTGAAGCCATCATCGATAGAGAAATCATGCCCTGCATTCTTCAAATCCAAGGCATAGAAGCGGGTCTGGGTTTCTTTCAGAGCTATTTCCATTTCGCTGGTCTGTAACACCTGATTGGGGTGATAAGGAGAGAAACGAAGCGTCATACCGCCGTCTACAATATATTTTCCCAATCCCAGTGCCAGATTGACGGTTCCTTCCTCCGCTTTTTCATCACCCAACGGATAATAATTCAGCGAACGAGCCACACCGGACATGGATGGATAATAACGGTCACCATACTGATTGCCGACTACTTCCTGCAAAATAACGGCCATTTTTTCCTGATCGATCACATTCGATGTAGCCTGCATATAGGCTTTACTATCCCGAAAATAAACAGAAGCATAAACGCCTTTGATTGCATCGGAAAGCATACGCAACATTTCATACCGATCGTCCAGATAAGGAATCATATAAGTGTTATAGATTCCGGCAAACGGCTGATAGTGAGAATCTTCCAACAAAGAAGAAGAACGGATAGCAATAGGCGATTTCACCACATCAAAGAAAGTAAAAAAGTCCTCTACCAGTCTGTCCGGCAATTTTGCTTTCAGGAAATATCGCAATATCGTATCATCATCCGCATCCGAAAGCGCAATCTGATACAGATTGTTAATGTCCATAAATTCATCGAATACGTCCGTACAAAGCACCACTGTCTTAGGAATGGCAACACGGGCATTCTCAAACTCTTCAAATTCGGGATAACGTTTCACCATATTATCTATAAAAGCCAAACCGCGTCCCTTTCCTCCCAACGAACCGTCACCGATACGGGCAAAGTTGGAATAACGGTCGAAACGGTCACGTTTAAAGACGGCAACCACTCCCTGATTCTTCATTTTACGGTATTTCACAATCGCTTCAAAGATAATCCGGCGATGCGCATCCACGTCCTGAAGGCTGCTCCATGTAATAGGTTTCAAAAACTCTGCCACCGGGAACATGGCGCGTGAATAAAGCCAGCGTGACACATGATTCCGGCTAATATGATACAAGAAAGACTCGGCAGGCACAGCGAACAGGATATTCTGCAATTCTTTCAGATTACGTACACGGGCAATCTCCTCCCCTGTCTCCGGATTACGGAACACAAAGTCGCCGAAACCAAAGTTATCAGAAACGATACGCCGCAGGTCGACGTCCATTTTCTTGGAGTTCTTGTCGATAAAACTAGCGCCATACTTTGCTGCATACGAAGCGTTCTCTGATTCGGAAGACTGGATAATCAACGGTACAAACGGATCATTCTTACGTATCTCAGCGCATAACTTAATACCCGCCAGACCGTCTTTTTCGCCACGCTCCACCTTCGGGAAACGTACGTCTGTGATAACACCTAATATATTGTTCTGATATTTACGATAGACCTCCATTGCCTCTTGATACGTGCGTGCCAGAACGATTTTAGGACGTCCACGCATACGGAGTGTACGCTGATGCGCATTCAACGCCTCGGTAGAAAATTCCTGGCTTTGCTTTAGCACGAATTTATACAAGTTGGGAAGAATGGAGGAATAGAAACGGATACCGTCTTCCACCAAAAGAATCAACTGTACACCGACTTCCTGCACATCATGTTCCAGATTCATCTTATCCTCCATTAACTTAATGATAGAAACCAACAAATCCGTATTACCCAGCCAGCAGAATACGTATTCGAACGCACTCAGATCTTCGTTGATAATCCTCTTTGTAATACCATGGCTGAAAGGAGTCAGAATGACAATAGGAATATGCTCATATTTCTCTTTAATGTGACGGCCGATGTCGAAACTGTCATTATCACCCGTACTCGGCATACAAATCACCAGGTCGAACGACATATTCTCTAATTGCGTCAAAGCCTCTTCCTCCGTAGATACTTGTGAGAAACGCGGCGGATAACGCAAGGACAAAGAGGTGTATTCATTGAATATCTTTTCATCAATACGTCCGTCATCTTCCAACATGAAAGCGTCATAAGGGTTGGCTATTAACAACACGTTGAAAATCCGCCTGGTCATCAGGTTGGCGAACTGCGTATCTTTGAAGTAAAGCTGGTTTAATTTATATTTACTGAGCATAAAATTATTCTCCTTTCTTATTCCAAATCATCATGTTTCCAAAATCCGGTTTGCAAAGTTAATTTTTTAAATCTCATTTTCTATCATCTTCTTTATAAAGTTTACTTGCTTATCTCTTATTATTTTGTAGATTTGTAACATGAAGATAAAAAAGCAGTTTAAGAGATTGATAATGAGTTAGATTTTTTATCGTTACCCATAAATAGGTTACGAATTAGTTATAGTACAGATGTTTAGGACTTCTGTGTTTTGCATAACCTCAAATAACTCTTGCTTTTTATAGTATTGCAAAAGTACATCAAAAAACTGATTTTCCAATGAATTTTATGAGATAAAATCCGTCTCCCAAACTTTGTATTTCCCGATTTCTCATCCGAAAAAGATCGTCTCATAAATTCAACGACCATTTTCGGACAGCGGCATAACCGAAAGAAACATCCCCCGTTGCGGCTCTTTTCAAGAGCATTGTAACAGGGGATAATTCTTTATGGCAGGTTATGCAGACAGGCATTTGCTTCCACAGGAACACATACAGCCTTTATTTTTTCATTTTCGCCCCTGCTCGCTTTCCTCCACATTCGTCTTTACCAAGTCGCTTCATGTCATTTCCGTTCTCAGTCGCAAAGAAACTCCGGGTCTTGAAAGTAAAACAAGGTCAAGCCTCCTGTTTTTGAAAAAATCTCCACACCTCCGTTGTCGGGTAGTATTTCTTCAAAAAACCTTGTTTTCCCATACCCCTCCGTGAATGGGCAACTGAAACGAAAACGACCGAAGCGACCGAAAGACGCATAAAAAAATGTCGGAAAACGAGAGGCGAAAAAAGAGATGAAACTTAACTCCCTCAGCTCTCAAATCCGCATAAATAAAAAATCAAAAACGATATGGCAACAACAGAAATAGCAACAAAATTCGTGGCGTGGGAAGTCCCTGCATTGGAAACCCTGCAAGGCAGCAAGGTCTATATACTCCGTAGGAAAGTGAGCGACAAAGAACCATTGAGCCGAGATGAAAAAGACTGGATAACGGAACAGGTCAATCGCAACACCTATTTCCGAAGCGCAATCCCATTGCAGGGCTGGCGGTTTGACTTTGCGGACATCCTCCGCACATACATCGTCAAGCAGTACGGTCAGTGGCACGAATACAAGGCGGTGGACAAGACGGCACTCCGCAGGATGATATACGGGCGGATAGAGAAAATAACGGAAATCTGAAATCAAATTTAACATAAGGAAGATATGGCAAAGAGACATTCAAAGACGGCAGCGCAGCAATGCATATACTACGGGGTGGACAATTTCTTCGAGTATTTGGCAGAGGTGTATATCAACGGCAATTTCAGCGCATTCCGAGAATTATACAAGGAGTTGTGCAGTGAGGCAAGAAAGGACTTTATAGACTTTCTGCTAAGCGAGGTAGAGCCAATCTATTGGAGAGAGATTTTGAAAGAGACCATTTGACAAACCTATAAAACGGCAAGGATATGAACTCAACAGCACATTTCAAGAGAACGATACAAGCCTATTTGGAACAGAGGGCATCGGAAGACAAACTATTTGCGGTGGCATACCGCAAGGAAGGCAAGAATATAGACGATTGTGTCACCTACATTCTCAACGAGGTACAACGGAGCGGTTGCAACGGCTTTACAGACGGGGAGATTTATTCAATGGCAGTCCACTACTATGACGAGGACAACATTGAGGTAGGCAAGCCTATCTCCTGTCAAGTAACGGTAAACCATACCGTAGAACTGACAGACGAGGAAAAGGCGGAAGCGAGGAAAAGAGCCGTAGAGCAGTACCAGCAAGCCGAACTCCGCAAGATGCAGGAACGCAACAAGAAGCCGACCGCCAAACAAGAAACCCAAGTCCAACCCTCATTATTTGAATTCTGATTATGAAACCGAGAACACGCTTACAGAAAGAAATTGCACGATTGAGCAAGCGACTGCCACAAATATCCGAGAAGCAGGAGGCATACGCCTATCGGCATTGTTTCAAACATTATGGGCGCAGGAGTGCAAAAGGCATCATCCACTGCACCGAATGTGGGCATTCGTGGAAAGAGGAACACAGCCTTGCAGATGCCATTTGCGGATGCAGGTGTCCCCATTGCGGTATGGAGTTGGAGATATTGAACACACGCAAGCGGGTGTTCAGGAACAACGAATATTACTCCATCATAACGACCTGCAAGCAATACCAAGTAATCCGCTTTTTCTTCGTCAAAGCCCACTTCAAGATTGGAGAGAAAGCCAAGTATTACATTACCGAGGTTGCGCAACGATGGATTGCACCCGACGGCAAGTCCGAGACGGTTGCCAGATTGCGCAGTATGTCCCTTCTTTATTATGACTTGTGGTCTGAATACAGCGATATGGAAGTAAGGCAGAACAATCAGCATCGTGTCTATGACATAGACCCTCGCTGTACCTATCCGAGACAGAGGGTAATCCCCGAAATAAAGCGCAACGGATTTAAGGGTGAATATCATCATATCCTGCCGTATGACCTTTTCACGGCAATTCTAACCAAGCCCCAAGCGGAAACTTTGCTGAAAGCAGGACAATACGCCATGTTGCGTCATTGCTTGTATCGCTCTTTCAATATGGAAAGATATTGGGCATCCGTAAAGATATGCATCCGCAACGGCTACACCATAAAGGACGGCTCTATGTGGTGCGATATGATAGACTTGCTCCAACATTTCGGCAAGGACACGAACAACCCGAAATATGTCTGTCCGTCCGACCTCAAAGCCGAACACGACAAGTTGGTACGGAAACGCAACCGACAAAGGGGAAAGGAGCAGTTGGAGGAACGCAGGAAAGAAGCGAAGAGACACGAGAAAGAATACCGCAGACTCAAAGGGAAATTCTTTGGCATCATCATTACTGACGGCACTCTGAATATCCGAGTATTGGAGAGCGTGGCGGAATTTGCGGAAGAAGGTACGGCAATGCACCATTGTGTATGGTCTAACAAATACTTTCTCAAAGAAAACTCGCTTATCCTTTCCGCTACCATTGACGGAGTACGCATTGAAACAATAGAGGTCTCCTTAAAGACATTCAAGGTAGTGCAAAGTCGTGGTGTCTGCAATTCCAACACAGAATATCACGACCGTATTGTCGCCCTTGTGGACAGCAACATGAACCTTATCCGCAATCGGATGAGAATAAAGAAAGCAGCATAAAATCAACCCTATAATACATAATGATATGGATGTAAGAATTGAAACAATGCTTTGCGTGTGGGACAAAGCAATTCCCTACATCTTCATCGGACTTGTCAATGCGCTGACTTTGACAACGGACGAACAAGGCGTTCGGAAAGTGATGAACGCCTTTTGGGAAAGAGATGAATACAACGCCTTTTTTATGCACGGCTTCGGGAAACACCACCTTTGGGTCTATCAACGCAAGGCATCCAATCCGACACAATGCATGGATAACAGATTACTGATTGTTGAATTTTAAGTGATACAAGATTATGGACAGAGAACGAAAACTTTATTACTATAAACATATCGTCAAAAGACATTTGAACGATATAAAGGCACACATCGGATTATCCCAAAACGAAATGGAACGGAGTTATTACCGCACCCGCTATGCCGCCCAATTAAGTATCTATGCCGAAGCACTTGGAGTGCAGGAAAAGTATTTGGAAAGATTTATTCAAAAGTAAACGATTATGACTACACGAATGACCATCAACGGAGTGAGTACCTGCCAAACGGCAGGTGCGGAAAAGTACGAGAGTTTCCCATCGGGCTATGGCAGGAAAAGGCGTACACTTGTGCAGTACGATTACCGACATACAGACGGAGAGTTATTTTCATGCGTAAAACCTACATTGGAGGAGTGTCGAACAGCAAGGGACAAGTGGCTGGACAAGAAACAAGGAAAGGAGGACAGGCAATGAATACACCTATATATCAGACGATAATCGTCAAGTTCAAGAAAACGATAGCGGAGTTGGACGGTATTTTCAGCGATACGCGATTTTGGGGAGTGGCAACCCTCAAAGAGTGGATAGACGATTATGAAAGCACCCGTTTCACGCAGACAGACAGCCATACGGCAGTCATCACGAGCGAATACAATATGGAGTGTGTGAAAGAGTGGCTTCGCAAGCATAGCGACATAGCCGAATTGACCGAGTATTAACAGCGTGTGGCGGTGTTCCGCCACCGCCCACCTTTCCCAACAAGCAATAACCGATTAAAACAGAACAAATATGATAGCGCAGACAATATTGGAACAGATTGGCGGACGCAGGTTTGCCGTTATGACAGGAAGCAAGAATTTCACGGATTTAGGCAACGGCTTGTTGATGAGCCTTGCTAAAAACACAACCTCAGCGAACCGCCTTGAAATCATCTATGACGAGGTGACAGACCTCTACAATATGCGGTTTTACAGAAAGACATTCAGCAAAAAGACATTCGAGAGCAAGACAAAGGACATAGCCAAATACGAGGGAGTGTATTTCGATATGCTGGAGTATATTTTTACGGAAGAGACGGGACTTTATACACGGTTTTAAGGTGTGGCGGCATCCGCCGCCGCTACTTTCTTTCAGTGAGCAGAAAAGGCGGACAAAGAAAGTAGCAAAGAAACCATTGTCTATAATCTGCGATTAAAGCATATAGTATATTTCTATGAAAAAGGAGGATTAAAAACATAAGTATTATATTTGCATTTGGTTATAGTTAATTGTAGATATGCATCTTAGTCCAGTTCAAAAAATATCACGTAAAGTGAGAATACGATTGTTTTTATCTTCGTATAATGGTTTAGCTCTTATAGTTGGAATACTATGCTTTATTCATAGCATTCTATATCATAGTTTATGGATAAATATTGAAGCTCCATGTCAATTTATGATATCCTTGGGGATAGTTTTTGATACTATTTCTTTATCTGTTATCGCTTCAACTATTTTCTATTTTATCACGGTATATTTACCAAAACAACATAAGAGAAAAGTTGAAGAATATTATATAAGAAAATGGTTACAACAATTAGAGGTTTATGGTAAATGGATATTAGAAGATATTGGTGGAAATGTTAATTGCTCTATTGAAGAATTTCATGAAAAGGCTTGTAATATAGATTTGAAATCAGAACCGCAAAGTAATATTTCTATGAGAGAACATACTCCTATAAAAACTTGGTTTGAATATTTTGAAAATCTTTTCCAATGGGAGTCTGTTTATATTGAACAAATTGTAAAATATGGAGATTCTGTACCTGCTGAAATTATTGTTGAATTTGAACAATATAGACAATTTGATAATTTAAGGAATGCTGTATATACTTATAAAAAGTATTATGGCAGTGATAAAATATATAATACAGTTTCAGGTTTTGACCATTTAGCATGGAAACATGCCCATTCTTTAATGAGTTTACCAGAGATGTATATTAGACACATATACGATTAGTAATATATTCAGCACGATGACAGACGGGTTGTCCGGAAGAATAACCGGACAACCCGTCTGTCATCGTGTATTTACTTTCTGAACCCAGACTTATTTCACTCGGTTTTCATCAGCCGTTGCATATCTTGGTGCATACGGCTCATCTCACCTTTGATCACCTGCAATTTCTCGAAAATCAATTGCTTCGGCAGTATCCTATGGCAGTAGTAGCCTGAACTGAACGGGATGCGTCCCAGCTCGTTGTACTGCACACGTCTGTCAAACAGAAGCAACTGCAACTCCTTGTCTTCGAACAAGCGGCATGGAGCGGTGTCGTTCAGCCACATGTTTGACATCAACAGGGCGAAAGGCTTGCCGAATGACAGGCAGCGTTCAAATATCTCCTTTTTATTGCCGAAGGGAGGGTTGGAAACAATGATGTCCCAATGCTCCGGCTCATACTTGAAGAAATCCTGTCCCGTCATAATATGCGAATGCACCACCTTGAAGCCATGTTCCTTCAGAGCCAACACGAACTCGCTGTTATCCGTGTCAAAAGGACACCAAACCACAACACCGGAAGGCAGGTACTTGATGATAGGCAGTACCGCATAACGGGGCGTGTACCTCTCGTTGCTTTCTTTTGTAATCTTATACTGTATCATAGGCGAGGCTTTGCTATAACCAACGAGTCCAGCGGTCTCACATAGGGAAGCTGTTTGCCATCGCCTTCTGTTTCACCTGTACCGCCATTGTCATGTTGAAAGTCAAATTCCAATTCACAGGATTTCCCGAAGTTGTCCTCCACGACCACGATGAAATTCTGCGACTCCTCGCACTGCGATGTGTAGTACAAGCGGAACTGTCCGTTTTCAAGCAGATAGCGGTCATTCGGAAGCAATACGAGATTGTTGTCCAGACTGAGCGTCCCCTTTCCGTCATATTGGAAATAACGGATGGTGTAGAATGCGTCGGCAAACTCTCCCGACCGTTTCAGCGTGCAACGGATCTCGGCGGTTTCCCCTTTCGCCAGTTCTTTCGGGACAGGCATTGTCTCTACGGTAAACTCATAGGACTGCTGTATGTCCAAATCGTCATTGCAGGAGGTGCAGCAAAACAAGGCGGCAGCCATGCAGCCGCACATTAAAATGTTCATTATCGTTCTTTTCATTGTCATTTCGTCTTTAATCAGTTAATGATGAATTTAATTCCGGCTCCATACTGCGTATGGAAATGTCCCGTGCTGCCTCCCCACAGGAAACGCTCACGCACGGAAGCGGTCAGGGCAATGCGGTCTGCAAGATACACCTCCATCTCCAATGTGGCGGCGCAACCGTAGATGAAGGCATCCCTGTTGTTCAGACGGGAGCCGTCATAGAGCAGCTTATCACCCCAGTTCACGGTCTCATATCCGGCAAGAGCCGAACCTCCTATGTAAAGGAACATTATCTTGCGCTTGTCGGAAAGGAAATTGTAATAGAAACCTCCTTCCGCAGTAAACTGGGACACGGGCAGACGCAACACCCGATAAGGTTTGTGCCGTTGCAGGTACTCCACTCCGTACACCCATTTGTTGCCGCCTTTCGTATAGGACGAGAGCGCAGCCCCGAAATAGTATCCCGCTTCGTTTTTCAGTTCATCTGTATAAAAGCCGTCCGCCATACCGCCACGCAGCTCGATACCCTTCATCTTCGGCAGACAGCGTTGGGCGTGCGCCTGCCCCGTCAAAAGGGCAAGCGACACCATTGCCAGAAACACGACCTTTCTCATCGTACCCTCAATTCGTTAATGACTTTCGCCAATACCAAATCCCCGTTCTCCACGACAAAAGACTGGTGACGGCCTCCGTTCTTCTCGCATACCTCGACCACAAGCTGCTTGTCATCGGGGATGGTGAATTTCGGAAGACAGAACACGGTACGTTCCGCCTGCTTTCCAGCCACACGCACGGCATAATTGAAGGCTCGGACAGGGAACAACACCTGTTCCTGAATGGCGGTGCGTTTCGCCACCTTCTTGTCCACGACCTTGAAATTGATATAGTCCACATCGAAAGGCACGTTGGACGAGTTCCTGATTTCAGTGTGCAAATAGAGCAGGTCATTATGCACATACACCCCTTTGAGGATATACTGGATGCCGAAGCTCTTGCTGCCGATATGCTTCACGGTACGCTTGTTCTCCTTGTGGATTGACTTCATAATCAGGCGCACGAGCATCGGACTTTCTGAACCGAGTTCCTTCAGGTAGATTTCCTGAGCATTGTTCGGGCGGTTCACGGCACTGCCGTCATGCAGGAAGTCCGCCATCTCCACATTCAGAAGCAGCGGCTCATCGGCGTACTTGACATTGAAGGTATAGAAACTTCCGTCTTCCGTAATCACGGACATGTTCGTCTCGTTGCGGAAATTTTTGACAGTGGCTTTTACACGGATGACATTCTCCGCCCCGTCCGCCTTTCCCGCAATCAGATTGGGAGAACCCAAATCCACATAGCGGACAGGTGCGGGAAAAAGGATATGTACCGTCTTGTCGTAAGTCACTTCCAACCCATGAGGCGGTATCATACGGTCGAACATCAGCTTGCGTGTAAGGCCGTGATAGAGGTCTCCGTCCTCTCCCTGCTGCGGATAGACATCCTTCTGCAAGGCCAGCCCGTCAGTTGTCTCTTCGGAGGTTGCCGTAACTTCCTTCGTAACCTGAGAAACGCTGTTGCCGTTCTCATCATTCTTCACTTCCTGCGCGTTTGCCGCACACACGGTGCCCAACAAAAGGGCGAACATAAAAATTACTCTTTTCATTTTACTTTGGATTTAGTGGTTTATAAAAATGTTTGTAAATCAGTTCTCATATTGGTATAACAGCACCTTGTAGCCTGCCTTGAGGTGTACTTTCACGGTGCGCATCTTTTTGGCGATGTACTGGCTTGTGCCCTGTATCACTCCTTTCCCAAAATCGGAAGCGAGCTGCGCCCCCGCATTGGTGGAAATGTTGATGCTGCTGCCAAGCGAACTGCCCATATTGGCTGCTATCTCCCTGACCGCATCCATCTCCATAGAGCCGGGAATGAAGATGCCCTCCTGACCGTCGCTGTCGAATACCGACAACTCAACGGGGATGATTGTGCCGCCGTATTCTATCGAGGAGAGATCTATGCCGAGCCGTTCACCCTGCACCCTTGCCGCACCCACCACGACCGCGTTTCTCGGAATAACCTTGTCCGCCACCCTCATCGCTTCGAGCAGACGGAGGCGCACCGATTGGCCGTCCGTTATCGTCTGGTTGGCGTGGACACAGGCGGATATGGTGTTCTTGCCTGCCGTCTGTGCCGTACCGACCGCTGTGTTAAAGCCGTAGTTCCTCTCTCCTGCATATCCGGCAATGAACTCCGCATCGCTCATCGGCTGTGCAAGCGAGGAGACGACCTGCCTTGTAACCGTCCCTATGGGCATAGCCACCGCCTTGCCGTTACGCACAGCCGGGGTCTGCCCCTCATCCTGACGGGCGGTTACAGCCTGTCCGTTCCCGTTCTGACCGTTCGGCATATATTTCGCCGCCAGTTCGTAGGACTTTTCAAGCAGGGCAATCTGCTCGTCCATTGACGAGGGCTGTGCCTGCTGCTGCGCCATCATTGCCTCCAGCTCGTCCACACGCCTCTGAAGCTCCTCCTTCTCGGTGTCCTCTTCCGGTGTTTCGTAGAAGTTGCCCAATGTGGCGTTGATGTCCCGGTAAGCGTTGGCGGAGGTCTGTATCGTTGTCTGCCTGTAACCGCCTCCGCCACCTGTATAACCCGTAGCGGAGGAACTGCCGGCGGGATTGAGCAGGTCGTATTCCCCGTTGTCCGTGCTTTCCTCCTCCGTCTCTCCGCCCTCGAACAGCGAAGCGAGGTCTTGCACGGCTCGGTTACGCTCTTTCCGCTTTGCCTCCAACGAGGCTTGCTCGTAGGCTTTGCTTTTGTCGCCGATGATGTCGGCATCGGTCGGAAGCGGCATTTCCGTATTGAAACCCGTCCCGATTTGCTCCTGTTCCTTTTCCTCCGCCGACGGAGAGAATATCAGCCACATCGAGCCGAGAAACATCAGACCCATCAGCGGATAGATGAGCATCTTCTTCCGCCTTTGCCACTGTTCATGCGTAAGCGGCTCTTTCGGGGCATTGCCCTTTTCCCCGTCGGGCTTCCTTTTTATCAGTTCATTCAGTTTCATTGGCTGTCAAATTTTCGGTTTCACAATCGGTTTGTCCCGTCCCGTAATCGGGCAGTACAGTCGGCTGTTCACGGGAAGGCAGTTCAAACTGCCCGATATGCTCTATCCGCATCGGCTCGCTGCCTTCCCCGAAATCGCGGATTGCCGTACCTAACATGGCAAGGCAGCCGACGGCAAATAGCGAGAACAGCACGAGGACGGTCATAAGGCGGGCTTTCGGCGGAAGAGCCTCCAGCCTCCCGCGCAATCGCCCCTCGAAGGCGTTGCGCCACTCTGTAATCTTCTTTATAGTCTTCTTCATGTTCCTATCGTTCTATTGTCCTTAAATCCTTGTTCTCCAAAATGGTAAACCCTTCAATCGTAAACCCGTTGGGATTGTTGTCGCTCCGGGTGGCGTTGAGCAGGCGGCACGAGGTGACGAGGCTGCGCTCCGTCACATTGCTCTCACGGATAATCATCTGCCTTGCGTATGTCCGCGCCTCGTAGGGATAGCGGTCGAAGTCGCACACCACGCTGTCCACCTGCAACACTTGGTTGATGTTTCCTGCAATGATGCGGTTGTAGTAACCTTTTTCGGCAAAGTCCGTGTAGTAGTTGTATGCACTCCTGTCCGCCAGCAGCAAGGCTCGTTTCAGGTTATGTTCAATCGCGCTCTTTTCAGGAGAGAGCGTGAAGAACAGCTCGTGAAAGCGTCTGACGTGTTCCCTCGCTTCGGCGGGGCGGTTCTGCGCCATGTCCTGCGACAGGGCGAGCATCAGCGACTTGCCGTTGTCCAGCACATAGATTTTCTGCCGTTGCGCCTCTGCAAAGCGGAACGCGCTCCATACCGAGCCGACGGCGATGAGCGCACAGAGCGACACGAAGACAATCCCGAACAGGCGTATCTGCCGGAAGGATGTCTCTATATTCTTCAATGATTTGAATTCCATAATTTTCTGTTGTTAAATGGTTGATTGATTCCTTTTGAATAGCTTTCCGGCGGCGGACTTCGCCATGCCTCCGGCACTTTTCATCAGCTTGCTTCCACGTCCTGCCACATTACCTGCTACCGCACCGCCTACGCTTCCGGCAAGTGCCCCCGCCGTACCGATGTTACGGCCGTAGTTGCCGATACCGCCTCCGGCTTGGATAATCCAGCCAGCCACAGTAGGTATGGTGAAATAGCCCACGATACCGATGATGAGGAACGTGATATAGACCCCGTTGCTCGCCTCGATTGAAAAGTTCGGGTCGGTCTGCAAGGCTTCGATGTCGTTCTGGAGCATCAGTATCTGTATTTTGGCGAGTATGGTGCTGAACAGGTCGGACACGGGCAGCCACAGGTATATCTGTATGTACCGGCAGAACCACTGCGACAGGGTGGAGTGAAAGCCGTCCCATACCGAAATGGCGAAGGCTATCGGCCCCAATATGGAGAGCACCACGAGGAAGAAGGTGCGCAGCGTGTCGATGACCAGAGCGGCGGCAGCGAACAGCAGTTCCAGTATCTCGCGGAAGAAATCCCTGATGTTTTTCTTCATGTTATACATGCCGCGCTCGATATACATCCCCGCCATCGTCGCCATGTCGCTCGGAGACCATCCCAGTTCCTCCAGCTGCTTGTCGAACTCCTCGTTTGACACCAAGTAGGCGGTTTCGGGATTGCGCACCATCGCCTCGTACTCCAATTTGTCCTTCTGCTCCTGATAGCTGTTCATGTCAAAGGTCTGCGACTCCAGTATCCGGTGCGTGCCCTGCACGACAGGGCTGAGGATGGAGTTCATAGTGCCCAGAACAAGCGTGGGGAAGAACATGATGCAGATGCCTATCGCAAAAGGTCGCAGCATAGGGTACACGTCTATCGGCTCGGCTTTGGCGAGCGACTGCCATACCCGGACTGCCACATAGAGCAATGCCCCCAGCCCAGCAAGCCCTTTCGCCACGGAGGTCATGTCCGAGCAGAGCGGCATCATCTCCTCGTAGAGCGAGCGCAGTATCTGGTGCAGGTTGTCGAACTCTCCCATATTACCAGTATCTTTCGTTAGCGTTGCCGTACAGTGACATCACACGGCTCACGTCGTTCTTCTTCCTTGCCCTCAGATAGCTGACGGAGATGTTCTTGTTGGTGTAGTACGACACCATGTTGCGGTAGCGCCTGATGGAATTGTAGCACCTGTCCACCACGTCCATGCGCTCCTTGTCGGTCATCTGGAGCGTGGTGATGTTCACCACTTCTTTCATTTCCTTCAGCACATTGTTGCTCTCCTCCAGCAGTTTCGTGTAACCGAATGCGATTGCCGATAGTTCCTCCGCCGTGAAATTCTCGTCCTGAAGCATCAGCTGGAAACTCGTAACGTACATCTCCGAGATTTCCCCGACCATCAGGATGGTGTTCTTGACCTTGATGCCGTCCTTGACAAGGTTGTTCACCTGTTTCAGGGCATCATAATACTTCTTGCCCTGCTCGTAGATTTTCACGGTCTCATTGAAGTTGTTTATCATATTTTTTGCGGTCGTGGTCGTCTGCGTGATGTTCTTCGCCGCATTGATGATACCTTGCGCCAAGTTGGTCGGGTCTGTGACAACCCATTGGGCGTTTGCCTTGCCTGCCAACAGCAGGCACAGGCTGCATAAGATTAAAATTTTCTGTTTCATATCAGTTCTTTTTTATGGTTTATAAATTCGATTAGGCACGGCTACATACCCATTCTTCTGCCTTTGGGCTTGTTCCGCAAACTCCTGTCCCCGGCATTTTCAGCCACATCCGTTTTCTGCCTGTTCCGACCGAAAAGCTCATCCGCATACGGTCGGCGTCCCGTCATCTTGACGAACCTTGCGTCAAGTTCCCTGTATGCGGCCTCAGCCTGACGTATCCTGACCTCCTCCGGGCTTTTGCGATCTATGCCGTATTTGACAAGGAAGTCATTGTAGATGAAAAAATCGTCGATGCTCTTCGGATTGACCGCCAGCCTGCCCAACTTCTCCAGTTCCTCATTCAGTTGGTCCAGATATGGATTCGGGGGACGGTTGCAGAGACTCTCCAAAGCCTTTTCCGCCGTTTTCGTCAGCCGGGCACTGACAACGGTATGGTCGGGCACCGTGCCGTACTTTTCTTTCAGGGGTTCCGCCTCCATACCGTATTCCAATGCCTGATGTAGCTTGTAGTCCTCTGCCATCCCGTACCGCAACTGCACATACGGTGAAGGAGGCTGGCACATCATCAGATAGTCGTACAGTTCCGAGAAAGCCTTGTCCTGTGTCACGGTGTCCCCATCCAGTATGCGGACAGCCGCTTTCACCTCCTCTGCTTCGGGGCGGGCAATGCCGCAATCGGGATGTTCCCGTACATAGTGGTCAAGCATGAAGGTGTGTTTTGCCGCCATCGCTTTCGGGATACTGTTTTCTTCCGGATTGATTCTGCCGTTCCGCATCAGGTAGGTGCCGGACAGGATGTCGAACAACTGCATGATACCTTTCTCGGCGGCTTTTTCCGGCGTGCGGCTCAAATCGGCCTTGTGCATGTGAAAAGCGATACGGGACACGGCATCTTCCGATTCTCCATACCTGCACAACAATCTTCCGACACCCTCGTAATCTCGTTTTTCAAGCATATCCTTAGCTTGTTCCGAGATATTCTCCAATGTCTTCCAATCCGGTTCGTAAATCATACGCCTGACCGCTTCGCTGTCATACGGGCTTTTCCCCACAGTACCGGCACTCATAGGCTTGCTCCTTCCTCATTTGCCCCGTTGTTCTTACGCACATAGTCCCCGTTCGGGGAGAATGTCAGCACATCGGCGGCTTCGTTGTAAGCCACATCTATGCGGAAGCCCGTGTTTATGAACATATTGCCGTTCTCCTCTTCCTGAAGAAGATAGGTCTCCGGCTTCATTCTTCGGCTCAGTCCCGACCTCTTGAATACCGTAACCTTGTAGGCATCGCCCTCCTTGTAAATCAGGATGTCGGGCTTTCCTGCCACGCTTTCCCAATTTCCGCAAAGGCGGTCTCTCAGTTGTCCGTCCACTCCAGCGCAACCCTGCAAAAGCAGGCTTGCCATTCCGATAAGGTAGCCGCCCATCAGCAGCACCTGTTTTCTTGTCATATTCATAAATTCCTGTTTTAATCGTTATTGTTTCTGTTCTTTTCTCTTTTCGGCTATCTGGCGGATAGCCGCCTCAATATCGCCGCCCAGTTTCTCCGCAAGGGACTGGACTTCCATCTTTTCAGTCTCTTCTGTCGTGTATGCCAGATACTCCTGCATGCTTACTTCGGTGGCATAGACGGCGGACTGTGTTCCGCCGAGACCTATCCACACCTCCTTGTAGAGCCTTGACGGGTCGTTGGACTGGTTGATGGAGAGTATCTGCGCCTTTTCCTTGTCGGTCAGACCCAGAAGCGACTGTATCGCGTCAAACTTGTTCATGAACTTCCGTTGGTCAAGCAGGATTTTACAGTCGGAGTTGTTGATTATGGACTCTTTCACGATTTCCGAAGAAATGATGTCCTCCACTTCCTGTGTGACGATAATCGCCTCGCCGTAAAACTTTCTGACCGTTTTGTAGAGGTACTTTATATAGGAAGCCATGTTTGCCGAAGCGATTGCCTTCCAAGCCTCCTCGATGGTAATGACCTTGCGGACACCCTTCAACCTTCTCATCTTGTTGATGAACAGCTCCATAATGATAATGGTCGTTACCGGAAAGAGGATGGGGTGATCCTTTATCGCATCAATTTCAAAGACAATGAACCGCTTGTGCAGCAAGTCCAGTTCCTTGTCCGAGTTCAGCAGGTAGTCATACTCGCCGCCACGATAGTACGGTTCAAGCACGTTCAGGAATCCGGCAAGGTCGAAGTCTTTTTCCCTCACTTTCTTCTCCTCCAGCCGGGTGCGGTACTCCGTATTCACGAACTCATAGAACGTGTTGAAAGACGGCACTACCGTTTCATCTTCCCTGATACGGGCGATGTAGAGGGAGACGGCATTGGAGACGGCGACCTCCTCCGCACGGGTGGCAGGCTCGTTGTCCTTTTTCCAAAGAGTCAATAACAAAGTCTTGATGCTCTCCCTTTTTTCGATGTCGAAAACCTTGTCCTCCGTGAAGAAGGGGTTGAACGCTATGGGGTTCTCATCCGTATAGGTGTAATAGATGCCGTCCTCGCCGTGCGTCTTGCGGTTTATCATCCCGCACAGACCCTGATAGCTGTTGCCCGTGTCCACGATAACGATATGGGAGCCTTGCTCATGATACTGCCTTACAAAGTGGTTCATGAAAAAGGACTTGCCGCTGCCGCTGGGTCCCAAGACGAATTTGTTTCTGTTTGTTGTCACGCCCCGTTTCATCGGCAGGTCGCTGATGTCGATATGGAGCGGCTTGCCTGTCAGCCTGTCCACCATCTTCAACCCGAAAGGCGATACGGAATCCCGGTAGTTGGTCTCTTCCGTGAACAGGCATACCGACTGTTCGATGAAAGTGTAGAAACTTTCCTCTGACGGGAAATCCGCCTCATTGCCGGGGATGCCTGCCCAGAACAAGGTCGGACAATCCACCGTGTTATGCCGTGGCGTACATTCCATAGAGGCAAGCTGGCTGCCCGTCTCGTTCTTTATGCGCTTGAGTTCCTCCGCATCCTCGCCCCACGCCAGCACGTTGAAATGGGCACGGACGGAGGTCAGACCGAAACTGTGCGCCTCGTTCAGGTACTCGTCTATCCACTCCTTGTTGATGGCGTTGGAACGTGAATACCGCGAGAGAGACTGCATGTTGCGTGCGGACTTCTCAAAGCGTTTCAGGTTCTCGTCGCTGTTGTCAATGAAAATGTACTGGTTATACAGATGGTTGCACGAGAGGAGCAGGCCGAGCGGGCTGGCAAACGACAGCCGGCAGTCGCTCCTGTCGGTGGACAGCCGCTCATAACGGCTGTCTGTCCCGACCTTTGACGGCATGTCGTCCACATCCGAAAGGGTATGCAGGCAAAGCCGCTTGTCTCCGACACGCATCTCATCAGCGGAGAGGGCGATGTCCTGCAAACAGGCTGTTTCCTCCGTGGAAAGCGAAAAGTAACGCTCTATCAGCCCCGCCTTGTATCTCGTTCCCGTGATTTCTTCGTCGGAGAGACGGCGCAGGCGGATGAAACCGGAATCGTTCATAATCCTCGCGAACTGGTCTGCCGCTTCAAGGAATTTCAAGACGGCATCCTTGTCTCCGATTTCCTTCGGGACGATGAAGCCCCTGCACAGCGTGTTGAAGTTGCTCTGCCTGCGGCTGCGCTCCTTCGTGGTCTTTGTCAGGAACAGGTAGCACCGATGGTTCAGGAACGGGCGTTCATTGAAGTGCCGCTCGAATGAACGGCTCAGAAAACTCATGTCCTCCTTCTGAAGTTCGGGCTCGTAGTTCTCCCTGACAAACCAGTCCTGTTTGTGGACGATGCAGAAGTCCGGCAACACCTTGATTGACTTGCACCACGCCCCGTGGATGGCTTCGTACTCAGCTGCGGTAACGGTATAGATTTCGGGCAGCGTTACCTCGAAGGCGACTGTAATGTCAGCGTCTTTGGATACGATGCAGCCGTTCTCCACGCTCATTAGCGGAAACTTGCTTTCCAGCGTGGCGGCTTTCATGATGTTTCTCATCGGATTGCCTCCTTTCTCTTTGGGTGTGTGAATAATCGGGATACGGCTTTTCGGTTGATGATATATCGCGGGTGGCTCCGGGACGCACCGAGCTTCATCAGCCCGTGCTCCCCGTACTTGCCGTTCAGGTGGAATGTGAACCACACGAGCACGGAAGCGGAGACAATCCCGAAACCTATGCAGATGCCTTGTGGGACACCTGCCATATACATCACCACGAACAGGACGAAGACCGCCAGCAGACCGCCACAGAAGATGAACAGGTATTGCGCCTTCAAGCCCTTGAACTCAACCGAACGTCCTATCCCCTTGTTGATGGGATATTCCATTGCTTCTTCTGATTAGGGTTAAAGGAAGAAGGAACGCAGGATCGTTGCAGCCACGATAAGGAAGATACACGCGCCGAACCAAGAGGCTGCGGTCTTGCTCGTGTCGGGGTCTCCCGAAGAGAACTTGCCGTACACTTTCACGCCTCCGATGAGTCCCACGACCGCGCCGATAGCGTATATCAGTTTTGTCACCGGGTCAAAGTAGGATGTTACCATACTTGTCGCTTCCGTGATGCCTGCCATGCCGTTGCCCTGTGCGAAGGCGGAGCTTGCAGCCATAAGAAAGGCCGCGAAGAAGAAAATCTTTTTCGTCATAATAAACTGTTTTTTTGTGCCGGAGGGGTGGATAGACCCTCCGACGGGTTGATACTTTTTTTACTTTTCGGATTTAGTGGTCTGCTTGTTTTGACGGGGGCAGCTACCCGTAGTCTCGCTCTTTCATCGTTGTTTGTTTTTTACTGTCAGACAAAATCCCTGATGTCGAAGGATTCAAGACCCTCCACGACGGGTATGGGTTGGGGACTGACCGATAAAACCTCATTATTCCCCCCTGATGAGATAGTCGGTTTATTTTTATAATTATCAATCAGCCCCCGTATCTTGTTCTTGATTTGCGGTTTTCCCGCTGTCAATACCAAATACAGTTCGTTGCCTTCCATTTCGTGAAGCACCTCTCCGGCTTTCAGCTTTTCGGACTCCGTAGCCTGCGGGTTGTCCGCCGTGCGGACTGCCTCGTTCATTTCCTCGATGGTCGCCCCGCTCGCGTATTCTCCGGTTTCTTCGTCCTCTCCGTTCTCGTATTCCACAGGGACATCGGAAAGTCGTATATCGCTGAAAGCATCCTCCACCTTGCCGTCCGGCAAGCGCATGGACGGTTGCCCTGCATCCGTGGAATCCGGTGTTTCGTCCACAAAGGTAACGTCATCTTCTTCAAGAGGTTCTCCCTCAATCGGTGTGGCAGCTTGTGGAACTGCCGTGTCCCCGGTCGTCCTGCTTTGGGGCATTTTGAACAGGCTCCTGCCCACGACATCCGTGTCGTTTCCCGGCTCATTACGCTTAGGCGGCTTCGGTTGTTCCGCCTGCCTGTCCTGCCGCCTCTCGTACAGCAGGTAAAAGACCAGCCACATATTGTAGAGGAGCAATATCGCTATCAGTACATCCGTCATAAATAGTCCATTCTTTCAATTGTCAATACTTAAATCAAATCTTCCCGTTCCCGTCTGTAGAGTTCGTTAATCTCGTCCTTGTGCTGTTCCAGATGATGGAGCAGCACGGTGTCGATATAGCCGCCTACCGTGATTTCCTTGTCCGCGATGATGTTCACAATCTTGGAAATTTTGTTGTGCACTTCACGGCTGATATAGACACACTGACGTGTCTTTATCTCGTTGCGTTTGAGGTAGGTCGTACCGTAATCGGCACTCTGCCTTTTCCTGCGGACGGGAGCTTCCTTCGGTGTCTCCGGTAGCACAGTCGGCTCTGCCTGCCTCTCTTCTCCGGAATGTGTGCCGGTCGGCGTTGCCTGACCGAGAGGCTTGATGCTCCCGTCCAGCTTGCGCCTGCCTATCGCCTCCAGCAACAGGTTTTCGTCTATCCCTTCGGTATCCGCTCTGCGACTTGCCATACCTATTGCCATTTAATGAGTGAGACAACCTCTTCTGAGAACAGGTCGATGTTGCTTCCTTTTATCTGGCTCTTTTCGGCGGGAAAGAGTGTCGAACGGAAAATGTTTTTCCGGTCGCCCAGCATCTCCTTGCGGAAACGCTTGCTGTCAGGCAGGCGGGTCTTCATTACGGAGATGCTCATTTCATCCATAATGCTCTCGTACATGGCATACAGCCCATTCTTTCCCCGCCCGTCCACCTTTGTCCAGAACAGGTGCAGTCCTTTGGTCTTGGCGATGCCTGTCGTTATCAGGTTCTCGTTGAAAAGCGTCACGAACTGCAACGAGCTTTCCATGTCCAGACGGTCGGCACTGATGGGTGTGAAGATATAGTCCATCTGCGAGAGGGTCTTGATTACATCGTTGCTTTTCAATGTGCCCGGCAGATCAAAGAAAATGATGTCTGGTTTCACGGCTTCCTCATTCAGCAACCTGTCCGCTTCGTCAAGGGCATTGGCGGCATCGCTGCGGATGACGGGATAGGACTTCTTTCCGAGATTGCGGAAGTGGGCACAGGCAAGGGCCTTGAAATAGTCGTTCTCGCTGACGACCTTGATTTCGTGTTCCCGCAGGTCGCAGATGCTTGCCTGCGGCGTATCGCAGTCGATGACTGCCACATTGTAGTTCTTCACATAGTGGAGATAACTCGCCACCAAAATTGTCATGGAGCTTTTTCCCGCCCCTCCTTTTTGGGTGTAAAATGCTGCAAAGATTTCTTTATTCATACCTTTAATGTTTTATGTTAGTGATTATCTGTTCCGGTAGATACTTGTCTATCTGTTTTGTCAGCGGTGCAGGGCATTGTATAACCGAAGCTGCGGTGATTCGATTATCCGTTTGCCCGCTTCGGTATATATCTGAAGCGATACGACAGTACGACAGCAAGTCATTGAACCTGTACGACACCGCTTCTTTGCCGCAACGGATATCCGGATACCCGTTGAGAGGATTCGGCGGTGATTTTATCCGGCAAATCCCTGTTGCCTCAATTCTCCAGTTGTTCGTTTCCATAAACCTTTCGTTTTTTAATTCTGCGGCAAAGTAAAGCCTTAAAACCCGTACCGGCACCATACCCGCCAAAAGTGGCAGCAAGTGGCACAGGTGGCAGCGAGTGGCACAGCTAAAAAGCTGATTTCATGTATGCAGCAGCAGTAATTTTGCGCCCAAGCGACAGGGTACGCCGCCGATGTCCCATCGGCTGTCACAGAGAGTTTCCATCCAATCCGTCCGAAGGCGGATTTTTGTGTTCACCTGAACACAGCAAGATGTCTTTTCAGCCGCTCAAAAAGATTTGAGCATCCCGAAAAGCACTTGCCCTTGCAAGGGGGCGGGTTGCCTCTCCGAAGTCGGGCAACCTTTCAAGACCTCCGGTCGGGATGTCGAAAGCGGCGGCTTATGTCGTGACACCACTAAATCTAAAGTAACATGACAGAAAAAAGAAAGAAGAAATGGGGGCGGAATCCCAAGAATGATCCGGCGGTGTTCCGCTACACCGTCCGTTTCAACGAAGAAGAACACAACCGGTTCCTCTCGATGTTCGAGAAGTCCGGTGTTACGGCAAAGGCGGTCTTTATCAAGGCGCACTTCTTCGGACAGCCGTTCAAGGTGCTTGTCGTGGACAAAACTTTCGTGGAATACTACACGAAACTGTCCGATTTCCACGCGCAGTACAGGGCTGTCGGCACGAACTACAACCAAGTAGTGAAGGAACTGAAGAGCCGTTTTTCCGAGAAAAAGGCGATGGCATTGCTCTACAAACTGGAAAAATGCACGCTGAAACTGGTCTCACTCAGCCGTCAGATTGTTCAGTTATCGCAAAGTCTGGAAGAAAAATGGTCGCAAAAATCTCGTTAGGAAGTTCGTTGTACGGAGCACTGGCGTACAACGGGGAGAAGATAAACAAGGAGGAAGGCAGGTTGCTCGCGACCAACAAAATCTACAATGACGGTTCGGGAACGGTGGACATACGCAGGGCGATGGAGGACTTCGGGCGGTTTATGCCCACGAATGTGAGGACGGAAAAGCCCGTACTCCACATATCGCTTAACCCCCATCCTGATGACCGTCTGACGGACACCGACCTGACGGACATCGCAAGGGAGTATCTTGACAGGTTGGGCTACGGCAACCAGCCCTACATGGTATATAAGCACGAGGACATAGACCGGCATCACCTGCATATCGTGACCGTCAATGTGGACGAGACGGGCAGGAGGCTTAATCAGGATTTCCTTTTTCGCCGGAGCAACAGGATACGGAAGGAACTGGAGCAGAAGTACGGGCTGCATAAGGCGGAAGGCAGGCGCAACCCGCTGGAAAATCCGCTCCGCAAGGTGGACATATCCGCAGGTGATGTGAAACGGCAGGTGGCCAACACCGTCCGGGGGCTGCTTGCCTCGTACCGCTTTCAGTCGATGGGCGAATACCGTGCGTTGCTGTCGCTTTACAACATAGCCGTGGAAGAGCCTCGTGGCGTGGCGGACGGGCGTGAGTATCACGGACTGGTATATGCGGCTACCGATGATGCCGGGAACAAAGCCGGCAATCCGTTCAAGTCCTCCCGTATAGGGAAAAACACAGGTTATGAGGCGGTGGCGAGACGCTTTGAGAAGTCAAAGGCGTATATCAAGGAGAAGGGACTTGCCGATATGACAAAGCGGACCATTCTTGCCGTACTGCAAAAGACTTACCGCAGGGAAGAGTTCGTCCGTATGCTGCACGACAAGGGCATTGATACGGTATTCCGCCTGACGGACACGGGGCGCATTTACGGGGCGACCTTCATTGACCACCGCACGGGGTGCGTGCTGAACGGTTCACGGATGGGAAAGGAACTGTCCGCAAACGCATTGCAGGAGCATTTCACATTGCCGTATGCGGGAGAACAACCGATACCGTTCACATTGGCTTCGGACGGTGCGCCGCAGGCTGCTGCCGAAAGCCTTTGGGAAAACGAATGGGAACATTCATCGGGATTGGGCCTGCTCTCCGGCGATAGTTCCGGAACGGAAGCGCAGGAGGAAGCCTTTGCCCGCAGTCTCAGGAGAAAGAAGAAAAAGAAAAATCAACGTAAAATCTGAAAATCGAATTTATGCAACAGGAAGATGATTTGAGAGCCTTGGCGAAAATCATGGATTTTCTGCGGGCCGTAAGTATTTTATTGGTGGTCATGCACCTTTATTGGTATTGCTACGGGGCGATACTCGCTTGGGAAGTAAACATCGGCGTGGTGGACAGGATCCTGATGAACTTTGACCGCACCGCCGGACTGTTCCGTTCCATGCTCTACACGAAACTTTTTGCGCTCGTGCTGCTGGCACTCTCCTGTCTGGGGACAAAGGGAGTGAAGAACGGGAGGATGACATGGACAAGGATCTGGACGGTGCTCGGAGCCGGACTTGTCCTGTTCTTCTTGAACTGGTGGATATTGGAACTACCTTTGCCGGTTCCAGCAAACACAGCCCTCTATACGGCTGCTGTCGCCGCAGGATATGTGTGCCTGCTGATGGCGGGAACTTGGATGAGCCGACTGTTGAAAACGAATCTGATGGATGATGTTTTCAACAACGAGAACGAGAGCTTCATGCAGGAGACACGTTTGATAGAGAACGAGTATTCGGTCAATCTGCCGACCCGTTTTTACTACAAGAAGAAATGGAATGACGGCTGGATAAACATTATCAATCCGTTCAGAGCCTCCATCGTTCTCGGAACACCGGGCAGCGGCAAGTCATACGCCGTGGTAAACTCCTATATCAAACAGCAGATTGAAAAGGGGTACTCAATGTATATCTACGATTTCAAGTTTGCGGACTTGTCCACTATCGCCTATAATCACCTGCTCAACCATCTGGACGGCTATAAGGTCAAGCCGAAATTCTATGTGATCAACTTCGACGACCCGCGCCGGAGCCACCGTTGTAATCCCATTCATCCGGATTTCATGGAGGACATTACGGATGCTTACGAAAGTGCCTATACCATCATGCTCAACCTCAACAAGACATGGGTGCAGAAGCAGGGCGATTTTTTCGTCGAGTCGCCGATAATCCTGTTCGCGGCAATTATCTGGTATCTCAAAATATACCAAAACGGCAAGTATTGCACCTTTCCGCATGCTGTCGAATTCCTGAACAGACGGTACGAGGACATTTTCCCCATACTGACGAGTTATCCGGAGCTGGAGAACTACTTGAGTCCGTTTATGGATGCGTGGCTGGGAGGTGCTGCGGAGCAGTTGCAGGGGCAGATAGCATCCGCCAAGATTCCGCTTTCGAGGATGATTTCACCGCAGCTGTACTGGGTGATGAGCAACAGCGAGTTTACTCTTGACATCAATAACCCGAAAGAGCCTAAACTTTTGTGTGTCGGCAATAATCCTGACCGTCAGAACATCTACGGGGCTGCTCTCGGTCTGTATAACTCCCGTATAGTGAAACTCGTGAACAAGAAAGGGATGCTAAAATCCTCGATTATCATAGATGAGTTGCCGACGATATATTTCAAGGGACTTGACAATCTCATTGCCACCGCACGAAGCAACAAGGTCGCCGTGCTGCTGGGCTTTCAGGATTTCTCACAGCTGGTGCGTGACTATGGGGACAAGGAGGCGAAAGTGGTGATGAACACCGTAGGCAATCTGTTTAGCGGTCAAGTGGTTGGCGAAACGGCGAAGAACCTTTCGGAGCGGTTCGGAAAGGTCTTGCAGAAACGGCAGTCCATTTCCATAAACAGACAGGATATTTCGACCTCTATCAACACGCAGATGGACAGCCTTATTCCGGCAAGCAAGATATCAGGACTGACACAGGGTATGTTTGTCGGCTCTGTGGCTGATAACTTCAGCGAACGTATCGAACAAAAGATTTTCCACTGCGAGATTGTGGTGGACTCCGAAAAGGTCAGGCGGGAGGAGAAGGCGTACAGGCCTATTCCTGTCATTACCGATTTCAGGGACGAGAACGGCAACGACCGCATGAAAGAGATGATACAGGAGAACTACAACCGCATCAAGGCGGAAGTGAAACAGGTTGTCGCCGATGAGTTGCAGCGCATACAGAATGACCCGGCACTGGTGCATCTGTTGCAGCAGAAGTAATACACAATAATAAGAGGGGGGCCAGATCCTTGCTAAAAAATTATCCCTGTTACAGCTATTTGTATCAGGGATAATTCTCTATATTGGGGCATTATGACTATCCAATCTATACAAGGTATCAAATACTATATATTTTAAGCTCAACTAACCATTACGGCCGTGTTATTTGAAACTTCATTCATCACCTCATTTAATGATTGAGATTTAGATATAGTGGCTCTTTCTATTTTGAGTTTATCAAGCAAGTATTTCAGTCTACGCTCCACTTCATTTATTATTTCACTCCATTTCCTTACATAGAGGCTATAATTACTATCATTTTGGACTAAACCTGTAAGCTTATTTGTAATCCTTCGACCTACAATATCATCATAGTCTTGTCCTATCAAAATGAAAGTCCAAAACTCATTAGCATCATTAAAACAATCTTGTTTTAGAATAACATCCATATATTGTTCTAATTGATTTAGCTGTTCTGATTTTAACTGTTTTATAGTTGTTGGATTTTTGATTTCTACAACAATATTATGAGGTCTCCCGTCCCTAAAATCAGTACCAGTAAGAAATAAATCCATTTCTTTGTATTTATTAGGGTGAGCGATATATTTTTTCTCGCTAACTCCACGTAGAATATAAATGTATTTTCTTAAAGCTTCTTCAAATTTGACCTCTTCTGCACATACCATTCTATATTCTTCGCCAAAAATCCAATAGTGTTTTTCTATGAATGACTGCAAATCACGAACTTCATTGGCTTGTAAAGTATGATTAAAAACAATCTTTTTTAGATTTTCCAGTGTCAATAGTCTGTCTGAAATAAGCTTAATCGTGGAAACAACTTGTTTTAACCTCGTTATTTCTAATATTTTTGCAAATTCTCTCCTGTCATTCGAGTCTAATTCAACAACTGCATCTAAAATCTTAAAAAGACTATCGCGCTCACCGCTATCCATAACCAAATTCAGAAGTTCTAAGAAAACTCTTTTTTGTTCTTTGTTCAACTTCATGAAAACAGCAGGTTCTACTTCGTATAGTTCCTTTACGAAACTTTCCAATCCTTCTCTACGAACTATATCCCAATCTTCAGTACCAAACTTAGGAAAAACATCTTCATCCTTATATTTGGCTACCATAATTGCAGCTTGCTCCTTTAGAAATGGGCGTCTTTTCTTTTTAAGAAAGTCATTGAGTTGCGTAATTAGTTCCTTGAATAATTTTCTATCCGTAGAATTATCAAACAATTTAGGTTGGGAACCATTATCGTCTAATTCGCTATCACAATAATTGATTTCATTGAAGAAATCATCAACCACAATTACAGAATGCCAAAAATTGTCTCCTTTTTTATTTAATAATGTCGTTTTGGTAAATTTCAACTCCAAGTCACTATTTAAGAAATAAAACCGAGAATATTCATCATTCATCTTTACATTCCATCGAATATACTTGCATTGAAAACTATGGTTATTTGATAATATAGGTGATATTGGTTCTTGTTCTGCTATTATAGAAGAATAATCTAATACTTGTCCATTGACGTATATTTGATATTCGGATTTCAATTCTAAAAACCACGCAAATTCAGCCTTTAGATAAGGGATAAGAGTCTTCGTTATAAACAAACTGGAAATATCGGAAGAAATCTCATTAAAAATCACACAAGTACCTGTAGTTGCATTATCAGATACAAGTGGCTCTGTTGTAGTGTAGTCTTTTAATGTGTCGCTATCAATCCTAATGGCATATGACATTATTTGTACATCTTTACTGTAACGTGTTTCCCAATTCGCAAATCTTGCAAATTTATAAAAAGTAAAACGACCATAACCATTCTTCCCTTTTGCAAATTCACTATTATTCTCGTTGGCTATTCTCTTTTGAGACTCATAGAACTTTTTAAATTTAATAGGTAGCTCTTCATAGCAGATGCCTGTACCGTTGTCTGTTATTCTAATATTTTTAATTGTGTCCAATTCTGCATTGTCAATTTCAAAATCAATATTTATAATGGTCGCTTTTGCATCAAATCCATTCCATACATATTCGGCAATAGCTCGCTCTGGAGTGTATTTATTCAATATCTTCCTAATGCCAGCAGATGTTATTTCTACAGTTTGCGAGTTCATGACTAATTATTTTTAATTAAATTTATGCCTTTTTCCGTGAGGCGGTATTTCTGTCGAGGGTGTTTCGGATTATCCGGATAAATAGGTTCTACCAAATTCTGTCTTGTGGCAGGATACAAGTAAAGTTCCAAGAAATTGCTTTTGTCCTTTAATCCTAGCATACCCATAATCTCTTTGGTTGAAAGTGTTTGTTCCTTGATTGCATGCAACACTTTTTCCACTTGTGGGGTAGCTGTGGGGCAACTGTCGGGCAGCTGTCGGGTAGCTGTCGGGTCGTATTCCATAGTTTTACGTGTATAGCGGAAAATAACCCAGACACTATTCCCGTCGGTATGGAACTCCGGGTCAGGAATATTGACACGTCGGCATTCGCTTATCATTAACTCAATACCCCTTCCCCAATTTTCCAAAACCTCACTCTTATACAGGACATTCGCTATAATCAGATTTTGTGGTTCTGAATTATGCCCGCTTAACAACTTTTCCATAGTTATATTAGGCGGAAAAGTCCCACTGTTTTCTATTTCCACACGGTCGTCATAGATAGCGATTCCTACAGAACTGCCGGGACGGTGGTACAAGCGGTGGCAAAAGGCATTTGTACAGCACTCTCTCAAAGCCTTGTATGGTATTTCCAGTTCTTCCTCCCGATATAATCCTTCTATCTTTCCTGAAAGGGACAGGTGTTTGAAAAAGAACGCCATTGCTGCATCCAGCAGTGCATAGATATTGCCTATGACACGTTGATTGTCGATGAATTCATTTTTTGTGGTCCCTTTGAAACGCGCCATCCGGAGCAGGCATTGGGGATAATAATATAAATCACGGCCGAACAGGACAGCGGAAGCATTGTTCAGTTTCCCGTCATGTGACAAGTTAAATTTTTCAAGAATGGTCGGCAGATCTTCTCTAATGGTGGCTTCGGGCAAACGACCACACCGGATACCTCCGCGAACTGCACCCAAGATTGCGTGTTCGTCAAGGTCGGAAATTTTGAGGTCTGGATTTGTCATCGCTTCCCAACTATAATTTCCTCCCCGCTCCATCAACAGTTGCCTGTATTTGTCTTGTGGCATTACCGTGGTAACATTTTGAAAACGCATATACGGTCGTCCCTTATAACAGAATGGACGTTCCATTCTCGAACTCTCCACATGTAAAGCAATGACTTTCTTTTCGCTATCAGGCATAGGTACATAAAAAATCCTGACATTGACATTTGGTTCAATTCGGCTGATGGCTTCTCCTATGGTTTCCTTGGTTTTACCGGCAATGTCCTGTCCAATAATCTTTCCTTCATCTGTAACTCCGAACAGCACCGTGCCGCCGTCACCGTTAAGAAAAGCACAAAGCGTTTCCATACCACGCTCCAACTGTCCGGTAGTTTTCTTAAACTCAATAGTATCTGTTTCCGTATCAGATTTTATCAAGTTCTTTATATCATCTATTGTCTGTATTTCCATTTGTCAAATACGGGGCTTTAATCAAATACAAAAGTACAAAAATGTGGGAGATACGGGCTATATTTCCCATCAAATCTCTCTCAAATATCACCGTCTTGTCCTTTCGCGTTCCTCGTCCATGTCCATGCGCCGGTTGAGTTTCTCCTGCATTTTGTCGAGGAAGTAGGTGCGGCTGTCGTTCTTGCGTAGTTTGAGGTCGGAATAGATGCGGTAACAGTCTTTCGCCTCCACATTGAACAGCGAGTAGAAGAAGGCAGCAAGTTCGCCGACGGTGATTTTCCCGTCATTGATGCAGCCCATCTCCGCCATGCCGTAAAGGATTTCCACGAGGTCGGAGGCCTTGCCCGTCCAACGCATGGGCGGGGCATCGGCAGGCGTGTCGTCTTTCTTTTCGTCTTTGGAGGGGATGGAGGATAGTGGCGGCACTTGGCTATGTGGCAAGGCGAGGTGCTTCAGCATCTTGCGCACGAAGGCGAGGGCTTTGCGCACATACACACCGTGGTCGGTGTCCGTGCTTTGCAGGGCTTTGTGGTATTGCAGTTCCGTTTCCGCATAGCTCAACGCAGGAAGCGGGTGGCAGGGGCTTGCCTCTCCCGTGCAGAGCGACACGACCGCCATAGTGAACTCGTTGTATGCCGCATTTAGTCCGCTGCGGCTGCCGGGATTGTCTATCAGACGGAAGAACTCCGTCTCCGTCAATATGAGATGTTCCATTTGCTATCAGTTTTATGTTGTTACACTTGGGTTGAAGTGTGCGCACATAAAACTATCGGGCAAACGGTAGTCCAATGGAGAGAGTTTCTTGCGATCTGTTTTGCAGCAGGCTGATAAACAGTGGTATGATTGATGAAAATAATTTTGGATGCTCCAAAAAGGATTTCCGTAAGTGTTCAGAAAGTGAACACGTGTTCACTTTCTGAACAGTCTTTTGAGCAGGGAAACGTTCATTTTCTGAACACTTGCGCCGTCGCTCTTGCGGTACACGGCTTTCAGCGAGCCGTCCTTGTATGCCTTTATTCCGTCCCGTACCCATTCGCTTTCGGGCAAATCCCCAAGGAACAGGCGGCAACCATTCCCGGCAATGACGGGTATCGTGCAGAGGATTATTTCATCCAGCAGGTGCATCCGTGCCATGCCGTTGATGATACTTGCGGTGGTGGTGTCGGCTTCTATGAAATATGTTGTGACGGTCTTGTCAAGCACCAGCATCGTGAGGGAGGTGTATTCGGAGAGCGGACGGGCGCTTTCCTTCATTTCGGCAATCCCGAACCTGTCCGGCATGTCGGTCTTGGAGAGCCATTTCTGCGCTTCCCCTGAACTGTCCGCAAGGCATCCGTCCATCGTGAGGACGGCGAATAATACGACTTTTCCCATTCGGTCTCTTTTTTAGTGGTTATGACCGAAGCCGACAAAAAAATAGCGTGCAATGCACACTACTTTCAAGCGACGGCTCTGGTAAAGCCTTTACAGAGAGTACGTGACTGCACGCTATGCCAAGGCATAGCATAAGCATCACGCAATCGCCTCTGTAGTTCCAATTTACCAGATTTTCGCTTGAAACGCCTTGCGGTCTTATTCTATACTATATCTTCATCGCTTGACGGAAACTTTATGCCTACGTCTGCGATATTTCTCAAATGTTGCTACAAAGGTAGCTTTTTTACTTGAATATCTTTCATGTTCCTTTCGTTTTTTATTCTATTCCGTATGCTTTCATCTTGTTGTACAGCGTGGTACGTCCGATGCCGAGCAACGCCGCAGCCAACGTGCGGTTGCCCTTTGCCTGTTCTAGCGCATGGATGATTTGTTTCTTCTCCATATCGTTTAGCGCAAGTGAAGCATCAGTTGTCAATGGAATTTCGTCAAATTCCAATATATCTGCCGTGACTATATCGCCTTCGGTATGCAGCACCGCCATGCGCACGACCCGTTTCAGTTCCCTCACGTTGCCGCCCCACGCATAGGCAAGCATCTGTTTCCTTGCTTCCGCGTCAAAGCCTTTCACTTGCTTTTCTAATTCATCATTAGCAAGTTGCCGGAAGAAGTCCGCCAATGGCATTATGTCCTCACGGCACTCGCGCAACGGCGGTATGTGCAGGGTGTATTCCTTCAACCGTTGATAGAGGTCAGCCCGGAAACGCTTTTCGGCAATGGCTGTCTGCAAGTCCTCGTTGGTGGCGGCAATGATGCGGACATCGGCTTTCTTGTCCTTGCTGCCGCCAGTGGGTCTGTACCGCTTGGCTTCCAACGCGCGGAGCAGCATCTGTTGCACTTCTATGGGCAGGTTGCCTATCTCGTCGAGGAACAACGTGCCCCCGGTGGCTTCCTCCCAAAAGCCTTGCTTCTTGCTTTCGGCTCCCGTGAACGCCCCTTTCTCGTGTCCGAACAGTTCGGACGCGGCAAGCTCCTTTGACAACAGTCCGCAATCTACGGCTATGAATAGTCCTGCCGACCGTTTGCTCCTTGTGTGTATCTTCTCGGCAATGTGTTCCTTGCCCGTTCCGCTCTCGCCCAATATCAGGACACTCATGTTGGTGGTGGCAACCAGTTTTATCTTGTGGTCTATCTCACGGAAAGCCGCGCTCTGCCGCTCGAAAATCGGTGTTTCGTGGTGTTCCATCCTTTCCCGCAAGGTTTTCAGGAGCGGAAAGAGGTTGTCCTCAATCAGCTTCTTCGGGATATAGTCCTCCGCACCCAATTTCATAGACCGGACGGCGGTGGGCACTTCGTCATAGTCGGTCATGACGATGTAGGGATTGTTCCTGCCTTGCTTCCGCAGTTCTTCCAGCAGGGCGATGCCGTCACCGTCGGGCAGGCGCATGTCGGCAAGCACGATGTCGTCCTCCTGCATTTTGACAAACAATTTCCGTGCACCATTGCAGGTGGAAGTGGTTTCACTTTTGAAGCCCTTGCTTGCCAATAATCGGCACACATAGTCGGCAAACACAAGGTTGTCCTCTATCACGATTACTCTGCCCATCGTTCCGCCTCCTTCCTTGCCAAATCTACAATCAGTTTGCCTTGTGCCAATACAGCACCGACGGCTGCATTCAATTCTTCATCCGATATGCTCTTCTTATGGATGGCATCAGACAGCACTTTCAGCGGCTGTTCCGCCTTTATCAGCATCCACGAGCTTCTCAGGTGGTGTACCCAGTTATCCAACGCTTCCATGTCCTTTGCTTCCGCCGCCTTGCGCACTTCGTCCATGTCGGATTGTGTCGTTGCCGCCAGTTTTTCCAACGTGCGCCGCTTCTCGCCGAAAGCGAGCAGTGGCAAGAGGTCTATGCGGCTTGTCTTGTTCCGCTCGATGCAGTTTTCCGTAACGGCAAGCAGTTCGTCTATGGAATAGGGCTTGTATAGCACGGCGGCAAAGCCTTTCCCTTTCAGTTCTTCTTCCTCCACATACCCTGCGGCGGTGGCGGCAACAACGGGTATGGTTTGCGAGTTGCCTATTTCCGATGTGCGCAGCAGTTCCAATACCTCGTAGCCGTTCACTTCCGGCATCTTCAGGTCGGTTATCAGCAGGTCGTAGTCTTTTGTGCGCATCAGGTCGGTCAGTTCGTCCACTGTCAGGCAGGTGTCGCACACCACGCCGCTTTGCTTATACATTTCCTTCATCATGTCCAGTAGCATCCCGTTGTTGTCTATCGCCAGTACTGAGCAGCCGGAGAGCGTGGAATGTCTGGCGTTTGTCTTTTCGGTGGTCATCGCTTCTTCCGCCTTGGTCAATGGCAGACTTACGGTAAAACGGCTTCCCTTGCCCGGTTCGCTTTCCACTGTGATGCTTCCTTTCAGCAACTTCACCGTATCGGCTACGATGGCAAGCCCTAATCCGAAGCCGTCTTCCGTCACGGCGTTGCCCAACCGTTCAAACGGGATGAATATTCGCTGTTGTTGCTCTTCGGTCATACCCGTGCCTGTGTCCTCTACTGTCAGGATGAATGTGCCGTTTTTGTAATCGGTGCTTAATGTGACTGTGCCGCTTGATGTGAATTTGATGGCGTTGGATAGCAGGTTGCCGCCGATGCTGATAATGCGGTTCTTGTCGCCGCTTACTATCTCGTTCGCTTGGTTTTTCACCGTGAATGCGAGTTGTTTGCCTTTCGCTAATGGCTCAAACTCTGTTGTCAATGTCTCGGCGATGGAGCATAGCTTGAACGGCTTGACGCTTGGCGTTTCCTTGCCGCTGTCCAATCTGAAATATACAAGCAGGCTGTTTATCATCCCTGCCATGCGCCCGGCAGCATCATGGATAGTCTGTGCGTGGCGCATCCGGCTGTCCGCCTCCGTGTCGTTCAACAGCAGTTCGGCGTTGCCGCTGATGGCGGTCAGCGGGGTACGCAGTTCGTGGGTGACATTCTGGATGAGGTTACGCCGCAGCTTGATTAGCTTCCTATTCGCCTCGTTGCTTTCCTGCAACTCGCCGATGAGTTTCTCGCGCCGCTTCCGCTCTTGGTCGTTGCGTTTCATTTCCCGGTGGATGGCGAGGTAGGACAAGAACAGCAGGATGATGGCGGAGGATATGGTAATGGTGAACAGCCGCACGGACAATGCCTGTGCTTCGGCTATCTTTCGTTCCCGATACCCGAAGGCGGTCTGTGCCTGCGTGTCGAGGTCGCTGACGAGGCGGTTCAGTTCCCGATTCAATGCCCGGTTGCGGTTGCGCAGGCTGTCGGCGTAGGCATCCATTTCCGCCGTCTGCCGCTGTTGCAGGGCTATCAGGCTGTCGCTGAACTGATGCAGTTCCTTGGCGGAGGGAAGCACCTGCACAGTTTTCTTGCCGCCGAAAGCCCCGGCTATGCCTTTTTTCTTTTGCTCGATGGTACGCACACGGGTGGCACGTCTCGCCACTTCGGGCAGATGGTTCACCAAGAGGCTGTCCGCCTCGTCCTGACGGGCGAAGATTTCCGTCAGGTGCAGCAGGTGGGCTTCCTTTTCCGCCAAGAGGGTGCGCAGGGTGTCTATCTGTGCCGGGCGAACATAGTCCCGGCAATGGGGCTTCAAGGCTTGCAGCAGGCTGTCGGTGCGTAGGCGTTGGATATGATAGCATCGGTAGTCCGCATCATCCCATCCGATGGCACTTTCGCCCAATATAGATAAAGTCGTAATGCTTTGGTGTGCAATATTTATATAACGGCGTATATCCTGTAATTCATCATTTTGAAAACTAATTTCCGAAATTCGCTGTCGTTCATGTACGACAATTGACACCATAAAGCTTATAAGCACGATTAAAAAGATATATCCTCTTAATACCTTATTCTGTAAATTCATTTAGATGATGTTTGAAATGGATGTCTGTTCCACGAAGCAAAACAGACATCCATTATATTACGTTTTTATACCATTTACAGCGTCCAGCCGGAGATACTTTCTTGAATATTCCACAAATGGGCATAAAGTCCGTCCTTTTTGACAAGCTCATCGTGTGTGCCTTCTTCCTCTATCCGCCCGTTATCCAAAACAATTATCCGGTCGGCATTCTTGATTGTTTTGAGCCTGTGGGCAATGGCAATGACGGTGCGTCCTTTAATCAAAGAGTCGATGGCTTTCTGCACCTCCACTTCATTTTCTGGGTCGAGTGAGGCGGTAGCTTCGTCCAGCAGGATGACTTGTGCGTCTTTCAGCATGGCACGGGCTATGGATATGCGTTGCTTTTCTCCGCCCGAAAGGGTACACCCTCCTTCGCCTACCAAGGTGTCATATCCTTTGGGCAAGCGCATGATGAAGTCATGGCAACAGGCTTTTTTAGCTGTGGCTATAATTTCTTCTTCCGTCGCGTCAGTTTTACCAAAGCGGATATTATTGCGTATGGTGTCCTGAAACAGATAGACATCTTGGAACACCATAGAGATGTGGCTCATCAGACTTTCTGGATTTATCTCATTCATCGGAACACCATTGAAAAAGATACATCCTTTCTGTGGGTCGTAGAAACGGGCGCAAAGCTTCATCACCGTACTTTTCCCACTTCCAGAAGGACCTACAAGAGCCGTCAAAGAGTTTTTGGGAAGCGTAATGTTTATATCATGCAACACTTCCTTGTCTTGATAGGCAAACGATACGTGTTCAAACCGGATGTCGCCCGCTGCCGGGGATTGCCGTTCTCCTTTCATCTCCGGCTCGTTCATCAAGGAAAGGATGCGTCCACCGGCAATGGAAAAATAGCGGAACTCGGTAAAGTTTGTCAGGGCGGAAGTCAGCGGGTCGAACACACGAGAACCGACCACAAGGAACAGCACAAATACAAGGATTGAAAGTTTTCCTCCCAACAGAAGATAAGTTCCACATAATACCATCATTGTCAGCCCAGCACGTACCAAAGTGATGCTCAACAAGACGAACGGGCCTAACAAGGCTTCCTGACGGATGCAAGCACGGCGAAGTTCTGCAAACGCATCGCGTAACCTGACAAAGCGGTCACCTATCAGATTGTACGCTTTCATTACCCGAATACCCTGCAAGTATTCTTCCAACCGATTTCCAGCATTTATTTTCGCTTGAATTTGCCTGCCGCTCAGCTTCCGTTGCGCCTTTGTGCTTGCCCATAGGACGAGCAAGGCAAGCGGCAACGCGGCAAACATACTGACCGCCATTCTCCAATCTATCCATATCAATGAAGCAAAAGCCAGTACGGGCATGACTATGGCACCCATAAGTTGGGGCAGGTGATGCGAAATTCCGGTTTCTGCCATCATGAAGTCCGTAACAAGCATGGACGACAAATCACCGGGGTCACGCCTTGACAGAAAGCCTAACGAGAGTTTTCGCAGGTGTTCCGCCAGCGACAAACGCCCGGAAGCACTCATTTCGTATGCTCCTCTAAAATTGGCTCGGTAGGATGCCCGTTCTGCCAAAGCCATGACCAGCATATAAACAGCCATAATGCCGAATATCCACCACAGGCGGGTCGTGTCAAGCGGCTGTCCGCTCCCGTCAAATGCACTGAAAATGATACGTATCGCTTCTATAGAAAGACAAAACGGTACTATATTCACTAAGTTGGCAAGCATGGTGTAACCCACCGGCTTGTAAAGTCTTTCCGTGTGACCTATTGTAATATTCTTTATTGCATTCATATCTTATTTTATTTATATGCTATAATATGTATTTCTTCCTTTTTACGGATTGTTCTGATGGATGAAAATCCGGCTTCATGCAACCGTTCTTCCAATTCTGCCGGAGTATAGACAACCATACCGTCTATCCGTTCCGTCCACATTTTTCCAAGTTCGGGGTCGCTCGCTTCCAGACTAATAAGGAAACAACCTCCTTCTCGGAGAACACGCGCCACTTCAGACAACGCTATGTTTACAGGCGACCAGAAATAGACCGTTTCAAAAGCCGTGATAGCATTAAAGAATCCATCCTCATAAGGTAATGAACAAACATTCCCTTGTTGTATGAAACATCTTTTATTCAAGTCTTTTTCGTTGTACTTTTGGGCGAATGAAACACTTTCTTCTGACAGGTCTATGCCGTAGATATTTCCTTTCGGACATAAATTCAATAAACGTTTCAAATTCGCACCACCGCCACAGCCTATATCAAGTACATTCCAGTTCGGCTGCCATTCCACTTGCTTCATGCCACGATTAGCTAAGGATGCATGAAAACAATTCATTCCTCGCAAAATCATCCGTCCCCAAAATCCTTGCGGACAACTTGTGTTTTGCAAGACCTTGTTTAAGAAATTCTTCTTTCTCATATTGCTTTTAGTTTTTGTTCAACGTCCAATGGTATGCGCTCGTATAGGCATCCCACATATTTTTATATACACCCTCTGTCACGGATAATTGTTCATGCCTTCCGCATTGCACAATGCTTCCTTCTTTCATGACGACAATCTGATGCGCAGAAATGATGGAAGAAAGGCGATGGGCAATCACAATGACCGTCTTGTCCTTTATCAGCGACTGCAAAGCCATCTGCATTTTATGCTCGTTTTCAGGGTCAGCGAAAGCAGTCGCTTCGTCCAACACCAGTATCGGAGCATTCTTCAATATGGCACGAGCCACACATATCCGTTGGGCTTCACCGCCGGACAGGAATACACCTTTATCGCCTATCCTTGTTTCGTAGCCTTGCGGCAAACGCTCTATGAAATCGTGGCATTGGGCAGCTTTCGCAGCGGCTATCACCTTTTCTTTCGTGGCATCTGGAGAACCTACGGCGATATTCTCATATAATGTGTCGTAAAAAAGGAAAGTGTCTTGAAACACGAATGAAACCATATCCATCAGTTTTGCGGTAGCTATCTGACGTATATCCACATCTCCTATACAAATTTCCCCTTGCTCCACATCCCAGAACCGGGGTATCAGGTTGGCAACCGTTGATTTGCCGCTTCCTGACGGGCCGACAAGGGCAGTTATCTTTCCTTGTGGTGCAATGAAGCTGACATCACGCAGGGCTTCCGTCCGTGTTCCCTGTTCAGTGTTTTCGTAGGAGAAGGACACGTGGCGAAACTCAACATCGTAAGCGGCAGGCACTTGCGGATGTTCCGGCTCCGGCACAGGCTTCTTTTCCAATATGCGGTCAATACGGTTTACCCCTTCGTTGATGTCGCGTGTGTTGCCTCCCAAGAATGTCAGTTTGTAAACGGGTGAAGCCATGCCCGGCCCCATGATGATGAAGAACAGCCACACCACAGCCAATGAGAGCGACTGCGGACTGGCTTGCAACAGCAGGATGCCCATCGGAAGTATAAATGTAACCATCGAATTGAGCAAGACGGTAAAGGCAATCATCCCGTTCTGATAGGTGTCGCAACATTTCAAGGCGAATGTCTTGTATGCCTGTATCTCGGCGTTAAACTGGCGGAACGAGCGGACACTTTGCCCGAAAATCTTGACCACGGGCATTCCACGTACATACTGCACGGCGGATGCGCTCATCTTTTCCTGTGCATCGTAATAAATGGACATGAACTCTCTTGCCCGTTTCCCCATGAAGTTGGAGAATTGCAGGAAAAGGCTAATCACCACGACCACCAGACAGACCACTGTCAGCCATACATCCAAAGAGAAAAAGATGACCAGCATCACCGCCACCGTAGCCACTACATTGACCAAATCCGGGATGGTATGGGCGATGAAGCCTTCTATCTTTTCTATGTTCTGGTCCATCGTTTTCTTGATGGCTCCCGTGGAAGTGTTGTTCAAATATCCCAAAGGTAATTTGCCGATATGCTCGGACAGGCGGACACGCAACCCATACAGGATGCGGAAAGCAGCCACATGCGAGGACATCAGGGCGGCATATAGCAATACCAATCCGCCAACAAGCCCTCCAAACGCTATCCATCCCCAACGCATCATGCCCGCTCCGTCCGAAGCGGCAGGATTTGCGCCATGAGATAACAACTCTTTCAAGATTTCATAAACAGCCCAATAAGGCACTAACATACATACCGCACTACCGGCGGACAGCAGACCTGCCAATATAAGCAGGCCTTTCCTTTGTCCCGCTATCTCGAACAGTCGGGACAAACCTTCTTTCTTTTTTGATTTCTCCATTGTTGTTAAGTTATTTTGAAATGATTTTATACCCAAGCAACGAACTGAACTTATAGCACAGCCGCGTCATCCGCCCCAGTATATGCCCGAAGAAGAATCCCCAGCGCGGACGAAAGAACTTCATGTAGTTGGCTTGCTCGATGAGTTGTAAGGTTGGCTCCCATTGTTCCACTAAATGCCCGTCGCTCAGCCCGGAACGGATTTGAGCTTCGTGCTTGCGGAGGGAATCAGGCTTCACTCCGTGCCGGCTCATCATCGTGCCGCACACGTCGAACCACAGTTCGCCTCCCCCGAAACGGATCGCCACGTGATGCAGGAAGGATTTTACTTGCTTCTCGTAGAAGTACATCAGTACCCCCTCCACGATGAAGATAAATTCTGCTTCGGGGTGCTTCCGGCGCAGGTCATCCATCCAGTCGGTTTCCAGCAAGGACGCCGCGATATAGACATTGCCCGGCTGTTCGGGTATCAACTCCCGGCGCAATGCGATGACCTCCGGCAAATCAAGGTCATAAAAGACCGCTTTCCCGTCCCCGATACGCTGGAAACGGGTATCCAGTCCACATCCCACATTGACCACGACCGGATGCGAATGTGCTTTAATAAATCGGCGCACAGCGCAGTCAAAATACCATCCACGCACCACGCATCCCACTTCGCTCAACTTTGCCCCGTCGAACTGGGAATAATCGTATTCCAAACTGTCCGCCAGCCATTCCGCAGCCTTGTCATATAGAATGGGATTATTCCGGCGACTTTCTTTGGCTCTCATGTATAGCGGAATAAGCAATGTTTCCGCTACAATACTCTTAAACTCGTATTTCTGTCTCATATTTTTGGAGTGTTTAATAGTGAACGATATTCAGAATTGTTCATAAAAAAAGGAGGAAACCTCCGTGAAGATTTCCTCCTTACCAACCGTTCTGATGCGGTTGAATGTTCGTATGTACGTTGTCTGTATCTCATATCTTGATAATAGCCCTCCAACCTTGGATTTCAAACAGAATATAATCGTGCAAAATAGCCTCCATCTCTTGCCGGGGTACGGAATGCATCAATAGCTCCTCGAACATCGTGAACATCCATACCGTATGCAAATGAATGATAAAATCGGACACAGCCGTATTGATTTCGGGATGTTTCCGCTGCATGGACGCGAACCACGCCTTAACCAATTCCGTAGAACGGTCGGTATAATTCTCACGGAAGCGTTCCAATGAAGAACCTTGCGCACGGAACAACAGTATTTCCATTAGCGAACGGTGTTTGTCTATAAGCGAAACATATTCGTCAATGCAGGATTTCAGGTATTTTTCCGACCGCATCATCATAATATCTTCGCCCCGTATGCCGTGGTGTTCTTGCAGCATGGCTTCCAAAGCGCACAAAACAGGACGGACCACTTCACGGAATAATTCATCTTTGCTTGTGAAGTAGTTATAGATATTCCCAACACCAACACTCGACAATTCCGCTATTTCGCGCATGGAAGTCTTGGAATAGCCTTTCTTCTCGAATTGCTGTCTGGCAATCGTCAATATCCGACCCCGTATGTCCTCTTTCAGCACTTGCATTTATAACGAACAATGTCTGTTTTTAATTTTTTGCAAAGGTATAAGGCTTGAAATTGTCGGACAATACCTATTATTAGGGATTTTTCTTACCATACATACATCGGATATTTAGTACCGTGAAAAACGCCAATCGCTGCCAAATGCTTCCACGAAACTGCCAACCCATTGTCTGATGCGCGATACCTCTTTACTTTGCATACAAAACCGAGTATCAACATTAAAAACAGTATCGACAATGGAAATTTTGATTATTCAGAAAGAGGCGTTTGAGGAAATGGCGGCAAGGTTCAGCCGTTTCGAGAAACGAATGGATGTCATCCTAACAAAAAATCCGCAATAAAAGAAGCCGACAAAATAGTTCATTGTCGGCTCTTTTTTACTTTCTCGTTTACAACTTCACGCCACGGACTTCCCTGTGCTCAATCCCCGGCCTCCCTATTATAATATGGTCACGGATGAACTCATTGGCGGTGATGTCCGGCTTCGGCACGTTCTCCGCTTTCGGCGCTTCCTGACCGTCGCCCTGTTCCAGCCCTTGTTCGGGTGTTTCTGCATGGGCAGGAGCCAGCTCCAGCTGTATCTTGCGGTCGAGGGCGGCAAGTTCTGATTTCAACTGCTTCAATTCGTCCTCCTTTTTCCATGTCTTGCCCGCTACCTCCTGCAATATCGGCAAGTCCTTTTCCAAAGCCTCATTTTTCGCCTTGTACTGCTCCACTATATTGGGTATGCGCTCCAGAGCGTTCAGGAAGTTCATCGCTGCCGCTTTCGTGTCAGCCATAGCCAACTGCCCATTGTTGTAGTTGTATTTGTAATGTCCCTCCACGACAAAGCGGTTTTGGATGGCGGAAACACCATCTTTCAAAGCAGTCTCGCTGATGACGTATATCGGGAAACCATAAACCTCGCCGATACGGGTGTATAACCCTCCGGTTGTGGCGTTCTTGGCTATTTCCTGCAACTTTGTACCGATTCTCTTTTCGTCCGCACTCTCCAGCCCGTCCAACCTGATGCGGTTGATTTTATGTCCGTCCTTGTCGGTTTCTGCACGGGAAAGCAGCGTGTTGTAGTCCTCCGTCATCTTCTCGATGATTACCCTGTTGTTGGCGAATTGTGTCGTCTTTTCATTCAGCTTGCTCTCAGCCTCGTTCCTCGCTTTGGCAAACGATTTTCTTTCCCCTTCCAACGCTGCAATCTTCTTCTCCAGTTTGGCTTTGTCCAAAAGGTCGGTATTGCCGGAAAGAATAGCCATATATTCGGAGAAGTTCATTCCGTTCTTCTCGTCCATAGCACCCTCGTCGATAGTCCTTGCGCCCATCGCTCCACTCTTGAGCTGGTTGATGAATGTCTGCTTGCAGTGCAACAGATTGAATTTGTAGCTGTCGAGCGATTTCTCCACGGCATAGATAATCACATCCACCTTGTTGTCGGCATACAGCTTGGCTATCTCGTTGCCTTTTCTTACGGCACGCCCGTCCCTCTGCTGAAGGTCCGACGGTCTCCATGGCGTATCCAGATGATGCACCATGATTGCACGCTGCTGGGCATTGACACCGGTGCCGAGCATGGAAGTGGAGCCGAACAGCACACGCACTGAACCCTCGTTCATCGCCGCAATGACAGACTTGCGGGCTTTCTCCGACTTGCATTCCTGAATGAAACGGATTTCGTGCGCCGGAATACCGTAGTCTTCTATCAGCTTGCGCTTGATTTCACTATACACGCTCCATTGTCCCGGCTGGAATGTCCCCAAATCGGAGAACACGAACTGCGTGCCTTTCTGTTCATCGAACTTGTGGTAATACTCCGCAATCATTTTTGCGCAATGGCTTGCCTTGTTGTCGGGATGGTCTTCGTATTCGGGACTTATCAGACGCATATCGAGAGCCATTTTACGGGCGTAGTCCGTGGCGATAAGCATTTTCGCCTTTTCCTCGCTTTCCGACAGTTTTTCCCTTCCGAGAATGGTCGCGTCACCCGTTTTTGCGAACTCCATCAGTTTCTTGATGAACTCCTCCTGCTGCGGAGTGGGAGGTATGTTGTATAGTATCTCGTTCTTCTGCGGCCTGTCCACTCCCACATCCTCCGCCGTGCGGTAGTCGGTAATTTCGTTGTAGAACATGGCAAGCTCCGGCACTTTGATAAAGTAACGGAACCGCTCCTTCTGCACGATATTGTTCGTTACGTTGAACTCGAAATCGGTCGTCTTCTTGGCGAAGATTGCCGCCCACGCATCAAAGCAACGGATGTCCTGCCGTTCCAGTTCCTTCGGACGCAGATACTTGAACAACAGATACAATTCCGTAAGTGAATTGCTGATAGTCGTGCCTGAAAGGAAAGTCGCCCCCAAATCCTTGCCCGTCCGCTCCTGTATGGTGCGTATGGCAAAAAGCATATTGAGTGCCTTCTGGCTGCCCTCCTGATTGCCCAGTCCGGCAACACGGCTGTGGCGCGTGTTGAACATCAGATTCTTGAACTGGTGCGACTCGTCCACGAAAATATGGTCGATACCCATCTGCCCGAAATCCACCACATCATCCGTGCGGTGCTCAATGGCATAGGCAATGCCCTGCAACTTGGCTGCAAGGTTGTGCTTGCGCACCTCCAACCCTTTCAGCATGGCTCTTGATATATCCTTGCCCTGCTGTTTCAGCACTTCGAGGTTTTCTTCCACCGTGTCAAGTTCCGCTTGCAGGATTTTCTGCTGCATCTCCGGTGACTGCGGTATCTTGCCGAACTGGTCGTGCGACATGATCACGCAATCGTAGTCGTTGTTCTTGATGTTGTTGAAGAACTTTACACGATTGGCGGCGGCGAAGTCCTTTTCCGATGCGTAAAGTATGCGTGCGTTGGGATAGGCGGTGCGGTAGCACTCCGCAATCTCCGCCACATTCGCTTTCAGTCCGATAATCATAGGCTTATGCGCCAGCCCAAGCCGTTTCATCTCATGGGCGGACATGCACATGATGAGTGTCTTGCCCGTCCCGACCTCGTGGTCGCAAATTCCGCCGCCGTTCTGCTTGAGCATCCAAACGCAATCCTTCTGGCTCGGATAAATCTCGTTGATGCCGTACCGCTTGCCGAGAGCCTTCAGGTCGATGTCCGGAAATGTCTGGTGGCTTCCGTCGTACTTAGGCCGCACATAACAGTTGAACTTGCGGTTATACATATCCGCAAGCCGCTGCTTGAATTCCGGAGACTGCGCCTCCAGCCACTCCGTAAAGCCGGAGCGGATCTCGTCAATCTTGGCGTTGGCAAGCTGTATGGCTTCGCTGTCCCGCACCTTGATGTCATTGCCCTTGTCGTCCTTGCCGATACTCTTGTAGATGTCCGGCACGGTGTTGTGAAGGGCATGCTTCAGCAGGTTCATGCCGTCGTACCGCTTGTAATATCCCTTCACGGCAAACTGGTCGTATATCTTTATGTTCTTGTGGCTGCACGACACGGTAAACTCGTCCACGCTGTCCACGTAGGCTATTTTAACCTCCGTATTATAAAGGTACGACATATACGAGGAGTACATCCCCGTAGGTATCCAACGTTCCCCGAAGTTGAAGTCCAGCTCATCGAACAGGATAGGTTCGGGCATGGACTTTTGCAGGGCTTCGAGCGACTCTTCCGCAGCGTTCATCATCGGGTGCCCGGTCTCTTCATCCTTTTTTGCTTCTATCCAACGGGAAACGGCTTCCGCCTTGCTGACCACATTCCCGGCAATGAAACGGTCTTTAATCTCATAGCAATCCTCCATCGGGTTGTAGTAGATGCGTCCTTTGAGCGCCTCAATCAGTTCCGTTTCGCTATTTCCGCAAAGCCCGCACATATACTCAATATTCACGCCGCCATATTTGTTGAGCGATGCGGTAAGGGCATCTTCGGGTGTCTCCACGCTGACACTCTCTTCATTGGAGAATGCAACCGGATGGTCGAAAATATCCGCTTTCAGGAACAAACCGTTTTCGCCACGCTCCAGCGAGAGGATGTCCCGCCCTGCGGCATCCATCAGTATCATCTTGGCATTCTGTCCGGCATTGAGATTGCCGTATCGCATCACAAACTCGTCATAGTGGGTGTTCAGGTTCTCTCTATGCAGCATATGAGCTTCACGGTGTTCGGCTTCATAGGCATACAGCCGCTCATACGAGTTGCGTATCTGGATATAGAGTGCCGCCTTCTCTTTCTGATACTCTTGCAGGTCAAGCGGATGGAAGGTCGCCCCATAACGGGTGACATCTTTCAGATAGCCGATTTGATAACGCGCCCCGGCAGTATTCATCATGACGAGTGAGCCTTCCTTGAGGTGCTCTTCCATAATCCCCGTGAACGGTCTCGGCTGCATCTCTTCCTCGTGCCTGCGCTGTCTCTCTTCCGGTGTGAGTGCCGCTTCCTGCATCTGCCTTTCCACTTCGTCGATACGCCGTTGCTGTTCCGCTTTGAAACCGTCCTCTACCGGATAGACGGGTATCGCTTCTTCGGGAGCGGATTGCTCCGGAACGGTTTGTTCCCTTGTGGCAAAAAGGTCAGGCTGTGCCGCTTTTTCCTCCCTCATTCTACGGCGAAGCCTCGCACGCCCTTCCGCACCCAAATCCATCATCGCTTCATAAAAACCGTTGATGGGAGGATTGGTGTCCCAGTCAAGCGAGGCGTAAACCGCCTCCTGACGGGCTTCCTCTTCCGTCATATATTCATCTTCCTCCTTCGGAGTATCGGCAGAAACAGGCTGTTTGACGGTTGTATTGCCACTGCCGAACAAGTCCAATATCGGAGCGGTTGCCGCTTTCTTCGGCTTGGCTGCACTTTTGCCATTGCCATTGGATTTTTTCTTGGCCGGCTTCGGTTGTGCCTGCCGTTGTTCCTCCACAGTAATTCCGAACAGGTCAAACAAGGTCATCACCGGGGCTTCTATTTCCGGCTTTTCATCAACAGGAACGGCTGGTTCTGGCTCTGCCGCCTTGATGTTTTCCGTTGGCATTTCCTGCTTTACGGTTTCCCTTTGTCCCTTCAGCCTTGCATCACGGATGCCGCCGGAATACAGGCGCATGATCAACCTGTGGTGTAGGTTGTCGTCAAGCAGTTTCCGCAAATGTTCCGCTATCCCTTGCACGCCGCCATCGTGTTTGTAAACCATAGCTGGCTTGCCGTAAGGGTCGGTGTCCAACTTGGCTTCGGTACAGATAATCTGTTCCTCGTGCCGGATAAAATAACTGTTGGTGGCTACGCCTTGCCGTGTCCCGCTTTGAGTAAACAGTTTCTCATCCTCTGTCAGTCCCTCTTTCCTCGTGTCCTTTTGCAGGATGATAAGGTCGCTGCCCACTTCCGTGTTGGCGTTTTCCGTAAACAGGTTGTTCGGCAGGCGGATGGCGGAAACGAGGTGCGCCTCTTTCAGCATTTCAAGCCGTATCGCCTCATTACGCTGTGCGTTCATTACCCCTTGGGATGTAATGAACGCCACGATACCGCCTTCCCTGACCGTATCAAGTCCTTTCAGGAAGAAATAGTTGTGTACGGCTTTTTGTGCCGACTTTCGTCCGAAGCTGTCGCTTGATGCGAAGGCGGGGTCGAACACAGCCATTTCCCCAAACGGGATGTTTGAAACGGCAAGGTCGAAAGAACCGTTGAAAGGCTTTTCAATCTTTTCAAAGCCTTCCACACGGATCTTTTCGCCCGGATAGAGATGCGAGAGCAGCTTGCCCGTGAGCAGGTCTTTTTCAAACGCCATCACATCGGCCTGCGGCGATTGCTCCTTGACGGACAATATGAACGCGCCCATCCCCGCCGAAGGCTCAAGCACCTTCGACGGGGTAACATTGTACTCCTTCAAGACGGTTACAAGAGTGTCCGTTACCTCTTTCGGGGTATAGAACGCGGTCAGCACGGAGGATTTCAACGAATCCACATAACGTTTGTATTCCGCATCGTCCTTGCTGTTGTCACGTATCAGACGGTGCAGTTCCACCGTCATCGGGAACAATTCGAGGTCGGATTTCGCCCAATCCACGGCATCGGCCAGCGAGGAGGCAGGATTGAGGATGCATTTCAACCCCCCGAAACCACAGTAGCGGCTGATAATCTCCCTTTCTTCGGGGGTAGCCGCCCGGTGTTTCCTGTCCAGCACAAACGCTGTCCGTATAGCCTCGATGTTTCCCCGCAGTCTCTCCTTGCGGTTAAATGCCATGCTCGTCAAGATAAATGGCTACGGCTCCGGTCAGTTCCGTGTATAGACGGTCATATTCGGGCGACCGGGCGAAGTCGTCTGAAAGCGGATAGCCGGAGAAGATTTCCTTGAATTTGGGAAGCAGTTTCAGCGTGAGCAGGCGCACCTTCTCAGGCGGAACGTTATCGGAAAACTCACTCTCCAGCACGTCTGCAAGTGTGCGGTACTCGGAGAAATGAAGCCCTTGCAGGAGAGCTTGCATCGCCAGTTCCTGCGCCCCCTCTACGGGATAACCCACAAGGCGGGCTTGCTCGAAAGTGTCGGAGGCAAGTTCATCGCGCACCGCAATAAAGTCCGTATCGGCTGTTTTGTCGGGATGGTTCTCTTTGAGATATTGAAGCAGGTACAGCCCGTAATAGGACAATACCGCAGATTGATTTTTCTGTTTCATTTTACTCGGATTTAGTGGATTTATTGCTAATTTTACAAGCAAACTTTTTATAAAAACTTTATGCTTACAGGAGATAACATTACCGTTAAAGCAGTTCATGGGATCAGTGCAAGCGACATGCAACGCATAAGGGATTTTTTACAAGGAGCCGTTTATTGCTGGTGTAAAAATCGTAAGGGAGAATGGTTCACTGCAAGAGATTTTATCGGAGGTGATAATTTCTATTGGGAACATTATCCACTTGGTGTATTGTATTTCCGTTACATTGAAGATGGGCAAACCGAAGAATACGCTTTTGAACAAGCAGCCAAAGATGCTGGGCGCATATTGAAAAGCGTATTATCAGACGATGACCGAACTTTTGAAACGGAGGGAGGATACACACGTAGATATCGCTGGGTGGAAGATTAGAAAAAGGCACTCGGTATCCCTCCGAGTGCCACCACTAAATCCGCAGTAAAACAGATTTCGACCATTTGAGGGGAAACAGTTTATCCTACGAATCAGTGGCAAAGTTACTAATTTACTTTCTTTTCCTGCCCGTCTTTCCCGTTTTCTTCTTCTCTTTGGGGAACTCGAAAACCGTATTGAAATCCCCGTCAAAGGCGACAATGGCACTGAATGGCTTGCCCTGCTTGCTTCGGAATCCGTTGAGCAGTTTGGTCTGCCCGTTTTTCAACAGGTCGGTCATCTCTGTGTCGGAAAGTGTCTTTCCGGCTATCTGACGGAAGACAGGCAGACCGCAGTCGGCATTGTCGCAGCGCACGACCTTTCCATAGAACTGCATATTCCCGTTTCCGCACTTCGGACAGCAGCATCCGGAATCCTTGTGCCCGAAAAGCTTGTCGCAGGCGAGCAGTTCGGTCGTGATTTTACGGGTATAGGCTTCAATGTCCCTCATGAACGCTTCTGCCGGAAGTTCGCCCCGTTCAATCTTGGCGAGTGCAGCTTCCCATTCGCCTGTCATTTCCACATTGGCGATATTCATGCCCTTTACTATTGAATAGAGGGCAAGCCCCTTTTCAGTAGGAGCGAGGAATTTTTTGGAGCGCACGATATACTCCCGTTCAAGCAGTGTCTCGATAATCGCCGCACGGGTGGCAGGCGTGCCGATACCGCAGTCCTTCATCGCCTGACGCATCTCCTCGTCCTCAATTTCCTTTCCGGCAGTTTCCATTGCCGCGAGCAAGGTGGCTTCCGTATGAAACGGTTTGGGCTTTGTCTTGCCCTCGGTCATCGAGCAGCCCATAATCGGGAGGCTGTCGCCTTCTTTCCATTCCGGCAGGGCTGTCTCTTCCTGTTCTTCCCGATACACGCTCCGCCATCCTGCCTGCTTGACGATACAGCCTTTCGCCACGAACTCCACACCGCCGCATTCGGCTTTCACGGTGGTTACATCCTTGATGCACTTTTCGGAAAATGCCTCCAGCATACGCCCGACAATCATATCGTAAATAGTGGTCTCTTCTTTGGCGAACAACAGCGGTTTCACGCCCGTAGGCAGGAGGGCATGGTGGTCGGTTACTTTCGTGCCGTCCACGCTACGGCGTGTAAGCTGTTTCATCCTGCCTGCAACGGCATCCCATCTCGGGTTGTTTTTCAATCCTTTCAGGAGGGCGGGAATACCCGCGAACACATCTTCCGGGATATAGCGGCTGCCTGTCCTCGGATAGGTAATGAGCTTCGATTCGTAAAGTTTCTGCGCGATGGCGAGCGTCTGCTCCGCCGTGAAACCGTGTTTGGCATTGGCTTCTTTCTGCAAGGTGGTGAGGTCATACAATAGCGGCGTGTCCTGCACGGTCTCTTTGCGCTCCACGGAAAGCACGGTCGCTGTCCGGCTCTCTTTCAGCATATTATATACTTCGGCGGCATCAGCCTTCACATTCCATTTCTCCACGGACGAGAATTTGGCAACGCTGTCCGCATCCTTTCCCCGTGTGGAGAAATGGGTCTGGAACACATCCTGCGGAACGAACCTCTTGTTTTCCCAAAAACGGGCGCATACCATCGCCAATGTCGGGGTCTGCACACGCCCCACGGAGTATGTGCCACGCCCTGCGGCTACCGTGAGGGCTTGCGTGCCGTTGATGCCCACGAGCCAGTCCGCTTCGCTGCGGGACTTGGCGGCGAGATAGAGGTTGTCATATTTCTCTCCGCTTTCCAGATTTGCCAATCCCTCACGGATAGCCTTGTCGGTCAGTGAGCTGATCCAAAGGCGGTCGAAAGGCACGTTACAGCCGATATGATGGTACAGGTAGCGGAAAATCAACTCTCCCTCACGCCCCGCATCGGTCGCCACGATGATGCGGTCGCTGCCGTTGAACAGCTTGGTGATTACACGGATTTGTTTCAGTACCCCGCTGTCGGCTTTGTAGCCTTTCTCGGTACGGACCTGACGGGGAACGAGCAGGAACTCATCGGGAATGACTGGCAGGTTGTCCCTGCGGAAGCCCTTGATGCCGTAGCCGTCAGGCAGTGCTGGCTGCACCAAATGACCGAAAGCCCATGTCACATAGTAGCCGCTGCCATACATATAACCGTCTTCGGGTTTTGTCGCGCCCACCAATCGGGCGATCTCACGAGCCACGCTCGGTTTTTCTTATCACAAGCAAATTATTATCCTAAGCCATGATTTATTCTAATTGATACTCA
>OJMP01000267.1_pt1 | contig 53291 bp, 36 predicted proteins | sample 1597311 | NCBI WGS metagenome assembly OJMP01 (sample SAMEA2452134, study PRJEB22498) | human gut metagenome | biome: human feces; feature: human gut; material: feces | place: Australia | collected 2012 | reverse complement strand
GGCAGTTTCCGGTTCCCGTGAAATAGAATACCAAACGTCTCTTTTTCTCTTCCGTACAGGACGTGATAGAGGAGAGCCCGGATGCGGTCAATGCCAACCCTGCCAATGTAGTTCCCATACATTTGAGAGCTTCTCTTCTGGTTATTTTTTCATTGTTCATATTCGTATTAAAACTACTTGTAATTCATTTCTTTATCTGATGCAAAATTACGTCAGACCAGCAAGGAAGACCTTATATGAATTACGGATTGGCGTATAATTATTACAGATTGAAATTATACTTGAAAAAGTATCCTCATTTAACTTTATATATCCCTTATTAAGCAAGTTACCCGGCCGGAAATCCGGTCGGGTAACTTATTGGATAGGTTTGAACCGTTATCACTTATTCAGCCATTCCGATTCTTTTCAGCCAATTCAATACATTGGGTTTCGCTTCGCTGACATGGTCACGGGGAACTGCATAACCATCCAACACGGAGGCTTTAGGCTCCAACTCCCGTATGGTCTTGATGGCATCCGAGAAACGACTGCCGCCATGCGTACAGAAAGGGATAACAGTTTTATCGCTGAAGTCGTATTCATCAAAGAACGAGTAGAGTGGCATCGGCATATCGTACCACCAGTTGGGGAATCCAATGAAGACCACATCGTAGTCATTGAGATTTTTGATGTGTGTAGCCAGCTTCGGACGGGCATTGTTGTCTATCTCGACCTTTGCCGCATCGATCAATGCCTTATGCGAGCCGGGATAGGTGTGTACGGTCTTTATCTCGAAAAGGTCGCTGCCCGTAGCTTCACTGATGACGGATGCGATGTATTGCGTATTCCCCATTACTTTACCATTGGAAACAAGGCGGCTGGCTCCGGAAGAAGCATCCACTCCATCCGTTTCGGGAACGGAGAAATAAACCACCAAAGCTTTTCCTTTAGCATTTTGAGAGGTAGATTTTACTTGTTGTCCGGATAGGGATTGCGCTACATTTGTACTTTCCGATACGGACTCGTTCCCGGCAGCCCAACAATAGGCCGTTATCGTACAGGCAATGATTGCCAGTACACTCATTGTTATAATTCCTTTTTTCATTTTTTACTTGTTTTATATGTCTATTCAATAATTCCAATTCGACGCAACCAGCCTTCCGTACCGTTTGTACTGCCCGGCATATCAATACCCGCATCGTCGGGACGCCCCGGCGTCGTAATGTCGTTCGCATCGAGATCTTCGGGAAGTGTTTCCGGAATATGCTTTGAGCCGGGCGTTACCTTATAAATTTTCTGCATGGATTCGTTCAGATAGGTAGTAGCTCCGTAGGTAAAGAACGGAATAATAACCTTGTCTTTCAAGTCGTATGCTTCGAGGAACGAGCGGATAGCCTGCGGAACGGTTGTCGCCCAGACGGGATAGCCGATGAATACTGTTTCGTATTGCGCCATGTTCTCAATCCGGCTCTTCAATGCAGGGCGTGTCCCGTTCGCCTGTTCCGAGTGGTTCAGGTCGCGCACGTCGTCGAAATCTACGGGATACGGGGCGGAGGTTTCAATCAGATGAATATCTCCGCCAACGGCAGCCTGAATATAACCGGCTACGACCTCCGTGGTTCCGCGACGATTGCCGTTGTTTATGATAATGCTCGCACCGGTCGAGGCATCCACGTCCGCAGGATAGTTCGTGTTTCCCCAGCGGCTGAAATAGGCGATCAGTATTTTTCCGTTGCCCGGATTGACAGGATCCGGTTCGTCGCCATCGTTGTCGTCTCCGCCCGGATTATCGGGCGTATCGGGAATCTCCGTTTGAGGATCATCGTTCCCGTCGCTGCATCCTGCGAAAGTCATTGCAGGAACAAGCAGCATCAGAAGCAGGAATATCTTTTTCATACCGCCTCCTTTTTATTCCGTATAACCTGTATCTTTCAGCCACTGGGCTATCATCGAGTGGCAGTCGGATGTCTGGGACGAACGAATCCAAAGGCTTGGCGTCAGGAAGTTCCCGTCGGGAATCAACCGCTTGGCGTCCGATTCCACGTCGCTGATGCCGCTGCTCGCGCTCGATACGATCAGACCGATACGCTTGCCGGCCATCTCCGCACCGTGATTGAACAGAAAAGTCTGCAAAGGTGCCGCCATGTTGCTCCACCAAAGCGGAGCTGCCACGATGATAGTGCCGTACTGCCCGAAATCCACCTCTATGGGGTCGATTACCGGATAGGAAGAAGCACTGCCGGGATTGTTCCGTATGGCCTGAATCTGTGCGCTGCCGATGGCGTAGTTGTTCGCCGCATAGTCGAGTCCTTTTTCGGCCGGTTCCACCCGTATCACATCGGCTTCGATCTGCGTGCGCAAGTCGCTGACGATGGTATGCACGTTGTTCGTGAAACTGTAATAGACGATGAGCGTCTTTCCCGTTGTCGGTTCAGGGTTATCAGGGTCATCCGGATCGGGATTTTCGGGATTATCCGGCTGGTCGGGGTCGTCCGGATTTTCAGGAATTTCCGTCGGAGGTTCGTTCACCGGGTCGTCATCGGGAGAACAGGCGTTCAATCCCACTGCGATGGTCATCGCGAAAAGAAGATACAAAAACTTTTTCATATTCATACATTTTACTGATTTCTATTGCAAAAATAGCCGGAGTCGAACGAATGGGTTTTGTTCGTCGGCTCAATTCATTTTGCTGTAAAGTTCATCCGACATTTTCCGCCACCTGATTTCAGCCTCCTCCTCTTTTCGTAACAGGTCGAGCAGATTCATTCCGCATGTGCCGCTGAAATCGAACAGGGTCGGAACATATCGTTTGTCCGTATCCAGCAGGGTGCAGGCGATCTCTATCATCTTTAATCGAAGCACCTCGTCCGAGAGTTCCCGACCGCTCCGGATATAAGGGAGCAGCGAGTGGAAAAAACTTTCGATTTCCGGTCTGTGCGGCAGCAGATGCAAAGCCGACAGAGGCTTTGCGGACTTTTTCCGACGTGCCGGATCGAGTGTCTGGTAAAACTCGCACAGAAACTGCCTTGTGAGCGAGAAAAACGCCATCCGGCAGGGCTCGTCCGCATCCGGTTCCGCATAAAGATGCGAGTAACTGTCCCGTCCGATAAATGCGCATTCGCCCCGTCCTACGGTCAGTGTTTCTCCGCACTGGTTTTGCAGGTGAAGCTGCCCGCTATACAGATAGACTAAAGAGTGGGCGGAGAAGAAATGACGGGCATACGAGTCCGTGCATACTGAGCTGAAAAAGTATATATTCTGTACTTTATCCATATTTCATTTCGATATAATCGTATTCCGTCCGCTTATTCTTTCGATTCGACAATGCCGATTCGCCGCAACCATTCGGCAACCCGTTCACGAGCGGTGTCATAAGTGCCGCGACGAATCTGAATGCCCTCCAAAACAGTGGAGTGCGGACAGAGGGAACGGACAAGGCGATAGCTCGTTTCGGCGGAACTCGTGCCGCTGGTGCAGAACGGGATGACCGTTTTGCCCGACAGGTCATAGGAGGTCAGGAAGGTACGGACTGGCGGTGCGGCTGTTTCCACCCAGATAGGATAGCCCACGAAGATGACGTCATACGACGATATGTTTTCGATGCGCGTCGCAAGCGGCGGACAATACTCATCGGCAACCTCCTGACGGATTTGCGCCAACAGCGTATCGTAATCGTCGGTATAAGTATTCTCGGTTTCGAGTTCCACCATATCGCTCTCTACCATGTCGTGAATATAGCCGGCTATCGTCCGCGTGTTGCCCGTATGGGAGAAATAGACGATCAGCACCTTGCGGTCACCGGCAGGGGCGGTCGGTTCTTCCGTGTTTTCGGTCGGAGGCGTATCCGGCAGCTCCTTACGAGATTCGTCGGCGGAACAGCCTGTGGCAGTCGCCATGAGCCATGCGAACAGAAATAATATTTTCGTTTTCATATCTGATATTTTTAGTTATTTCTTTGATGCAAAGGTAAAAGCAAAGCCCCGCAACGTATTTGCTGCGAGGCTCAACTTACTTTGTTCTGAGGCTCCGTATCCGATTTACGGATTATTTTAGCTTATCGTACTCTTCATCGGTTACCGGTTCGAGCCATTCGTTGGATGTTTTTTCTCCGGGGACATCAAATGCGAGGTGCGCGAACCAGCTGTCGGCTGCTGCGCCGTGCCAGTGCTTCACATTTGCCGGTATGTGGATGACTGTTCCGGGCAGAATCTCTACGGCAGGCTTTCCTTCTTCCTGATACCAGCCGCGACCTGCGACACCGATCAACATCTGTCCGCCGCCTTTCGTCGCGCGGTGGATATGCCAGTTGTTGCGGCAACGCGGCTCGAACGTGACGTTGGCAATGGAAACCTGTTCCGACGAGATGCGAGCCAAGTAACTGTTGCCGATGAAATACTTCGCATACGCCGTGTTCGGTTCGCCGATAGGGAAAATCATTTCACGTTGGAAGGCTGCCTTGGCATCTTCGCCGGTCGTCTCTTCCGCCCATACGTCTTTCGCCAGACGGAATGCCGCCCAAGCCTTGGGCCATCCGGCATAGAAACCGATGTGGGTGATGATTTCGGCAATCTCGGTGCGGGTGATGCCGTTTTTCTTCGCTTCTTGAAGATGGAAGCCCAATGAACTGTCGGTAATGCCCTGGCTGATGAGCGAGGTGATTGTTACCAGACTGCGGTCACGAAGACCGAGGCGGTCGGTGCGACTCCACACTTCGCCGAAGAGGACGTCGTCGTTGAGTTCCGCGAATTTGGGCGCGAACTCGCCGAGCTGGTCGCGCCCGGCTGTCTGTACTATCTTTTCCTGTGCCATAACATGGAATGTTAAAATGCTGAATACTGAGATTAAAATAAATTTGTTCATGATTCTCTATTGAATAAAATTGTTTATCTGGTTTGCAGGGTTGAGTGGTGTCTGGTCGGACAATACCAGCGACTTGACCATGTGCAGCGTCCCCTGCTTGTACTTTTGGAAATGCTCCGAGGCAATATGCTTCTCGTAAGCCGCCTTGCTTGCATAAGTTTCGAGGATGGTTATCTTGCAGGGATTCTCCTTTTCGCCGACGGCGTACATCGTCAATACGCCCGGTTCGGTACGCAGGGAGACTTCGCCCACCTCAGTTGCGTATTTCATATATTCGTCGAGATATTGCGGGTAAACTTCTATTTTCGATAGGCGCACGATACCGTCGGCGGTCATCGGTTCCTTGGCGCACATTCCCGGCTGCTTGTCCAAATTCAGGCATTTGCCGATAATCTCTCCGGTGGCCATGTAGGAATAGGTCGGGAACTCGAACAGCACGGGTTTCAACCGCGTATAATCGAGCTTTCCGTCAGCGTCGAGTACTTCGGGAGCGGCGTAGGTATTGGCTATCGAGCAGATGAAGTTGTCGAAGTCCTCGGTTTCGTAAATGTCCACCACATCGCACTCCATCGTCAGCGGCGAGGCATCAATTACGGGCGTACCGTTTTCACCCCAGTGGTATTCGAACACGCCCGACTTATCGACCGATGCGCCGCTCACGCTGCCCACGTAGTCGGCTTTCGGCAGCATCTCGCGGCTCACGAGGTTGATAGAAAGTTTTTTGGAATCTTTTATCCCTTGATTTGTATGATGGCTTTTGCTCATGCTCACGAGAATCCGGTCGTGACCGATAATACCCGTATGCCCCACGACGAGCCAGTTCACCTTGCCCTCGACCTCCGCACCGACAACGGTCATCGGTTTGGGATAGAGAGCAAGCAGGTTTCCGATATTCTTCTTTTCCATTTCCGTACTGTTTTGTTTGTTTCCCTCCTTTGCCGGTTGCGTATTGCACGACAGCAAAAGTGAGAGAAACAAGATGGTTCCTATTGATTTCCTCATCCTCAAAATGGTATTAAAGGCTTTGACGCAACACTTCGATTACATCCTCACGGGTGAGGACGACATAGCCGCTTTCGTTGATGGGGCACGCATCGGCCATGCCTTCGAGTTGCGACGCGTTGGCACCGCAAGCCGTGATATTCATTGCCAGTCCCAAGTCACGCATCCACTCTTCCATTTTCAGCAATCCTTCAACGGCAATATCCTTTTCGGTCTTGCCATCAGAAGATATACCCCATACATTCTCCGCCAAGCGGCAGAATTTCTTCTCGGCATCCTTTGAGCGGCTGATGAGCAGCCGGTAGTAAGCCCCGCTGACAGCCGAGAGCGTATGCCCGTGGGTAGCATCGGTATAGGCTGCGACAGCCTGTCCCAGCATGTGTACCATCCAGTCGGTGGGTTTACCGCAGGCGAGAAGCCCGTTCAAAGCCCATGTCGCGGTCCACATGATGTTGCTGCGCGCCTGGTAATCCTCCGGATTGCCGAGCACTTTCCGTGAGCTGACAACGAGGGAGCGCATCAGCCCTTCGGCGATGTAGTCGGTCGTGTTGTCGTCCGTCCCCGAAAGGTATTGTTCCAGAATGTGCGACATGATGTCATAAATGCCGGCCACCGTATGGTGCTTGGGCACGGTATAGGTGTAAACGGGGTTGAGGATGGAGAAATCCGGATTACGGAAGTAATAGAACTTCTTCCGGTTCTCGCTGTGCTTGGAGATGACGGCGCAACTGTCCATTTCCGACCCTGTTCCCGCCATCGTGAGCACGCAGCCGACCGGAATCCAGCGGCAGGTCATTTCCCCGAAATTATTGAAATAATACTCCCACGGGTCCTGCTCGCAGTATGTGGAACCGGCTACCGCCTTGCAATAGTCGCAGACGGATCCGCCGCCGACGGCGAGGATAAAATCCACCGCCTCTTTCCTTGCGAGTGCCACGCCCTCCATCACCTTCTCGATGGTGGGGTTGGGCATGACGCCCGACAGTTCGACCGTCTGTTTTCCTGCTTTGCGCAGTTCAGCCAGTACCGCATCGTAGATGCCGTTCTTACGGATGGAACCGCCGCCGTACACCAGCATGACTTTTTCTCCGTACTTGCCCAGTTCCTTACTCAGATTCTCCAATGAGTTTTCCCCGAAGTATAGTTTCGTGGGATTGTGAAAAGTGAAATTGCCTAACATATCAGTCTGTTTTTAAGTTATTACTTGCTGTTAATGTTCTTGATGAACCGTGCCGGGATGCCGCCCACGACCGTATTGGCCTCTACGTCTTTCGTAACGACCGCACCTGCCGCAATGACGGCATTGTCGCCGATGGCCACACCTTGCAGAATGGTAGCGTTCGAGCCGACCCACACATTCCTGCCCAATACAATAGGTGCAGGATAAGTGGATTTTCGTTCTTTGGGTGCAAGACCGTGGTTGAGCGTGGCAAAGACCACATTATGACCTATCTGGCATCCGTCACCTATCGTGACTCCACCGTGGTCTTGAAAATGACAGCAGGCGTTGATAAACACATTTTCGCCTACAGTGATGTTTTTCCCGAAATCCGCATAGAGGGGTGGGAAAACGCGCAACGATTGCGGAACTTCATAGCCGAACAGTTCGGAAAGCAGTCCGCGTACTTCATCCGGCGTATGATATGCCGTATTCAGGCGGAACGTGACGCGACGGGCCTCGTTACTCATCTCGTCCATGAAACGATGGATTTCCTCCGTATCAAGAGGCTTCCGTGTCTTTATGTATGTCTTGAAATCTTTTATCGTCATATATTTATTGTCTTTCGAATTTTACTGCTATATCTCCTCCGATATTCAGAACTTCTATACCGTCACCGTCAATACGGCCTATTTTAATAAGGTCGTTGCTATGCGACCAGTTCTTGCAGAAAATCGCCACGTTTCCCCACGGTGCATAAATCGTGATGTCGCCGGGTGTAGGGGTGCAGCCGCGTGTCACTCCTTCGGTCGTCAGAGCCGGATCGGGATAAAATATTTTTTCGGTCGTGTTGTTGTAATCGTTCAACGTAACCTCTAACGGTAGACGTGAGAGGAAATCCCTGCCTGCCGCATTGTCCTCCATCGTGGCGGTAATAGTGCGATTGCCGACCGATATTTTTACTTTCATGGATGTTTCTCCAGGGCTTTCCGTTTCTTCCCGGTTTGCCCCGATTTCTTCAAGCCATGACGGGACACGTGTTGCCATTTGCGAAAGACCCGAGGAGGTCAGCAACAGGGTTCGGTCAATTATCGTTGCATCAGGGCAAAGACTGCGGGCTTCATTGACAGAAGTGGAAATGCCGCTGCTGCCGCTGGTGGCGAACAGGGCGATTCGTTTTCCGGCAAGTTTGGAGGCATGGGAATGCAGGAATGTTTGCATCGGTGTCGCCATACTGCCGTACCAGATTGGATAACCGACGAATACGATGTCGTAATCGTCAAAACTTTCCATCGAGGTTTTGACAGGCGGATAATTGCCCTGACGGATGGCAGCCAGTTCTTCTTGCGACCGTTCCAACATAGAGTTGTAGTCATTGTCGTATGCCGTTTCCGGCTCCACTTCAAGCATGTCGCAGTCGAGTGTCGTCTGAATCAGTTGCGCCACACGTTCGGTATTGTTCGTGCGGGAAGCATAAAGGACGAGGTAACGACCGTTCCCACCGGGAACAGGCCTGTCGGGATTATCATCGGAATCATCACCGCTGCCCGGATTTTCCGGCTGTTCGGGCTGTTCAGGAGTGAACGGCTCGTCAGAACCGCCTCCGCAAGCCGCCATGGACAAGACGGCAAACAATAAAAACGGAATCAATAAAAACTTTTTCATCATTTATACTCTTTATTTGTCGATTTGGCTTTCGGTAAACGGGTCGGCACGGTGTCCCATGAGGTCTATCCGGGCATATTCCTTGTCGAACTCTTCCATTTCGTATGGAGTGAGACGAACGGTTGCCGCACCAAGGAAATCATCCAGATGGTCGGGATTGGTCGTGCCGGGTATCGGGGCTATCCACGCCTTGCGCGAGAGCATCCACGCGAGGGCGAACTGCGCCGGAGTAATGCCTTTGCGCTCCGCCCATTTGCGGACAAGTGCCACGAGCGGCATATTGTGCTTCAGCGCTTCGGGGGTGAATTGCGGAAGGTTCCATCGGCGGTCTCCCTGCTTGAAGCGGCTGTTCTCGTTGATTACGCCAGTGAGGAAAGCACGTCCCAACGGGCAATAGGGTACGAAACCGATGCCCAGTTCTTCGAGCGTCGGAAATATCTTCGTTTCCGGTTCGCGCCACCAGATGGCATATTCGCTCTGTACCGCTGACAAAGGACATACGGCATGGGCGCGACGGATGGAGCGTGCGCTGGCTTCCGACAGTCCCCAGTGCAATACCTTTCCCTCCTGCATCAAATCCTTGACCGTTCCGGCAACTTCTTCCATCGGCACGTTTGGATCGACACGGTGCTGGTACAAAAGGTCAATATGATCTGTACGCAACCGCCAGAGCGACCCTTCCACTGCGCGACGGATATGGTCGGGACGGCTGTTCAGGGAGGTGGGTTGCTTCTCCTCGACCCCGAAACCGAACTTCGACCCGATTTTCACTTTGTCACGGAACGGAGCCAGTGCTTCGCCCACCCACTCTTCGCTGGTATAAGGCCCGTACACCTCTGCCGTATCGAAAAAGGTTACGCCTTTGTCATAAGCACGTCGGATAAGAGCAATCATATCCTTTTTTTCATACTTTCCGCCATAATAACCTACCATCGGCAGGCAGCCCAGACCGATGGCCGACACGTCCAGTCCTCCGAGGTTTCTGTATTCCATATTCCCCGACGGATTATTTCCGTTTGAATAACCGTTTTTAGACTGCGAGGTAGATTGAGCAAAGACTTTCGACAATCCCGTCCATTCCCCGGCTGCCAGTAAGGCCGTCATTGATGACATTTTCAAAAAATCTCTTCTGTCCATAAATCCTGTAATTTTTAAGAATGACCTCCATAAGTCAAGCCTCGCATGATCTCCATTTCATTATCTTCCAACCGGAAAGTTATGGGTTCATTTTCCTGTTCAAGGTTAATCCCGTCCTGTACGAGAAAACATCTCACCACATTTTCGGTAGAAGTATGATAACGGTCTGCAAAGAAGCGCACGACTTCATCTTCATACAATTCCGCTGGAATGTCAATTCGTTCATTCATCATTTGATTTCTTTTGATGATGCAAAATTACAGGGTTACACGGCAGCCGACTTAACGATAAGTGGGTGACTTGTATCACTTTTACTGAATTTCATGCCAAACATTCGGCTATGTGATTGAAATAATGTATCTTTGCATTTGTAAGAAAGGAGTTATATAAGATGCTATGAACAAAATTCTGAAGGTCAGAAACGTGGGCGATTATAGCCGGTGGGTAGGACATACCGACAGGCATCCGCTGGTCAGTGTCATCGACTACGCGGAAGTGTCTCCTGTACATCATAGCCTGAACAATTACAGCATCTATGGTATATTCTTTCATGACGAAGCGGAAATAGACCTGGCATACGGTTGTGGCAAATATGACTACAAGAAGGGAACGGTCATTTGCGTCGCCCCCGGACAAATCGGCGGAAAAGAGGACAACGGCGAACGGGTGATGCTGACGGGCTGGGCGTTGCTGTTTCATCCCGACCTGTTGCACGGCACCCCGTTGGAAAAGGCGATAAAGAATTATTCCTTTTTCGATTACCGTGTCAATGAAGCCCTGCACATGACCGACGAAGAACACGGTATCTTGGCATCACTGATGCGCCAGATAAGGGATGAACTCCAGAAAAGGCACGATGAACTTCAAGACTTCATCATTGTGGGCTATATCGAGTTGGTTCTGAACTTCTGCCAGCGTTTCTATAACCGCCAGTTCATCACCCGGAAACTCGATAATTCGGATATGTTGATGAAATTCGACCGTTTGTTGCACGATTACTTTGACGGGAACATGCAACTGACACACGGTTTGCCGACGGTGCAGTATTGCGCCGACAAACTTTGCATGTCCTCGAATTATTTCGGGGATATGATAAAAAAGACAACGGGTGATACTGCAAGCAATTATATCCGCCAATACATAATACAACTGGCAAAGAACGAACTTGCCACAGGTGAAAACATTGCACGGGTAGCGTACGGATTGGGATTCGAATATCCCCAACATCTCAGCCGGATGTTCAAGAAACAGACCGGAATGACACCATCGGATTATTACGAAAGTCTGCGGAAGAAATAACGATAATAAGCAACTACTGTCCCCAACTCCCGTATCTGGCATTCATCCGCTGACGCAGCTCCTCCTGCTTGGTGTTCTTGTAGTAGTGCTTCTCGATAGTTCGGGCGCTGTTGCCGGCCATTTCGGCGACGTGGGTAATCGGTGTACCTGCATCGAGTTCGCTGGAAATGAACGTGCCTCGTGCCGTGTACCACGTCATTTTCTCGTCGATTCCCAGAATCTCGCAAACCTTGTCCAGTGTTTCGCTGACAAGGGCTGAGAAGCTACTACGGCGTCCCATCTTTTGTTTGTCGGTTACGTGTTTCTCGGTATAGATTGGGAAGACGTAGTTGCCGATGCCCTTGCCTCTGTATTTTTCCAGAATTACGATGAGACGGTCGATGAGCAGGGGCTTGGCCAGCTTGGGGAATTTGGTACGCTCATAAACAATCATGCCTTCCTTTTCGTTAATCATGTCCCAGGTCAGATTGACGACATCGACGTTGGCCATGCCGCCGCTGTAAAAGCTGAAGAGGAAAAGGTCGAGACAGAGCTGTTCCTGCTCGGAGAAAAGGCTGCGGTCCATGAACTCCATCCGGCGGATGATATTCGGATTGACGGCTTTGGACTCGAACTGCCCCCACGCCATCTTTTCCGTAGCTGCCTCGAAGATTGTGGGGTTGGCTCCGTACATGTGCAGTTCGTCCTTGGCGTAGTTTACCAGGGCGCGGAAGATGCGAAGTAGCTGGCGCAATCCGGCACGGTTTCCGTTTTCGATGCCACGCCGTTCCAGATAAACGATGTACTCCAAAAGGAATTTTTGGGTAATGTCGGTGAAGTAAAAGCGGGACAGGTCTTTGTTGTACTGCTTTTGGGTGAAGGCCGAAAGCGAAGTGCGGAACTGCTTGTACATACCGGCAGTGCCGACACTCTTGACGAGCTTGCCGTTCTTGAATTTCTCGTGGTTCTCGAAGTATTCGATTCTGGCGTTGATGAGTTGGAGAACGGTCAGCACTTTCGATTCCTGCTTTGCCTTTTCCTCTTCTTTGGGTTTGAAGCAATCGGCCCATTGCAGTACGGAGAAGTTGCGTCCGTCCTTTTCCCACCGTTCGGCGACGGACATGTACTTCTCTTTAAGTTCAAGCAACAGCTGGTTTTTCTTGAGGTACTCGCTGGAGGCGGATTCAAAACTCTGGGTTTCGTTGTTCCAGCATTTGTAAGCTCCGGTGATGCTGACGACCCGGGGAATGCGGGTGTAACCGGTCTTGTAGAAAATCATTTCCAGTTTGACCATCTTGGGGTCCTGGGGGTCTTTGCGACCTTTGAATGTGATCGAACAATACATATCGTTAATTTTTTAGTGGCTCATGTATTCCTGCCGGTTCCCTACATGGGAGCCTACATAAGAATAGAACTATCCACCGTATTCGGGTGGAAACGGAGGTAATCCGTTACCCGACGAATTAATTAACTTGTTGATATGTAGTTGTTTTAGTCTATGCAGATTTTGACTTTATTGGAGTTGGAAAATCTATCAGGTTATTCCTTTGAAGTTACGATTTTCTTTGATTGTATCTATGTTTAAATGCTGTGCATCCATATTGTGTTTTCATTACAAAATTGATTATTATTAGGATAAAGAGAAAAAGTAAGTGAATGTCAGATTGTTTATTAGCAATATTTTGCATTTAACTACTCCGCATTCCGCATTTCCGCACCTTCTATCTCATTGCTTCCATTTGCTTGCTCGTTGATAGCTTTTTGCTCTGTATAATATTCTTCATATTCATCTACCCATTTTTTTATGGTCTTATCGCTGATGCCCGTCATTTTGGCAACCTTTCTATAACTCTTATGCTCTTTGTAGAGTTGATATACCTTTTCTTTTTCGGGAGTAATATTACCAGTTCCTTTAATCAAATCTTTTTCTCTTGCATATCCTTCTTCCTTGAAGTATAGAAAGTTATCTTCTCCTTTTTCAATGGAGCAGACCAATACGTGTTCTTCGTTCAATATGATTTGGCTACTTCTGTTCTTTAGCTGTTTTATGTATCGTTTTTCGTCACCATCTGTTTTTGCTTGCCCTATGCAAAAACAACTGTCAATGAAGTTTCCCACATTCTTAGACCCTGCTAAATTGTCTAAAGTAATAGGAGAATTGTCTTTTTTCTTGGGTGAATGTCCCAATAGTAAGAAACTTGCTCCTAAACTGTTCATGAATGTGCGTAGTTCAAGAATGAAGGTAGCCGCTTCATTTGCTTTGGATAGATTGGGGTGCAAACAAGTGATATTGTCTATAATGAATAGTTTGATTCCTTTTTTTGTTACCGCTTCTTCGATTCTCATTCTTAGGTAGGCTCTGCGTTCTTTGAAATTTTTAGCCATATCAAAATCAAGATTGGGACGAAAAATATTCTGAGGAAACTTGCAGGGTGATGTACCTTCGTCATTTGTATATCTATCACATATTTGCTGGATGTTCAATTCATAATCAAAATACAGAATCGGCTGTTCTTGGGCAATGTGCTTGGCTATTTGCATTGCATAGATACTTTTTCCACAATTACTTGCGCCAAACAGAACACATAACTCATTTTCATACCAGAGGTTTTTATACAGTGCTTGCCGTTTGGGCTGTCTCATACCTTCTGCTATAATATCATTCATAGTGGTGTATTCAAAACTATCTTCATTGAAAGTATTTCTTAAATTCATCATAATCATATTTTTTAAATTATTATACATGGTGTCTTTGGTACCTTTTGACATTGCAAAGGTATAGTGATATGATGAGTTGAGGATAGGATTTTTTTATACCTCACTTATATTTTACTGTTTCTTAGTGAGTTATATTTTGGAAGGGGATTTTGTAGGGGATTTGTAGGGGAAAATGAGGGGATTATGATAGATAGGCTTATTAATTATCACTATCAAAGCGATTGATTATGTTTCTGATGTCTTGGAATGAAGTGATTTTGAAGATTTCATTTCCGATTTCTATATATCCGTTGATATTCTCTTTTTGTTCTTTTTCAAAAAGTTCTTGAATTGGTACTTCTAGGGCTGCTGCAATTTTTTCGAGAACTGCGACAGAAGGATTACCGTTGATATGATTACTTAATCCAACACGGTTTATTCCCATCTTGTCCGCTAAAGTTTGGACGGTCATACCTTTTTCTTTAATAACTTCTTTGATTCGTAGTCCCATACCTATTTGTTCTTGTTATATATGCAAATATACGTTTATTCTTAAAATGTATATTGATAGCGGTACATAAAATAAGTTAATGTAATGCTAATAATATACACTTTTATTTGTTTATGTCTATTGAAAGCGCTACATTTGCAGCGTGGTAATAAACTAATAGCACTACAATAAGATGAAGCGATATAATAAACAACAGGTGATGAAGGATGCTCACAGACTTTACAAGAACGACTTTCAACGTAGAGGGCGTTCATGGTCGGAGTGTTTAAAAGCTGCTTGGAGTTGGGAACGAGATGCAGTTAAAACACGAGAAGAAAAAGCCGCAAAACTCGATGCGATGATTGCAGCAAGTTGGGCAGCGCATAATGCACGTAAAAATGAGTTTGAAGGCTTATCTGCTGATGCGGTTTCCTGGGCAATGGGATATAATCGTGGCAATGGATTTTATTGTGGGGATTAAACAGAAGATTTCAATTAAAAAAAATATTATGAGTTTGAAAAATAGCTATGTTACTTCGGATTATATGGAATGGGATTCAATGCTGTCATTGGTTAGAAAGCTGTATCGTGATAAAGAATACCGTTTGTCTTTGTTGATTGGCTGTGGTTCTTTCTTCGGGTTGCGCATATCGGATATTCTCTCTCTTACATGGTCTATGTTGTTGGATGATGAGAAGTTTGTCATCATTGAAAAGAAAACGGGAAAACGCAGGGAAATTAAAGTGAATACTAACTTTCAGAAGCATATTGCAGATTGCTATGCGGCTTTGAAGATAATGGATAAAAATGAAAGTTGCTTCATTAGTCGCAAAAGGACGGTATATAGTACGCAGAGAATCAATGTTTTGTTTAAATCAATAAAAAGTAAATATGGATTGAAGATAGAACACTTTTCTACTCACTCAATGCGAAAAACATTTGGAAGGAGAGTTGTTGAGGCTGCTGGAGAAAATTCAGAATTTGCTCTTATCAAATTGTCAGAATTGTTTAATCATGCTGATGTAATGACTACACGTAGATATTTAGGATTGCGGACGGAGGAATTACTTGAAACCTATGATATGTTGTCTTTTTGATTAGAAAATAGTTCTTTTACATTAAAATAAGCCGTTCACAAATAACGTTTTCGCTGAACTTTTACTATTTTTGTACCGTTGCAAATTGCAACTGCATAATTTAGGAAGCGTTTAGCTATTCTGCATTAGTGAATCTCGACAACTCACCATGTGGCAGGAATAACGGAAAACGTTCTCCTTAGGTGTGTTATATATGTTTCCAACAACATATACTGCCTAAGGTGTGAGCGGCTTTTTCTTATTCGTCACAGGGCAGTCGAGAGCCTACTAATGGAATAAGTTAAGTTGGCTCACACTTCTTTTTTATAATCTTCCCTTTAGAGCCTACGGGAAACCTTTTAATAATCAGGTATGGCTTTTATAAAATGCTTTTCCAAAATCATGGAAAAATCCACATGTTTACATGGTATTTATCTTCTATTATCAATCTTATTGGTAACACTCTTTATTGGATGTGATTCTAATAAAAAAATAGAAAAGGGGAATATTGAGGGTATTTCACAAAACATTCAAAATTGTGAAGAAGTATATCCATTTAAAGAAGGGTTAGCACTAGTCTGTCAAAATGGTAAATATGGATTTATCTCTAAAAAGGGAGAAATGGTAATTCCTTGCCAATATGAGGATGCTCTATTTTTCTCAGATGGTATTGCAATAGTTTGTCAAGAAGGCAAATATGGAGCTATTAATAAAATAGGTGAAATGATAATTCCATTTCAATATGATTATAGTCTGAAAACATTAGATTGTTTAGTCATATTAAATCAGAATGGAGGATATGAATTAGTTGATAGTCAACGTTCAGCAGGGGTGTTTTCCTTTAATAATTCAGGTATTGCCAGCTTTTCAGAAGGATTGGCTAAAATCTTTTCAGATGGCAATTATGGTTTTATTGATACCAAAGGGAATAGGGTAATAGCTTGTCAATATGCTGATGCAGGTACTTTTGCTGATGGTTTGGCAATAGTCAAACAAAATGGTAAATGTGAACTAATTGATAAGAAGGGAGATTTAGTATTATCAAGTCAATATGATTTCCCATATCTAAATTACTCAGAAGGCTTGATTCATATCATACAAGAAGGTAAATATGGTTTTATGAATACCAAAGGAAATGTGGTTATTTCATGCCAATATGATAATGCTTTTATATTCTCGGAAGGATTTGCTGTAGTATGCCAAAATGGTAAATACGGTTTCGTAAACACTAAAGGAGATTTGGTTATTTCATGCCAATATGATAATGCGTTAAGTTTTACAGATGGCTTGGCTCGGGTTTGTATGGATGGTAAATATGGTTTTATAAACACTAAGGGACGTTTGATTATTCCTTATCAATATGATGCCGTTGGTATGTTTTCAAATGATTTGGCTGTAGTTGTACAAAATGGTAAATATGGATTTATAAATACACAAGGAGAAAACGTAATTCCTTGCAAATATGAATTAGCCACTGATTTTTCGGAAGGATTAGCCGTTGTAAAGTTGAATGGTAAATACGGTTATGTAGATGAAGAAGGAAATGACACATTTCTAAAAGCTAATTCTGATGAACTTGAATATTCTGCGATAGATAATGCAATAACGAACCTTTCTTCTGAAAGATATGATTTAGTAAGTTGTAATGGTAAATATGGAATTTATGACAAGGATAAAACTCAAATATTACCACTATATTATGACATGATATGGAATACGATAGAAGATGGGAATAATGATTTTTTTATTGTAGAATTAGATGGGAAAAAGGGAGTAGTTTTGAAAATGGGAACTACATTAATACCAATAGAATTTGATAATATTGATTATTCAGACGGAATATATCATGGCTTTTTTGAAGTTGAACAGAATGGTAAATTAGGGCTATTTGATAAAAATGGTAATAATATAGTTCCTTGTCAGTATGACAATGTACAATTGAATCAAACTGGGTATCCGTTTGGGATTTTTGTTGTACGCCAAGATGATAAATATGGTTGTGTCGTTAATGGCGAAGAAAGAATACCTTGTAATTATTATAGTGTTATAGTTACAGAGGATTATATAATAACAAGCCTTGAGGGAGAATTAAATCCTCGGAGAGCTATGGATATTTCCAATAAACATCAAGTGTATGATAATGGCTATAGAATTTCAGATGATGGAAATTACATTAATGATGAAATAACAAAAAATATGGATAATGAATATCTCTCCTCCGATGGAAATCGCGAAGATGATAATTTGACTAATAGATTGTTGCAAAAAGAAAAGGAAATAAGGTCTGCTATTGATGAACTTGCACGCTTAGAAGAATCTCCATCACTTTCAGCAAATGAAATATTAAAAATTCAGTTGTTAAAACAAACTATTGTACGTAATTACGATGAAGCTCTTAATATAGCTAAACAGTCAGGTGACAAAGATTTGGCTCGTGAATATGAAAGACGAAGGGATAAAACTGTTAGAGCTTTACAAATGATGAAAAGATAGATTATAATATGAAAAAGAATTATTTAAAATTTGTATGCCTAATCATTAGTATGATTATGTTATGTGTGGGATGCAATGGAAATAAAACTTCAAGCAGTGACCCATTGGAAATAAAAAAAGCAACAGAATTTGTATTGCAAGGCTATCAATTTGACGGAACGGGAGTAAAGAGTTTGGATAAGATTGTCTTATACTCTGATAATACATCTCACATTGAAGGGGTTTGGGCTAATGGACAGCATTTTACTTGGAATGGTAAATGGCGTATTATTGCAGATAGTTATCACGATAAAGCGTATAGGGCTATCGGCTTTGAATACAGTGCTGACAAAGGGTATGCTTATATAATGGAGAACTATGATTTTTATTTCTCGGAATACCGTATTAAGCATAAGGGAATCCCTGATGGCAAAATGGTAAAAATGGTAAATTGAGTTTATCGTGGTAGGGTGGCTATTTGAAATTAATAGCTAATCATTCCAATATTCACAAATCTCAGAAGTGAATATTAGAAATAGATTTATATTATTGATTATTAGTGTTTTATGTAAATTGGCAAGAAGTGCGTTAAAACTAATATTCACTTTTAGCTAATAAGCTGTCTTTTTGAACGTTTTATATCAATATGAGCCAATATCCATGAAAGCCAATTTTGTAGGCTTACAATGAAATTTGTATCTTTACGGCAGTTTAAATGCCGTTGATATGATACTATCACAAGAAGAAAGAGAATACATTCAATTATTCAAAGATATGATTGTGGTTCTATATGCGGATAGCGATATAGAACCACTTTTAACTTTTTGCAATCAGTGTATAACAAAAGAAGCTGAAATCTTTTCAAGTATGTCAAGACACTTGGAAATGATGCGCAAAAAGAATAATGACATTCAGAATGCTCAGTATCTCAAAAACGTGATAAATGGTGTCATTGCCATGCTTGGCAATGAAAATGTAATTTTATATGATAATATTGAACAATTAGATGTACAGTCTAGAAAGCAAATAAAAATCACTCTTGCAATCTTTGATAGTTTAGATAAGGAGTATATAAACAGTCATTCATTGGAGGAAATTAGCCAATATATATGCGATAATTCATTTATTAAGAACTTGGATATTAGGTTAATATCTTTTTTAAAGAAGTTGTACGCTAAGAATAATACCATTGATGAAAGTGATAAAGATATTCTGATTGCACTAATTAAGTACTTTTTGTATGACATGCAGCATAAGATTAAATATAACTATATCAATATGCTGATTATAGAAAATCAAGAACAGCCAATCATAGAAGATAAAGCCAAAACATTGCAGTCATTTCTGTTTTATGCCCAAAGAATAGCGGGGATTCGTTATCAGAAAATAGTTGTGAATGAAGCTGTTTTACTTAATGATGATACTATTATGGAAATCGAGAAAGAGGCTTCTGTGGATAGTATTTTATCTAAAGATTCTTCTCAGACTTTAACAGAAAAAGAAGGTCTTTCAAATAAAGCCGTTCAACCGCTGGCGAATGAAAAGAAAAATAGTAGTACAATATTGGATAAAGAAAAGTTATTGGAAAAATTATGCCCTTCTTTACATAATCGGGAACAAGTCAGAAAGATACTTGAAAAAGTTGATGAAAGGTTTGAAATATCCAATGGTGAATGTTCTAAATTGGATATTGCTACGCTTTGTCTTATATTGAAAGAAAAATGCACCTTGTTCAATAAGAATATTAGGAATTTCTCGGACTTTAAAGGATATATTTGCTCGTATTATGGTGTTGCTAATCCTTCATATAAGAAGAATGATTGCCTTGTTTGTGATGGAATGTCCCCATCTCGTTTTGATGAACTGTATAATGATAATGGGGCTTTTTGGAACTTATGTTTACGTAAAAATAACCAATATTGATAGATTATATGCGGAAGTGCGGAGGTGCGGAGTGAAATATAGTAATTGCTATTTCTGATTCCGCACTCCGCATATCCGAAGTTAATGTTTAATTTTCGCTATATTGTTTTTTGAACTACGTTTTTTTAAAGAGATTTTTCTCTGTATTTGAATTAGTTACCCTAGAAAATTGCCGTTGGCAGGGGTGGTTGTTATACCCTTCTGATAAGAGGTCTGTCCAATCTATTGCTTTTCCGTCTTTTTCAAATCTGATAAGGCTGTTTAAAGTGTAACCAAAAAGTTTTGCTAGGAATTTTTCATCAGCTAAAGAATAAAATGATAATTCATACCTGGTTTTCGCTATATAATCTTTGATTTCTTCATTGTTTAGATGGACTTCTAAACGGTGCAATTTTGAAGGATTGTTATAGTAGTTATTTATGTACGTTTTATCCGAACTATTGGTTATTTCAGCTTTTTTGTTGTATGCTATAAGGGTGCTACCTTTGCTCTTATCCTTTATTGCTTTTTTCTGTTTAATGTTGACGGTTAAGTATTTATCTTTATCCATATTCCCACTGAAAGTATATGTGATTTCGGGGCGGTCTTCTTTGCGATTAGTGATTCGTTTTCCGTTCAGAAGCGTTGTTATTTGTGGGTTTCGGATAAGTTTTCGTATTAGTCGGGCTATGTCGTTTGACATATCAAGACATAGGTCTAGGGTTGTTATATTATGTAATTCTAAGCCTAAATTGTTTTCAATAAAATCTAAATAGTATATCTCATCGCTGTATAACACACGATTGGAAATACTAATCCATGCTTTTTTATATCCGTTTTGGTGGGTATTGCTTTCTTCTTGATTGTCATTGATGCCTAAACGTAGTTCTCCAAACAATTTATCTTTTCCCATGTCATTATAACGTATTTCATAAACAAATTTGAAGTGCTTTCCTTCTATTCGTCTTAGGTAGAAATACAGAAAATCAATTTCTTCTCCAATTTCTTTGTCTTTTATGATGTTGATATTTTGGGGTTCTGTCACTTCGTAACAGAGCCTCAACGCATCTATATTTAAACCGTATATTTTATTCATGTTCTTCATTCTTATTTTCATTATTATTAGGTTGGTTGGGTACTGTTGCCCAGTACTTTTTCAGTCCGTTGGATATAGCTTGGGTGTGAGTGGCTGACTTTGTTCTGCCTCTTAGACTTTGGCTAATCTTTTGTTTTGTTGTATCATTCAATTGTCGATACTGTCTTTTGTAGTTGTTGTTATCCATAGTTTATTTGTTTTATACATATATAAATATATGGTTTAGTAAGAAAGTAAAGTTTAATAGGCTGGATTTTCAAAAAAATATCTGGAAAATTTTTATGAATACCTAACCGTTGGGTCTTTATCATGCCTACTAAAATACAACTAATGGAGTGTCGGGTTACGGTGCTGATGCTTGTTTATCAGCTTGTTATGGCTGTGCTCTGTAATGCTATTGATGTTGTTATCCTTATTACTGTACTTGCTAAAAACTCTCTAATATTTTGCAAATTTCTTATTATTTGCTACTTTTGTACCATACTGTAATAGCAAATAGCTCTTTGAGTAACTGGATATATGGATTTCGACTTTAGATTGCATCTTCAATCTATGGTCAGGATTGCCCAAGAACACGTTGGTTCACTTTGTTTAAGAAGTATGTTTGTCTTCTTGCTGTGTCTCAACTTATGTTGTTCTGTGTCTATCTCGTTTGATGCCATTGTGTATAACAGCACATCACATCCTTTAGAGACAGTGGTAACAAGCCATTTTAATGGTAGAGAGGACGGGCAGCCGAGCGATTTTCTTAAAAAACTAAAAAAGTTGCTTTGGTCAAAAAAATGCTTACCTTTGGGTGAGAAGACTATTGTAGAATCTTTAAAAATTAAGGAAATGAAAGAAATCCAAAAAATGTAATCCCAAGCGCCAAAGATTTTAGCTTAAGGATTGAACTTAAGTTTGCGCTCGACTTTAGATTGCATCTTCAATCTATGGTCAGGATTGCCCAAGAACACGTTGGTTCACTTTGTTTAAGAAGTATGTTTGTCTTCTTGCTGTGTCTCAACTTATGTTGTTCTGTGTGTCTATATTGTAAGGTGCTGTTATACGAACATCTGTTTTTCTAAAGGTCTTTGCAACTCAGGTTTAAATTAACAAAAATGAATCTTCTTAACAAAATATCCTCAGTAGAAAGTTTACGTTTGGCATGGGCTAAATTGGAAAAATTTAATAAAGAATCTCATGGACTAACGGGTGAGACTATTGCAGAATTTGAACTTAATAAAGAGGATAAAATTTTATCCATCTCCAAACGACTTCAAGAAGGAACATATCAATTTTCTCCATATCGTGCTGTGCTTATTCCTAAAAGTAAAGGGAAATTTCGTCCTCTTCAAATTCCAGAAGTTTCTGATAGAGTTGTAATAAAAGCAATTGCAATAGAATTGGAAGAACATTTTAAAGAACTTTTAGAGAAAAGTAGAGGGCTAAGTTTTGCATATCAAAAAGGATTGGGGGTTAAAGAAGCTGTTGAAAAAATAAACGAATATTGTCAGAATGGTTATTCTTATGTGTTGGAAGCTGATTTAATTAATTTTTTTGGTACTGTTGATAAAGATTCTCTTCTTAACGATGTTGTTTTTAAGAGATTGTCTGATACTACTATAAATACTCTTATTCAGCAAGCTTTAAATCAAAGTATTGGGAATTTGGATTCATTTAATGTTGAACAAAAAAAATATTTTGAAAATATAGATAAAGGGATTCCACAAGGAAATGCCTTGTCTCCTTTATTATCTAATATATTTCTTTCTCCTTTTGATTTGAGGTTAAAAGATAAAGGATTCAAGTTGGTTCGGTATGCTGATGATTTTGTTATAATGTGTACTTCTGAAAAAGAGTGTGAAGAAGCATATATAGAGTGTTGTACTGTTTTAGAAGAACTTAATTTGAATATTCATAAGTTGGAGGAAGGAGGCAAGACAAGAATCGTGAATTTTAATAAACATGATACTATGGATTTCTTATCTGTTACTTTTGATGGGAATGTGTTCTATCCTTCTTTTGCGAATGTAGAACGGTTGAAGAGTAAAATTAGAGATGTTTGTAATGGCAAAGATAAATATTGTGTTTCAACCTTATTAATTAAAATAAAGAATAAATTGGATGGTTGGGTATCTGCGTTTTATTATACAGATATACAGAGATATTCTTCTGAAATAGACGCTTTTATAAATAGACAACTTTATTTATCTCTTGCAAAAATGGATTGGAAGTTTACGGCTTCATCTCTAGGAAAGTTGCCGCATAAATTTAGACATAAGAATGAAAGTCCCAAATGTCTTTCTTTTTTGCAAAGAAAAAATTCTGGCATTCCATTTTGTATGGAGTTGGTAAATGCAAAAATCACGGAATTGAAGAAGGCAGAGAAATGAAAAGGGGAAATAATATTTAGCATAACAAAGAAAACGCCAATTACAATATAGTAGTTGGCGTTATATTGTTCATAGTCCCCCAATGAGTTTCGTGATTGAAGAATTAGATTGCAGATAATCTACTATTTCTAGAAAATCATTCCAAAGGTTCAATATTTCATCTGTTAAGGGTACAAAATAAAATCACAAATATCTAGTTATTAGATATTTGTGATTTTTATTTTAGTAAATTGCACCATATTTGCGGCTCAGTTTGAAAATTCTACAACGCTTCCCACATCTCGGTTCAGTTTGGAAACTTCGATTTCTACATACTAGAATTATTCTTGAAGTTAAAAAAGTGATACTTCTTTTATTAAATAATTTAGGCTTGATATTTTCTTTTATTATGTAATTTTTGCACAAAACACTTATCGTTTTAAAAAATATAAAGAAAAAAAGTGAATAAAGTTTTTATTCATCGATTATATTTAATATATTTGTTTCCATCATATTAAACCTATTAAAAAAAATCTAAATGGTATGGGAAAACGCATTGTTCTGTTTTTAATGTGCTTATTAGTTGTAATAGGCCATTTATCGGCTCAAGTAACCAAAATGTCGGGAATTGTTCTTTCCAAGGATGATGGATTGCCGGTAGTAGGAGCTTCTGTGTTGATACAGGGAACTACACATGGTACGATAACAGATGTGGATGGTAAATTTGTGTTGGATAATATTAAACCAACTGATAAGAAAGTAATGGTTTTATTTATTGGTATGAAGACCCAAGTGGTTGATGTTAAATCTTTTGTCAAGGTAGTATTGGTTACAGAGTCTGAAATGATGGATGAAGTGATGGTTGTTGCTTATGGTACAGCCAAAAGGTCGGCATTTACTGGATCGGCTTCAGTTGTAAATGCTGAGAAACTTTCTAAAAGACAGACAACGAACGTCGTTCAGGCACTTGCTGGACAAGTGGCAGGCTTACAAATGACAAGTGGATCTGGGCAGCCGGGAGGAGATGCTCCAACATTGATAATTCGTGGTATTGGTTCTATCAATGCGGATAATGATCCACTTATTATTGTAGATGGTATGCCCTATGAGGGAGGATGGAACAATATCAACCCATCTGATGTTGAATCAGTGTCCGTTTTAAAAGATGCAGCATCAAATGCGTTATATGGTGCACGTGGTGCCAATGGTGTTATTATTATTACTACCAAGCAGGCAAAAGCTGGTGAAGCTGTTGTTACGGCTAGTGCAAAATGGGGAGTGAATACTCGTGGTACAATTGATTATGACTATATCAAAGATCCGGGTGAATATTATGAAGCACATTATAAGGCATTATATAATCAATTGAGGTATGTAAAGGGGCTTTCAGAAGGAGAGGCTTATGCTCAAGCTAATAAAAATATGGTGGGTAATACGAAGGAAAATGGTGGTTTGACTTATAATGTGTATAGTTATCCTGAAAACGAAAATCTTATTGGTATGAACGGAAAGTTGAATCCCAATGCAACTTTGGGCAGGGTGGTTAATGGATATATGCTTTATCCGGATGATTGGGTTGATGAAGCTTATAGTTCTGCCTTGCGTCAAGAATATAATGTGAATATTGCTGGAGGAACCGATAAGATGCAATCATATGGTTCTTTTGGTTATTTAAAAGATGATGGAATTGTTCCTAGTTCAAATTATGAACGATATTCCGCTCGTTTTAAAGGCTTGTACCAAGCAAAAAAATGGATGAAATATGGTGCTAACATCAGTTATACACATAGTAATAGTGCTTCCTTGACAGAAAAGTATGATACGGATTTATCCAGCTTTACAGAGGGCATGGCACCAATCTATCCTGTATATGTGAGGAATGCTGATGGAAATATTCTGACGGATTTAAATGGGAAAGTATATGATTATGGAACAGCGACGGCACAACTGGGATTGGCACGTCCTAACCATCCTAATTCTTCTATTCAGTCATCTATGCTTAACCAAGAAAATAGGAATGGTAATACATTTAATGGTAATGCATTTGTAGATATTACTTTTTTGAAAGATTTTAAGTTTACATTTAATGTGGGAACCACAGTTAATGAAATCAGATATTATACTACAACAAATCCATATTATGGTTTTGGTGCAGAACAGAATGGCACAGTGACAATGTATCATTATCGTACTACTACATTAAACTTACAGCAGATATTGAATTATAGCCATAATTTTGGTAAACATAATATTTCGGTAATGTTGGGACATGAGAGTTATAAATATAATTATGCAGAATTATCCGCATCCAAGAAAAATATGTTTTCATATTGGGGAAACCATGAATTGAATGGGGCTGTTATAGATGGTTCAAGTGCTGCTTCTTATTCGAATGATTATAATACGGAGGGATATTTTTTCCGTGCTTTATATGATTACGATGCAAAATATTATTTTTCGGCTTCTTATCGTCGTGATGCTTCTTCGCGTTTTCATCCTGATCATTGGTGGGGTAATTTTTATTCTGTAGGCGGTGCTTATCTAATGTCTAAAGAGGACTGGTTTGATGTGAAATGGATTGATATGCTCAAAATAAAGTTCTCCATAGGACAGCAAGGTAATGATAATATAGGTTCATATAATTATACAGACAGATATAATATAGTGAATAGTAATGATGAACTTTCATTGTCTTTTAATAGTAAGGGGAAAAAAGATATAACTTGGGAAACGAATACTAACATGAATTTGGGAGTTGAGTTTGAACTGCTTAAAGGAAAACTGAATGGTGGTGTTGAATTGTTTTATCGTAAGACTACTGATATGTTAAATTGGTTCAATGTTCCTCTTTCTTTGGGTTATCCTGGGTACTATGATAATATCGGCGATATGGCGAATAAGGGTGTTGAACTGGAACTGAACTATATTCCTGTTAATAAAAAGAATTTTACATGGAAAATAAATCTGAATCTGACACACTATAAGAATAAGATTACTTATTTGCCAGATGAGAAAAAGACTACTGTTATGGATGGTCATGGAGGATATATGAATGGAAGCAGATATTATGGTGAGGATCTGCCTATCAATACATGGTATATGAAACGTTTTGCCGGTTTGTCTGAGGACGGACTTTCACTGTGGTATTATACGGATAAAGAAACCAATGAGGAAAAAACAACGACCACTTATTCTACAGGCGACTTTTATTTGTGTGGAGATCCTAATCCGGATTTGTATGGTGGTTTTGGCACTTCCATTACTTTCCATGGTTTTGATCTCTCTACTCAATTTTCCTATTTGGTTGGTGGTTTGACTTATGATTACGGTTATGCAGGTATGATGGGTAACCCAACTGCAACATCTGTAGGTAACCGTTGGCATAAAGATGTGCTAAAGGCATGGTCTCCAGAAAATCCCTCATCAACCATTCCACGTTGGTATTTCAATGATCTGAATACGACTGGTTCGTCAGACCGCTTTCTGATTGATGGAAGCTATTTGAATCTACAAAATATTCAAGTGGGGTATACATTACCTGATAGTTGGACTTCTCATTTGAAAATTAAAAATTTACGTTTATATTTTGTTTGCGATAATGTATACTATTGGTCAAAAAGAAAAGGCTTGGATCCTCGCCGTTCCATTTCAGGAGTAGGTACATCAGGAAAGATAGCTCCGTTCCGTACTTATTCCGGAGGTATCAGTCTTCAATTCTAACTTAGTTATAATCAAAAATTTTAAGACGATGAAAAAGAAAAATATATTATTTCAAACAGCGGTAGTTGCCTGTCTGCTTTTCGGTACAGGTATAAATATGAGCAGTTGTATCGAACAGACCTTTCCCAAAAGCTCTACCGCTATTTCCGAGCAGATTGCAGAATCACCAGCTGCTATGAATGCTATGTTAAATGCCGTGGTAGGCTTTGTTAATGCATATAATACTTATGGACAAGGTTATACTTGGGACTTGGGCTATACCTCATACGGTATTATAAGAGAAGTTATGTGTGAGGATTTTTATATATATAAATCTGGTTATGATTATTATAATTCTTTCGGATTGTGCCGTAGCTTGGCTGATAATTCAGAGGTGAATTCTATTTATTATTACTACTATAAATTTTTGAATAATGTCAATAATTTAATCCGTATTGTGGATCTTGATAATACTACAGAGACAAATAGGCAATATGTAGGAATAGCCAAAGCCTTTCGTGCGATGATTTACATGGATATGGCTCGTCTGTTTGAGTTTAAGAAGACTGGATTTTCTAAGCTGGATGACGAGGCTGCTACCAATGGGGTATATGGATTAACAGTCCCTATCATTGGTGAGAATATAACGGAAGCAGAAGCACGTAATAATCCGCGGGTTCCTTTTTATACTATTTACAGATATATCTTGGATGATTTGGAGAATGCAGAAGTTCTATTAGCTGATTACTTGAGGCCTACTAAGAATATGCCTGATTTGTCCATTATATTTGCATTAAAAGCTCGTTTTTGGCTAGAATTGGGTACGCGATTTGAAAAGTATTCTAATGATTTGGCAGCACTGATCCAGAATGTGGATTTAGATATAGATTCGGATAAGGATTGTTATATTAAAGCTGCCGATTGTGCAAGACAGGCTATAGTTAAAAGTGGTGCTGCTCCATTGACAGAATTGGAATGGTATGGTGGAAAAGACTATTTTACGGCCTTTAACTCTATTCAGACAAGTGCATGGATGTGGGGAGGAATCATGAATAAAGAGAATATTCACAGTGTATGGCTTAATTTGGCAGGGCACTTGTGTACAGAACAGACATTTGGGGTAGGAGGAATTTCCTATGGGGCACACAGAATGATCAGTAAGGTTTTATTTGAGCAAATCTCGGATGATGATTGGCGCAAAGAAACTTGGATTGCTCCTGAAGATGCTGGAAAGGCTCCAGGTACTAAATATCATACATTGTTCACCGATGAGAATTTTAAAAAGGTGCCTGCATATGTTCATTTAAAATTCAAGCCGAAAGAAGGCAATATGATTGACGCCAATGTAGGTGCACCGATAGATAATCTTTTAATGCGTGTTGAAGAAATGTATTTTATTGAGGCTGAGGCAATAGCCGCTAGTCAGGGGGTAAGTGCTGGAATTTCTGCTTTAGAGAATTTTATGAAAACTTATCGTTACAGTTCCTATCAATGTACGGCATCTACTATGGAGGATTTTCGTAAGGAATTGATTTTGCAAAAAAGGATAGAATTTTGGGGAGAGGGTATTATTTATTGGGATTATAAGCGTTTAGAATTGCCTGTTACACGGGGGTATCCAGGTACCAATTGTCCGGTGGGGTATCGTATGAACTCTAAAGAAGGATATTGCTGTCCATGGTTCAATTTATTTTTTAGTAAGTTTGAATCTATTAATAACCAAGCTATTATATTGAATCCGGATCCTTCGGCTATAGTGGAGGACTGGACAGAATAATGAATTGTTAATTTTTAAAGATCAGTTTATGGTTTAGCATTGTGAATGTCTGGATAGACGTTCATCTTGTTCTTTTCTCTGCCGAAGCTATACTTCGGCAGAGTTCTTTTGAAAGGGGAGGTTATGGTGTGATATTGCTACTTATGGTAGAATTTCTTATAAAAACAGGTCTAATCATTGTAATAACTATTCAGGCTATTGGTTTTTGACATCTTTTTCCGATATTTGTGTGGTTGAAAAAGGTAAATACTATGTTGAAACAGATTCTTCTTATATGGTTGTATTTTTCTGCCTTGCCTTTGTTTGGTCAGAGTTTGATTGATATTAAATATTATTCAGTTCAGGATGGGTTATCACAGAAAAATATTCAGAATTTCATTCAAGATGATAATGGTTATATATGGATGGCTACGTGGAACGGACTAGAGCGTTTTGATGGATATTCTTTTACTAATTATAAAACTTATCCTGAAAGTGATGTACGTATAACAAATCATCGTTTTACCAATATTGAAAAAAGTTCTCTGAATAATATTTGGTGTCAGACGTATGATAAACATTGTTATCTGTTTAATACCCGTACTTGTCAGTATGAAGATCCCTTTCTTCTCAACAAAGGGGTGATAAACTCAGTTGAAAAACTGTATGTATTGCGTAAAGGGATAACATGGGCCGTAGGTGTACAAAATGAGTTATTCCGTTTGGATGAAAATAGATTTCCTGCTACGGAGTCAGTGCAATTATATACTGGAAAAATAGAAAATAACATAGGAGACAGTATCTATATTGTGATGCAGGACAAGGATGGAGATGAATGGATTCTGACAAATAAAGGAGCTACGATTGTAGGAAAGAAGAGTATGGCAAATCTTATGCCTTTTAAGTTTATGGTAGAGAATGCAGATGATATCTATCTTGCTACTTCAAAAGGCTTTTTTGCCCGATATGACTATCAGAGTCAAAATGTTGTTCCATGTGTCCCCAATGAACCTATGTCTGAGATTATCGGACTGAAATCTTTATCTGATCATAAAATCGCTATTTTACAGAGAAAAGAGATTCGGTTTTATAATCCGAAAACAGGCAAGTTTACTCTTTATAAAATGCCTGTAGAGATCAGTCCTGATATATATCAAGATAGAAAAGGTATTTTTTGGTTGCTGGGGGTCACGGGCGGGGTTATTCGTTTAGATTGTACTACTGAGGATATTATCTTATTAAGTTATCCTAAGTTAAAGGAAGTTCCTTTTACCAAGCCCTGTACTTTTATACATGAGGACGAGTATGGTTGTATTTGGGTGAATCCTGTAGAAGGTGAGTTATACTTTTATGATCCGATGACTAGATCTTTGGAACAGGCTTATGTTTATGAAAAAGGAGTGAGAGTACCAATCTCATTTCAGGCTTTCAGCTATTTTATTGATCATCATAAAAATCTGTGGTATACCACTCCAGGAAGTGAATTAGGATATCTTTCTTTTCATCAAAGTGGGTTGGATTATATAATCAACAGACATAAAGAGTCTGCTCGTTCGTTGATGGAAGATCATCGCAAACGTGTATGGATTGGTTGGAAACGGAATCATAAAACTCAACCGGGAAACATCTGTCTTTATGATTCGTTAGGACAGTGGATAGGAAATATTTCGCAAAAAGGAAAAATAGTGGCGGATCAGTCTGTCTCATTTAATGCTGACGTGTACTGTATTTACGAAGATAAGGATCATAACATCTGGATGGGGACTAGAGAAGACGGTTTGTTTTTATTCCGTTTTCAAGGGGAGGACAACTATCAGGTAACTTGTTACCTGCCTGATAAAGATAATCCTTACAGCATTTCTTCCAAGTCTATATTCTCTATTTTGCAAGATTCGTCTGGAAGAATATGGATTGGCACTTTCGGTGGAGGTATCAATTTGGTTGAGTCTGCTTCCGCAGGAGGAGATTTGAAGTTTGTTCATTACGGTAATATTCTCAATAATTACCCCATTCATGTATGTGAGAAAGTGCGTTGTTTATATGAGGTGGCTGATGGAGTGATTTTGATAGGTACTACTGGCGGATTGCTGTCCTGTTCTACAGATTTTTCCCGTCCGGAAGAGATTCGTTTTTTTCATAATGTTTGTGATGAGCGTTATTCCAGTTTGAGCAATAATGATATATTGGATATAACCCAAACTAAGGGTGGTAAACTGCTGGTAACTACTTTGAGTGGTGGTATTAATATTTTGGATGATGGTAGCAGTTTATCTGAAAGATTGAACTTTAAACATTACAATGCCACTAATGACCGATTACCGGATTTGTCACTGTCCAGCATAGAGGATCAAGAAGGAAATATATGGATAGTTTCAGAAAACAAGATTTCCAAATTTGATGCTGGCCTGAATCTGCTCGAAGAGTATAAAGATCAGATACAGATGGCAGAGACTAGGCCTGTTTTGCTATCTTCTGGTAAATTGCTTTTAGGGTCACTATATGGTGCGTTATGTATAATTCCCGATGAGTTGCATAAGAGTGATTTCGTTCCTCCTATCGTTTTTTCCCATCTTGACATTTATCAGAATAATACTTCTCGCAGGCAGGACATATATAGTAACGATGAGGCTCAGTACCTGCAGCCGGATGAACGTAATTTCACTATAACTTTTGCTGCCTTGGACTATGTTAACTCTCCGGCTATAAAATACGTATATCGAATTAAGGGACTGAATGACCAATGGATAGAGCTTGGAAATAATCGTTCTGCCAGTTTGGTGAATGTACCTGCCGGCGATTATCTGTTTCAAGTCAAATCCACTAATGCCGATGGGGTATGGGTTGATAATGTGGCATCTTTGTCCGTACATATTGATCCTGTGTTCGGTGAAACTGTTTGGGCGGTATTGCTCTATATCACCATGGCCGTGGTGATTATGTTGGTAGTGATCTGCATTGTGTTACGCATTACTAACCTGCAAAGAAGGATAGATTTTGAACAACAGATTTCCAACTTAAAACTGCGTTTCTTTACTGATATATCCCATGAGCTTCGTACACCGTTGACGCTTATAGCCAGTCCCATTGACGAAGTCATTAGTAATGAGAAATTATCTGATGCAGGCATGGAGAATATGCAAGTGGCCAAAAGAAACACAGACAGAATGTTGCGGCTCATCAATCAAATATTGGATTTTCGCAAGATACAGAATGACAAGATGAAAGTATTGGTGGAACAAGTAGATATAATCCCTTTAATTCTAAAAATCTACGGTAATTTTGTTCCTATGGCTCATACGCATCGTATTGATTTCAGGTTGTTTTGTCCTCTCGATTCCTTTGTTATGTATACGGATGTGGACAAATTGGAGAAGATTCTTTTTAATTTATTGTCCAATGCCTTTAAATATACTCCTGATGAGAAAAGTATCTCCCTATCTGTTACTTGCGAGAAACAGATTTTGTGTTTGCAGGTGAAAGATGAGGGTAGAGGTATTAATGCCCAAAAGCTCAATCGTCTGTTTACCCGTTTTGATACTTTGGATGAGATTGATCCCAATATGTCTACCGGTATAGGACTTTCATTGGTCAAAGAATTACTGAATCTGCTTCATGGTACTGTCAGAGTAGACAGCAAACTGGGTGAAGGTAGCAGTTTCTTTATCAGACTGCCGGGTAACCGTGATGTTTTCGATGCCGATGCCAATATTGAATTTATTCTAGCGGACAGCAAGAATTCCGGACAGGAGGTGGCAATACCCGATAAGCTTACAGAAGAGGAAGAAGATAAGGAAACACGGATTCTCATTATTGAGGATAATGAAGAACTTCGCCATTTTATCTGTGGTGTGCTTGCTAGGGAGTATGTGGTTCTTGAAGCGGGTAATGGTTGTCAAGGACTTGAAATGACGTTGAGAGAATTACCCGATATCGTGATCAGTGATATTATGATGCCCGAAATGGATGGAATAGAATATCTGAAACGGGTTAAAGGAAACAATGATATTTGTCATATTCCTATTATTTTGTTATCTGCCAAGTCTTCTTTGAATGACCAAATCCAAGGACTGGAATACGGGGCAGATGAATATATAACGAAACCTTTTAGTTCTGCTTATTTGAAAGCCAGAGTAGATTCCTTACTCAAACAACGGCAAATATTGTATGATTATTACATTTCAAAGATGAGAGAAGGCGAGAAAGATACTAGTCTTATGGAACAACTTACTCCTTCTACTCCTCAAGTTACTCATTTTGATAATGATTTCATCCGGAATATTCTTCAGAGTGTGGAGGAAAACATTCAGAATTCTGAATTTAAAATTGACGATTTGGCAGAAGCTATGAGCATGAGCCGGACTGTATTCTACCGGAAGGTGAAATCTTTGATGGGAGTTTCTCCTGTAGATTTTGTAAAGACGATGCGGATTAAACGGGCTGTCCAACTTTTGGAACAAGATGAATTTACTGTATCTGAAGTAGGATATATGAGTGGATTCACTACTCCGCAATATTTCAGCAGAGTATTCAAAGAAGCAATGGGATGTACACCAAAAGAGTACAGATTAAAGCATAAAACGATTGTTGAACAAAATGTATAATTAATGCCCCAAATACTGCAATGGCTGTATAGGTATCTTGTCCTATTTTTGCATAGAATTATAAACATAATACAATACTATGCAGACAAGAACCGCTCAAATTTTGGTATCTTTGCTGTTTCTGACAACAGCCATATCTTCATGTGATAAAAAAGAAGTATCTCCGTGGAATCAAATGACCGAGGTTAATAATCAAATTGTACCTCCTGTCTTCCCTGAGAGAAGTTTCGTGATTACGGATTATCACGACGTAAAAGACACGCTTTATACGAATGCCATTAATAGGGCCATAACTATTTGTTCTGAGCAGGGAGGTGGGAAAGTTATTATTCCCGATGGAGAGTTTCTCACAGCCCCCATCCGTTTGAAATCCAATGTAAACCTTCATTTATCTGACAGTACGGTACTGAAGTTTACTACAGATCCCTTCTTCTTCGACCTTGTGCAGACTCGCATAGAAGGAATAGATTGTTACAATATCTCTCCGTTGATTTATGCCTATGGAGAAACTAATATTGCCATCACTGGTAACGGGGTGATGGATGGCCAGGCTGATAGCAGTAATTGGTTCAGTGAAAACAGAATTCGTGGTATTGTACAGGAAGATGGTAAGAAAATAAATGAGAAAACTTTGTTGTATGAAATGAAAGAGGATTCTATTCCTTTTAAAGAACGTGTCTTTATGAGAGAGAATGGTATACGCCCCCAGTTTATCAACCTCTATAAATGTAAGAATATTCTATTGGAAGGATTTACTCTCAACCGTTCTCCGTTCTGGCTTATTCATCCGTTGTTGTCCGAGAATATCACTGTCAGGAAAGTCAAAATGCAGAGTCATGGCTATAATAATGATGGTTGTGATCCGGAATCATGCAGGAATGTATTGATTGAGGATTGTGATTTTGATACAGGTGATGATTGTATCGCCATCAAATCGGGACGTGATGAAGATGGCCGTTACTGGAATATCCCCAGTGAGAATATTATAGTCCGTCATTGTAGAATGAAGGATGGTCATGCCGGAGTAGCTATTGGCAGTGAAGTGACCGGAGGATGCCGTAACGTATGGGTGGAAAATTGTACCATGGACAGTCCTGAACTCGACCGTATTATCCGTATAAAATCAAATGCCATGCGAGGAGGCGAAGTAGAAAATATATTTATCCGGAATATTAGGGTAGGTGAATGTAAGGAGTCTATTTTAGGCTTTGAATTGAAATATTGGCATGTGGATGACGGACCGTATCTTCCTTATTTTCACAATATTCATTTGGAAAATATCACAAGTAAGAAAAGTCAGTATGTTTTGCATCTGGATGGTTTTGAGGATAAAATACAGGCGCGAGATATTTTTGTGAAAGATTGCACTTTTGATGGAGTGATGAAACCGGAAATAAATAAGGTGACTGGTGTTGAAAACATTCACTTTGAGAATGTAACAGTAAATGGACAGGATTTTAAAGGAGTATAAAGTAATGAACAGATTCGTATTTTTATTAGGTTTTCTTTTGATGGCATTGATGACGGTTACTCTTCAGGCTCAGAAAATAATTCCTTTGTGGCAGAATAATATGCCCAATAGCAAAGGTATAGTTCTTAAAGATTCTGTAGTCAGGGAACGTGTGGTACAAGTCGGAATTCCTGCTGTTCATGTTTATGAACCGTCAAAAGCCGAGCGTACCGGTACGGCGGTATTGATCATTCCTGGTGGCGGATATGTGAAACTGGCGCATGAAATCAGCGGTATCGCATTGGCAAAATGGTATAATACCTTGGGAGTAACGGCTTTTGTCCTGATACATCGTTTCCCGCAATCACCGGATGTAATAGAATCTTACAAAGCTCCTTTGCAGGATGGACAACGTGCTCTTCGCTATATACGTGCTCATGCGGAGGAATATGGAATAGATATTCATAAAGTGGGAGTGATGGGTTGTTCTGCCGGCGGTCATCTGGCCACTTCATTGTGTGCTATTGATGAAGACTGGTCAAAAGTGGGCGATGCACTGGATGCATATAGTTGTAAACCTTCTTTTGCTGTATTGATATCTCCGGTTATTTCTATGGATGACGCTATTGTTCATAAAGGGAGCCGGACAAATCTGTTGGGAAAGCGGGAACAGGATATCGCTCTCAGAAACTTGTTTTCTTTGGAAAAACAAGTGGATGGTAACACGGCACCGGCTATCTTGTTTCATGCTTCTAATGACAAGGCTGTTTCTCCTTTGAACAGCATCGCTTATTATACAGCCTTGTATAAAGCGGGAATAGAGAAATCTTCGTTGCATCTGTTTCCTGTCGGTGGGCATGCCATCTCTTTGCGTGCACAAAGGGGAAGCACGGTCATGTGGCCGGAGTTGGCTGAAGCTTGGTTGATAGAGAATGGATTTCTTTCTCCATTATAAAAGTCGATGATATTTATTAATTTAATTATAAAATGACACGTAAGTTATTAAAAATAGCACTTGTAGTTTTGCTATCTGTAGTCAGCATCAGCATAGATGCTCAGGAAAAACCTGTATTATGGTATGATAAGCCTGCCAGATATTGGGAAGAGGCATTACCTTTGGGAAATGGACGATTGGGAGCCATGGTATATGGTAATCCTGTAACCGAAGAGATTCAATTGAATGAGGAAACAGTATCGGCAGGTTCTCCTTATAAAAATTATAATCCTGAGGCTAAAGGAGCGTTGGCGACCATCCGTCAGTTAATTTTTGCTGGTAGATATCCTGAAGCTCAAGCGTTGGCAGGTGAAAAAATCCTCTCCAAGAACGGTTTCGGGATGCCATATCAGACAGTGGGCAGCTTGCGTCTGGACTTTCCTAGTCATGAAAATTATACAAACTTCCGTCGTGAATTGGATTTGGAAAAAGCTGTAGCCACGACTGCTTATACTGTAAATGGAATAGATTATAAGCGTGAGGTCTTTACCTCTTTTGTCGACCAGCTGGTCATTGTCCGCCTTACTGCTTCTCAACCGGGAAAACTTACTTTTTCCGCTTCCCTGACTTGTCCTCAGAAGGTGGATGTTACCGTTTCTGGAAAGAATGCCTTGATTTTGGAAGGCACAACTAAAGGAGACGATTTCACAAAAGGTTCTATTTGTTTCCGTGCAGATTTGAAGTTAGATTTACAGGGTGGAAAGAGTGTGGCAGGAGATACATTATTATCCGTGACTAATGCTAATAGTGCTACTATTTATATCGCCATGGCCACTAATTTTGTGAATTATAAGGATATATCCGGAAATCCATCCGGGCGTAATAAGGTATCCATGAAGAATGCCGGAAAGAATTATGCCCGAGCTTTACAGGCTCATATCAGTGCATATCAAAAATACTATAACCGTGTATCTCTGAATTTGGGACGCACTTCGCAGGCTGATAAACCTACTGATGTCCGGATAAAAGAATTCGCTATTTCCGATGATCCCCATCTGGTTGCTCTTTATTTTCAGTTCGGTCGTTATTTGCTTATTTCCAGTTCTCAGCCGGGAGGACAACCTGCTAATTTACAAGGTATTTGGAATCAGAAACTAAATCCTGCTTGGAAATGCCGTTATACCACCAATATCAATGCGGAAATGAATTATTGGCCTGCCGAAGTTACCAATTTGCGTGAGATGCATGAGCCTTTCCTACAAATGGTGAAAGAATTGTATGAGAACGGTCAGGAGGCTGCCCGGGAGATGTATGGTTGCCGGGGATGGGTATTGCATCACAATACGGATTTGTGGCGTATGAATGGTGCTGTAGATAGGGCTTATTGTGGACCGTGGCCTACCTGTAATGCGTGGTTATGTCAACATTTGTGGGACCGTTACCTCTATTCGGGTGATAAGGAATACCTGGCTTCCGTGTATCCTATTCTGAAGAGTGCTTCAGAATTTTTTGTTGATTTTTTAGTAAGAGATCCCAATACCGGTTATCTGGTAGTCACTCCTAGTAACTCTCCGGAGAATTCGCCTAGTATTTGGAAAGGGAAAGCCAATCTGTTTGCAGGTATCACGATGGACAATCAGTTGGTATCCGATTTATTTTCAAATACTCGTTCAGCAGCACAGATTTTGAATCTGGACAAGCAATTCTGTGATACCATTCTGTCATTAAAAAGGCAACTTCCTCCCATGCAAGTAGGGCAATACGGACAGTTGCAAGAGTGGTTCGAAGACTGGGATAACCCTAATGACCATCATCGTCATATCTCTCATTTATGGGGACTTTTCCCCGGTTATCAAATTTCTCCTTATTCATCACCTATACTTTTTGAAGCTGCCCGTAATACATTGATACAGCGTGGTGATCCTTCTACTGGTTGGTCTATGGGATGGAAAGTCTGTTTTTGGGCAAGATGTTTGGATGGGAATCATGCATTTAAGTTGATTGCCAATCAGTTGAATTTTGTTTCTCCTGAAGTACAGAAAGGTCAGGGAGGAGGTACTTATCCAAATTTATTCGATGCTCATCCGCCTTTCCAGATTGATGGAAATTTTGGTTGTGCAGCCGGAATTGCTGAAATGTTGATGCAGAGCCATGATGGGGCTGTTCATTTACTTCCTGCTTTACCTGATACCTGGAAAAATGGAGAGATTAGGGGGCTTCGTGCACGTGGTGGTTTCGAAATCGTTTCTCTGAAATGGAAAGACGGCAAGGTAGAGTCGGCAATTATCAAATCTACTATCGGTGGTAATCTTCGCTTACGTGTGCACAATACTTTGGCGATGGATGGTATGACATTGGTTAAAGCGGAAGGAGATAATCCTAATCCCTTGTTTGAAAAGCAAGAAATCAGTCGTCCGCTGGTTAGTGAGAAAGTTCCATTGAAAGGAGTGGAATTGAAAGATTCTTATTTATATGATGTAGCTACTGAAGCAGGACAGACTTATACTTTTATTTCAAGTTGTCTTTGATTTTACAAGAATATTTTCTGATATAAATTCAAATATGAAAAAAATATCAATTTACTGTTTTATACTAATATCTTTAGGATTTATCGGTTGTACTTCTAAAACCCATGAAAAAACAATTGAGGATTTCGACATTCGGGAAATGAGCCTGCAAGTAGATACGCTTTATAGTAGGATGACACAAGCCGAAAGAGTTGCACAATTGTATGGTATTCGTCCGAAAGAAATAATGGAGGATGGAAAACTGTCATTAGAAAAGTGTAAAGAGAAGATACCTGACGGTATAGGGCATATTTGTCAATATGCTTGCGCTTTAGATATGGAACCAAATGAACTGCGTGATTTTGTGCGTGATCTTCAAAATTATCTGATACATGAGACTCCCTCAGGTATACCAGCCATATTTCACGAAGAGGCCATTACCGGACTGGCTGCCAAAGGAGCGACCGTTTATCCCCAACAATTGGGTATAGCCTGCACATGGAATCCGGAACTGGCTACAGTAAAAACGGAACAAACGGCGGAAGTCATGCGCTCTGTTGGCGCTACTCTTGCTTTGTCACCCATGGTCGATCTCATACGTACCGCTCATTGGCCACGTATAGAAGAATCCTATGGTGAAGATGGGTATCTTAGTGCAGCTATGGGAGTCGCTTTTGTGGAAGGTCTGCAGAAGAAAGGATTGAAAAATGGAGTTGCTGCGTGCACCAAGCATTTTTTGGGATATGGTGGAGGCTCTTCTTTGAGTTGGAAAGAAATTTATGAGGAAGTGCTTTTGCCACACGAAGCTATGATACGACAGGCGGGATGTAAGGTCTTGATGACATCCTATGGCCGGTTCCGTAGTGAACAAGCCGTATCCAGCGATACTCTTCTGAATAAAATATTACGTGGATATCTTGGATTTGACGGAGTAGTGGTCAGTGACTATGGGGCAGTAGGATATGCTAGTCAAAAAGGAAATCCTGATATCTTGAAACAACGGGCTGTTGAGGCTCTAACCGCAGGTAATGACATTGAATTGCCATCAAATAATTGTTATAAATATCTGCCCGAATTAATAGGAGACAGTTTGGTTAATGAGAAATATTTTGAGATTGCGGTAAAACGTGCATTAATGTTGAAAGCACGTCTGGGCTTATTATCTACAGACCGGAAGCTTTATGCAACAGGAAATTTGGATTTGGATTGCCCCGAATATCGTAAAACTTCTTATGACTTGGCATGTCAATCCATTGTCTTGTTAAAAAACAACAATGTATTGCCCCTTTCTGGCAAATATAGAAAAATAGCTTTGGTCGGTCCGAATGCAAATACATATTGGTGTATGTTAGGAGATTATACATATCAGTCTATGCAGGCATTCTGGTGGGGAGGAAAAATAGACCCTGACAGTCCTAAAATTGTTTCTGTATATGATGCTTTTAAGCACAAGGCGAATGGTAGATTCACTGTGGACTATGAACGCGGATGTGATTGGAGTGCAAAAAATGAGACTTCCATTATCCGTGAAGGAGATCCTAGAACTGAACGCTTGAATATGATGTTAATGGAATCATCCGATTCTACTAACTGGCAGGCTGCCATAAATGTAGCTTCGGAAAGTGATGTGATTATTGCTGCATTAGGAGAGAATCCTACCTTATGCGGAGAGGCTCGGCAACGTAAAGGTATCTGTTTGCCGGGAGATCAGGAACAGTTTTTAAAAGAACTGATTGCTACAGGTAAACCGGTTGTTCTGGTTATGTTTGGTGGACGTCCACAAGTGATTGACGAAGTAGAAGCAGGTTGTTCAGCTATTCTGCAAGCGTGGTATCCGGGCGAAGAAGGAGGAAATGCTGTTGTTGATATTTTGTTAGGCAATGTCAATCCGTCCGGAAAATTATGCGTTAGCTATCCTAAGACTGAAGATAAAGAACTTTATTGTTATAACAATGGTGAATTCCAAGAAAGAATAGCTTATCCGTTTGGTTTTGGGCTTTCATATACTTCCTTTGAATATAGTGATATAAAAGTTCCGTCTACTGCACAAACAACTGATGATTTGATTGAGGTTAGTTGTAAGGTGAAAAATACAGGAAAATGTGCAGGTACTGAAGTTGTGCAACTTTATCTGTCTCCTACTTCCTCGGAATTTCTCAAACCTATACAGCTAAAAGGGTTTGCCCGTGTGAATTTGAACCCCGGCGAATCGAAAATAATAAGTTTTAAGGTTTCTCTTCAGCAAATGGCTTATTATGCAAATAATGGATGGACTATAGCCGGTGGTCAATATACATTTAAAATAGGTGCGTCATCTTTTGATATCCGTTTGGAATCATCATGTCAGCTAACTGGAGAAAATGTGCGGATGGAGCGTAGAAATACTCTTTTTTCTATAAGTGAAATAGAATAGGAAAAATAAGAAAGCTTCAAAAAGCTATATTGCATTACCCTTTTTACTTTGGTCTTTTGAACGTAATGAAGAATCTGTTAACGCAAAATAGTGTGTGTATTCGGATTCTTCATTATGTTTAGAATGGCAAAAAGACAGAATGCCGGGATTTTCAGATTCCCTCCTGTTAGCCTAAATCGATTTATATTCGGATAACTCTGTTTTTGTTATTCTCAAACCGGATTTTATAAATCTTAGACTGAATAATGCAATATCCGGTTTTTGTTTTTATTCATCTTTGCAGTGCTAAAAACTTTAAATGATACTATAAATGAAAACAATGAAGAACATGAAACAAAGTAGGTTTATTTTGTTTGTGCTTTCATTCCTGGTGATGAGTGTCGGGAATGTTTATGCACAAAATGTTACCGTAACAGGTACAGTTCTAGACAGTACCGGTGAGCCTGTCATCGGTGCTAATGTGAAAGTGGCGGGGAAGTCATCTATAGGAACCATTACCGATTTCGAGGGGAATTTCTCCTTGTCGGTCCCTGCGGACACGAAAAAATTGGAAATCAGTTATATCGGTATGCTTTCACAAGAGGCTGTCATTAAGCCGGGAACTCCGGTAAAGGTAATTTTGAAAGAAGATACGGAAGAATTGGATGAAGTGGTAGTCATTGGTTATGGTACTGTAAAGAAACGGGACTTGACCGGTTCTATGACCTCCATCAAGCAAGCGGACATTATTGCTGTTCCTACGACGAATGCTTTGGAAAGCCTGCAAGGGAAAGTGGCTGGACTGGATATGACTAAATCAAGTGGTCAGACAGGTTCGGGCTTGTCCTTTTCCATTCGCGGTAATCGGTCATTGAACGCTTCGAATGCTCCGCTGATTATTGTAGACGGAGTGCCCTATGGGACAGATATTGATATCAATCCCAATGTCATAGAATCCATGGAAATTCTGAAGGATGCTTCCTCCACCGCTATTTATGGTTCTCGCGGTGCTAACGGAGTTATCTTGATCACTACAAAGAAAGGGGCTGTAGGCAAGACCAAGGTTTCATATAACGGTTATTATTCCATCAATTCCGTAGCTGCTTATCCCGATAGAATGAATTTGTCCGAATGGGCCGACTTCAAGAGAGAGGCTTATCGTACGGACGGCCAGTGGGGAGGTCCTGAAGATGATGCCAAAATTTTTGGTTCTGCTTATGATGCGGTAAAATCCAATCAAAATGTAGACTGGGTGGATATGCTGATGCAAACGGGTAGCCAGATGTCCCATTCTGTCAATATTTCAAATGGTACGGAGAAAACAACATTCAATCTGGCTTTTGAATATATGTCCGAAGACGGTTTGGTGAAGATGGATGATATGGACCGTTATAATGCAACCTTATCCTTATCGCATAAGCTCACTGATAACTTGAAATTGAATGCCAATGTGGTATATACCTATTTGGATCAGAATATCCGACGTGATCCTTTCAACCGTTCTATTTATTACGCTCCCTATGGAGATGTATATAATGAAGATGGTTCTATCAATGTGCTTCCTTTTAATGATGGGCAGACCATTAGCCCCATAGCCGAAGAAGTTCCCGGAGCCTATAAAAATAACCGGCTGACCAGCCATTTGGTGGGGAATGTAGGAGCTACCTGGAACATTATCAAGGACTTGACACTGACTTCTACTTTTGGCTTTGACAAGAAAGATATCCGTACAGGACATTTTGCTGATACATATACGTTAGACGGAGCGGGAAATTATTCGTTGGCGGATGCTACCAATCATAGTGACGTCAATTGGTCGTGGGAAAATACATTGGCTTATTCGTTCACATTAGGAAAACATAATCTGAGTCTGATGGCTGGTAACGCATTATATAAAAATGTGGCCGAGGAATATAAGGGTGCGGGGCATAACCTTATTTCATCCACTATGTTGTTTTATAATTTGGGTGGTTTGCAGGATAGTCAGCAGATATCCAGCAGTTATGTACAAACCACTATGGCATCTTTCTTTGGGCGTATCAACTACAAATTCAATGAGAAATACCTGATGACTGTGACTTTGCGTCAGGATGGTTCATCTGTATTGGCAAAAGATCATCAGTGGGGGGTCTTCCCATCTGTGGCTTTGGCTTGGCGTATGAATGAAGAGAATTTTTTGAAGAACGTAGAACAACTTTCCAATTTGAAACTTCGGCTGAGTTATGGTATTTCGGGAAACAGTGCTGTTTCTGCCTATCAGACTCAGGGAGGATTGGGAAAGACCATGTATGCTTATCTCATAAATAATACGGAAAACGGAGCCTATGGCTACTATCCAGCTTTGACACCGAATTATAATCTGGGCTGGGAAAAAACAGCAACGGCTAATATCGGTATTGACTTCGGTTTCTTCAATAACCGTATCAGTGGTTCATTGGATATTTATCAACAAAAGACATCAGATTTGTTGATGCAGAAGAAAGTACCTAGTTCTACCGGATATTCTTTGGCATGGGATAATGTAGGAAAAACTGAGAATAAAGGTGTGGAATTAGTTATTAATACCCAAAATTTCAATCAAAAGGATTTCTCTTGGAATACCGATTATACATTTACTTTGAACAGAGAGAAAATTACTGAGCTGGCAGATGGAACTGACCGTGATATCAGTAACGGTTGGTTTGTAGGGCATTCCATCAAGACACATTATGGATTGGAGAAAATCGGTATTTGGCAGCTTGACGAGGCCGCGGAAGCAGCTAAGTATGGTGAGAAGCCGGGACGTATAAAAATAAAGGACCAGAATAAGGATGGTTCAATAGACAATGATAATGACCGTATCATCTTGGGCTCGGAAACTCCCGATTTCGTAATGGGGTTGAACAATACATTCAAATACAAGAACTTTGATTTGCGCGTTTTCATGTATTGGAGACAAGGGCAAATGTTACATTCGGAAGCCAACGGTTACGGCTCATACCGTATTCAGGGAGATCCGGGTATTAAAGTAAACTATTGGACTCCGGAGAATCCTACTAACGAATTTCCCCGTCCGGAAAAAAGTTATTCGGATTCTTCCAAATTAGATGCATTGGGATACGTGGATGGTTCGTATTTGAAGATTAAAGAAATCACTTTGGGATATCAGTTGCCTAAATCATGGATCGGGAAGATTCATGCTTCTAATATCCGTATCTATTGTTCATTAAAGAATTTCTTTACTTTCAGTCATTTAGACAATTATGATCCCGAACGAGGAGGCTCCTTGAGCTATCCGATGACAAAACAAGCAGTATTTGGTATTAATGTTGATTTCTAAACAAGCGAACAGGTATGAATAAATTATATAAATGGTGTTTGCTCAGCTGTATGGCGGCAACCTTGAGCTCATGTAATGATTTCCTGACAGAGGAAAATCCCAGCGGATTGACCGCTGATACTTTTTATAAAACCGAATCGGGTGCGGAAGCTCTGATTAACTCATGTTACACACCGTTGCGTTTTTGGTATGGACAGGAATATGCCACATCAATGACAGAGTTGGGAACGGATATATTTACCCGGGGAAATGGTTGTGCCGAAGCTGAGCTTTCCGATTATAACTCGTCATTACAAGGTTCCAGCAATGCGATAACTAAAGAGTGGGAACGTTTGTATTCGGCATTGAATACTTGTAACACTGCCTTGAACCGTTTGCCTAGCTCTGAACTTTCAGCTTCGGTTAAAGATATCCGTATGGGGGAAGCCTATTTCTTGCGGGCTCTTTATCTATGGCATATTGTAGAGACATGGGGAGGTGTTTATTTAACGACAGAAGAATGTACCGAGCCGTCAGGTTACGTTTACCGTTCGTCCGAAGAGGATTTTTATACTCAGATTATAGCCGATTTAAAAGAGGCGGTGGCTAAATTACCGGTTTCCACTTCCGATTACGGGCGTGCTACCAAAGGTGCGGCAGAAGCGTTTCTGGCACGCGTTTATCTGTATAATAAAAATTATGAGGAAGCGTTGAAATATGCTCGTAATGTCATTAACAATTATGGTTATAGCTTGGCAGAAGATTATTCGGACCTTTGTGATATTTATAAATGTAATGATGTAAAAGAGAATGTGTTTGTTTGTATGTACACAAAGAGTGAGATATTCGGAACTTCCATTGAAGAAGGTCCTGACGGGAACCCCATCATTTGGAGGACACCGGGTAATAACCCTTCACATCTGTTGTGGGTGATGTGTTATGATCAGGTACTCGATAAAGACGGTAAGAAACCTGTTACGCGCTCCATAGAATATGGTCGCAGTTTCAACAGATATATGCCTACGCTGTATTATCTGAACCTGTTCGATGAAAAGATGGATGCCCGTTATGATGATGTGTTCCAGCAGGCATGGATTTGTAACAATACGAACAGTACTTATATCTCACCGGGAGATACGGCTATTTTCTTTACTAAATATAGTGTGTCCGATGCAGAGGAAGCTAAACACGATTATATCACCATAGACAAGGATTTTGTTTACAATGCCGATGGCTCTGTCAAGAATAGGGTTCAGAATGTGACTTTCAAAAAATTCCTTGATCCGTCTCGTGAGTCAGTGAATTATACGGGAAGTGTGAGACATGGTGTGGTCATTCGTCTTGCTGAGTTGTATCTGATAGCTGCCGAGGCTGAATTATTCTTGAACGATAATGCCTCTGGAACATCTTATATCAATGAGGTAAGGAGAAGAGCAGCTATTCCCGGCAAGGAAGTCGCCATGGAGATAAAGCCGGAACAGTTGACATTGGATTTTATTTTGGATGAACGGGCCCGTGAGTTGGGAGGAGAGCAGCAACGTTGGTTCGATTTGAAGCGTACCGGTAAGCTGCTGGAAAGAGTAAAAGCATACAATCCGGATGCGAAAGTGAATATAAAAGAGCATCATTTGCTACGTCCTATTCCTCAGACTCAACTGGATGCCATTATCAATAAAGAAGAGTTCGGGCAAAATGCCGGTTACAATTAAGTGTGCCTGTCAGGCTGAAGTTTGATTTCCGGTGAAGGTGTATCTTGATGATTGGCAGAGAAGTTATTTAGCTTGCAAAAGTTGGTAAATAACATAAGTTCGTTTTTTAAAAAGGTCTTGTTCTTTTTTTAAAATGAACTTATGTTTTTAAAAAACATCCTTATCTTTTTTGCATAGGAACTTGTGTTTTTGTACATGAACAAAAAATTGATGATTCCCACATATATATGTGTAACCTCACGCGGACGTATATATAGTCCTACGTGAACGTTCATGAAGTGCCGCATGAACATTCGTATAAAACAGGTTGTCTTTCCTCGGAACATTTTCCCTTTCACGACGGGAGGTTTTTACAAACTGACAGCATAAGTTTAGGAAGTTTCTTCCATTGTTTCCGAAAGTTATGCCGTTAACTTTCGGGACTACTCCTATCAATGCAAAAAACACATTTTATCTCTCATGCTCTCATCTTTTATCACTTTCCCCCGATGAATAAAGCGTTTAAAGGGTGAGAGATGAGGTGAGAGATGCCCCAAAAGGTGAGAGCAACTGCTCTCACAAAGCCAAAAAATGTCTTGTTATGCAATCTGGGAACAGAACATCTCTTTCTTTTCGGCTCAGTCAAGATATATGCATGAAACTATTGAATTACAGATACCCTTATAGTCTTGAATTCAATCCCGGCTGTCATATCGTTGCTATTTTTCTCGAAAAGAAAAGGAGGAAAAGACATATTGAGGTTTCCGATAAAAGGTGATGATAGTGTTAACAGAGTTAATAATTCTGTTGTGGAACTTTCCGGCAAATACAGTCTGTCAAATGATCGTTGATAAAACCTGAAGCTTGCAAATGGGCGTAGCAAATCGTAGTTCCGAAGAACTTGAAACCTCGTTTTTTCATATCTTTACTCATGGCATCGGATTCGGGGGAGGATACCGGAATCTCGCTCAATGACCGGAATGTGTTGATAATCGGCTTTTTGTCGGGAAAGAATGACAGGGTATAATTATAAAAACTGCCGAATTCCTTTTGTACGGCAAGGAATAGTTTCGCATTCGTGATTGTCGATTTGATTTTCAGACGGTTTTTTACAATGCCCTCAAATTGCATTAGCCGCTCAACGTCTTCATCGGTCATTTGTGCCACCAACTCGGCATCAAAATTACAGAAGGCTTTACGATACCCCTCTCTTTTTCTAAGAATCGTTATCCAGCTTAGTCCTGCTTGGGCACTTTCCAATACAAGAAACTCAAACAGCGTCTTGTCATCGGTTACTAACTTTCCCCACTCCTGATCATGGTATTTCACATACAATTCGTCTGTTCCGCACCAACCGCAACGTCCGTTTGTTATATCTTGCATAATTCTATCATTTGTGATATGGAACAAATGTAATGGATTCATGGCATTATGCCAAATTTAAAAGGACTATTTTATACGCATATATAAATTATCTTACAGTGTCAGGAGCCGTTCTTGTAAAAATCTTTTGGTAGTACTCCAAATTGTTTCTGAAAACATTTGGCAAAATAGGAAGAAGAGTTGAAACCGACAATATAGCATACTTCATTGATTCTGTATTCTCCGGATTGAATCAGTTGGGCTGCCATTTTCAACCGTTCCAGTTGAATAAACTCATTGGGGGTAATTTGAGCGATTCCCTTTATTTTTCGATGCAGGCTGGAACGGCTCATATTCATTTTCTCGGCTAATATATCCACATTAAAATCGGGTTCCGAAATGTTCTTTTGAATTACTTCTATTAGTTTGTCTAAAAAGTTCTCATCTGCTTTGCTCAGTGCAATGGTTTTGGCGTTCACAAAAGGTGATGAAGTAAAAGCATGGCGCAATTTGTCCTGATTGCTTAATAAGTTCGCTATGCGTGCCAATAAATACTCCGTAGAAAAAGGTTTTTCTATATAGTCGTCGGCTCCCAGTTCTATTCCTTCTATCTTGGATTGCATGGTAACTTTTGCTGTGAGCAGAATGATAGGAATATGGCTATGTTCGATATCGGTCTTTAATGTATGGCATAATTCGAAACCATCCATTTCGGGCATCATCACATCACTGACAATCAGACTGATTGTCTTTTCTGATAGCACTTGCAAGGCTTCCTTGCCATTAGATGCACGTATAACGCAATATACAGTTTCCAGTTGTGCGCAAATAAAGTTCTGCATCTCGGGGTCATCCTCTACTACAAGAATACAGATGTTAGTGCTGTGTTGCCGGATGACTGTTTGCATATTGCCGGTCTGGCTGATAGTGGAATCTTTTTGTAATTGTATGGCTTTTTCTTGATCGACAGGAAGCTCGACACAGAAACAGATTTCTTCACTATCCTTTAAGTAAAGTTTTCCTTTATGTAATTCTGCCAAGGAACGTGCCAAAGGCAGGCCGATGCCGGTACCGGCTGTGCGTTGCCCACCGGAGGTTTGTTTGATTTGCACAAAAGGCTGGAAAATTTTTTCTTGCATATCGTGGGGGATGGGATGCCCGTCATTGCTGACCATAATGGAGAAGTATCCCGGTTCTTTCATGCCGCATGGTGGTATTAAAGATACATGGATAGATGATGTGGCATATTTTACTGCATTATTGAACAGATTGCTTAGAATTTTGGTCAGGGCTTCTTTATCTACGGGTGCATTGAAATCCTGTTCGGGCAGGTCTGTTTGAAATTTCAACCCATTCTGTTGGGCGGCGGGATTGAAACGGATATAAGTGTCTCTTATTAGTTGGGAGATATTACAATCCATAAAGTTAAGACGGAACCCCTTGGTTTCTGTTTTTCGGAAGTCGAGTAACTGATTGGTCAGGTCAAGTAATCGCAGGGTATTCCGTTCCATGACGTCCAGGTTCTCACGGATGGTGTTGCGATCTATGTTTTCCTTGTGCAGGATGTTCTCTAACGGGCCTTTTATCAGGGTTAGCGGTGTGCGGATTTCATGTGCTATATTAGTGAAGAAGTCTATTTTGGCATGATAAATTTCTTTTTCCTTTTCGGCTTCTAAGATTTCCAGTTGTCGTTGTTGTTTGTCCGTGATTTGTTTTCGGAAGCGATAGAAGATATATCCGATACCGGCTGCCGAAAGTATAAAATAAAGAAGATAGGCCCACGGGGATTTCCAGAAAGGAGGTGCGATATGTATGTGGATACTTTTGATGTCATTACTCCATTCTCCCTTGGCGTTAGCTGTTTTCACGCAGAAAGTATAGTCGCCTGGCTTTAGATTGGTATAGGAAGCGGTGGAACTTTTTGTGGTACTGTACCACTCTTTATCAAATCCTTTCAATGTATAACTCAGATAATTTTCTTCAGGGGCGGCGTAACAAAGAGCTGCAAAGCGGAAGGCAAAAGAGTTTTGATTATACTTCAGGTTTATTTCCCGGGTATAAGTCACGCTTTGACTGAGGGGGGAATCTTTGGTGCCTATATCGGCGCTTTTGTTGAAAAGCAGGAAATCGGTGATGGCTACAGGTGGAAAATAAGTGTTTTCGGTGAAGGACTCGGGTTTGAAGGCAATGAAGCCATTGATACATCCGAAATAGATGGTACCGTTTTTGCTCTTAATTCCTGAACTATAATTGAACTGATTGGTGAGCAGTCCATTGTTGTCTGCATAAATGTTCGAGGTTTTGGTCTTCAGATCGAACCGTATCAATCCTTTGTTGGAGGTGAGCCAAAGGATGTCATTGTTGGCTTCTACAATCTTATAAATCACATCATTGGCAAGCCCTTGTGAAGAATCATAAGTAGTGAATTCCTCTGTGTCCTGGTTGAATGAGCAGAATCCTCTTCCCAGCATGGTGAACCACAAACGTTGCTTGCTGTCTTCATAAATACTTATCACCTTGTTGTAAGGGAGTCCGTGGGGAACTCCGGGAGTAGAAACATAATTTTTCCAGCTGTTATTTCTAGGATTGTATTTGAATATACCGGAATTATAGGTGGCAAACCAGATATTTCCTTTACTGTCTTCCAATATGTTGAAAACAAAGATACCATCCATTTTGTGGATACGGGTGAAATCATTTGTTTCATGGTTATAGAGATTGAGTCCGGTTGTGGTACCTATGTAGAGTTGACCTGCAGAGGTGCGGCACATGGAATAGATGTTGTTGTCGTTCAATGTATTTTCGGCATGTCCCATCAGGTAGTGACGGGAACGGCGGGTCTTCAGATCCAATGAGTATAATCCTTTGGAATATGTACCTATCCACAGAGTGTGATTGTCCATACTTAGAGCGTGGACATTATAGTGCAGTCCTGCCAGTGGACAAGGGCTGAATTCTTTGGTCTTTGGATTGAATTTGTTCAAGCCGCCGTCTTCTGTTCCTATCCATAGATTTCCGTCTTCATCTTCGCAAAATTCACGGACTACTTTTCCGCTGAGGCTGTTTTGTCCTATGATGGGATAGTATTTTTCGAAGGTGGCATATTGGGTGGGATAATAGTCTATGCCTCCGAAATAGCTGCCGATCCATATGCCACCTTCAGCATCCTTGTAGAGGGAATAAATGGCATTGTCCGACAAGGAATAGTCATCGTTGGGATTGTAGGTGAGGTGTTGGATTTCCCGGGTTTCCTTGTTGTAAGTGTATATTCCTCGTTCTGTGGCAACCCACAATGTTTTTTTGTCGATGGGATAGATGTTTCTTACAAAGATACTTTCGGTTTGGGAAGAGTCCGGTAGCAAGTCGGTGACTGTCCGGGTAAGGATATTGATACTTTTCAGACCACCTTTTGCGGAACCAGTGTACAAGGTATTATGCTGTTCGGGGAAAATTTTGAAAATCTGGTCATCGGTGAAGAGGTTTTTCCCCTCTTGTGTTTGGAATAACCGGAAGTTCTGGAAATGATCATCAGTATAATAAAGCCCTTTTCCGTTATAGCCTATCCATACTGCGTTTTGCTGGTCTATACAGATAGAACTGAGTAGATGGGCATCGGGGATAGCATAGTGTGTTAATGTTTGTCGGTCGTTATCGAACAGGAAAACGCCTTGGGATTCTACTGCTATCCAGATGTTTTTTTGTGTATCGGTGGTGATTTGTACAATGGGCTGGGTGATGCACAAGCTGTCCTGACTTTTGCAGGTGAGTTTTGAGAAAGTTTCCGTCAATGGATCATAGATATAAATTCCGTCGTCTGTTCCTATCCATAATTTCCCATCCTTATTTTCGTGCAATGAGTTGACGTTGTTATTACCCAAAGAATGAGGGTTGGAATGATTGTGTTTGAAAATACGGAAATTGGATCCGTCATAACGGTTTAGTCCGTCTTTGGTGCCGAACCACATGAATCCGTTCCTGTCTTGGGTGATACAAAGAACGGAACTTTGAGACAGTTTGTTTTTCAGACCCAAATGTTGGAAATAATATCTTTCAGCATGAACACAGGGGGATGACAGGCTGAAAAGGATTGATATGAGAAGGAATAAGTGCTTGTACATAGTTTGTTTTATCAAGTGGTTTACTATGTGCAAAAGTAGATATTTGGCTGAAAAACACAAGGGGAAGGCAAAATATTGTCCTGTTTTGGCAGAATATTGCTCTCTTTTCGTAAGGTGGAGGAGGTAAGGTGGTGTAAAAGGTGGGTGAAAATATTGTTTTGGCAGAAAATTCATATTATTTGGATGGATATTCTTGTGGCTTTTTATCTAATAAGTCTACTTTTGGGCTGTAATTAAATTAAAGATCAAATATGAAAAACATGTTTAGTAAAGGTGCACATCCGTCTGAATTTGGACATCGACAAACAACGATGTTGATGTTGGGCTTGTTTTTACTCGTTTCCCAATGCTTGTTTGCTCAGAGCAGAATAATAAAGGGAACGGTATATGATGAACATAAGGATGCACTGATCGGTGCGTCGGTTATTCTTAAAGGTACTTCTCAGGGAACCATTACCGATATAGATGGTAATTTTAGTGTGGAGGCAAGTGATAAGAATACTGTTTTGATTGTTTCTTATATAGGTTATGATGCCCAAGAGATAAATGTGGGTAGCCAGACCTTTGTCAAGGTACAGTTGAAACCTTCTTCTCTGGCGCTGGAGGAAGTTGTAGTGGTGGGTTACGGTTCGCAAAAGAAAAGTGAGCTGACGGCTGCCATCTCAAGTGTCAAGTCTTCGGATTTTGTCCGTGGAAATGTGAGGGATGCGGGGCAATTATTGAAAGGGAAAATTGCTGGTCTTAGCATTGTGAATTCTACAGGTGACCCTACCGAGAATTCGTCTATCTTACTTCGTGGTACTAACTCCTTGCAGGGTAACAATTCGCCATTAGTGTTGATTGACGGTATTCCGGGAGATTTAAGAACGGTGGCTCCTGAGGATATTGCTCAAATCGATGTGCTGAAGGATGGTTCGTCTGCGGCTATTTATGGTACACGAGCTACCAATGGGGTGATTTTGGTTACTACCCGTAAGGCTAATTCTGATTTTTCCATAGACTATAATGGGTATGTCGGTACAGAAGAGTTTGTGAAAACGGAAAGAGTGTTGACTGGAGATGAATTTCGTTCTTTAATTCAGGATGGAACAATTTCTGCTACTGATTTTGGAGGTAATACAGATTGGCTGGAAGCCATAACTCGTACTCCGGTCAATCATGGGCATAATCTGAGTGTAAAGGGTGGTTCCGAGAAGACTAATTATTTGTTGAATGTCAATTATAAAAAGAACCAGGGAATTTTCAAAAAGTCAGATAATGAGGCGTTGATTGTACGACTGGCGGTGAATCATTCAATGTTGAATGATAAATTGCGTTTGAACGTCAGCGTTAATTCTAATACGCAGAACTATACAACGACCGGAGATGGTTCCTCTTTCAATAGAGGGGTATATAGTGCGGCATTGGTTACTAATCCTACCTTGCCTATTTATAAGCAGGATGTAAATAAGGATGTCCTGTCATCAATGCCGGAGTATGATGGTCCTTGGGCACAGCCTTCGGCTCTGGTGGCTATCGCCAATCCGCTGAGTACTATCGAGACAGCTAATGGCAGACATCACAGACAGCGTACCAGATTGAATGGTAATGTTACTTTCCAACCCATCGAATCATTGAAATTCAATGCTTTGTTATCTTGGGATAGATATTACGAAACAAGGGGTTATCGTGAGACTTTTGATAATTTCAATACCACAGTGGCTCATTCCCGTGACGGTTTTGCCTCCAGAGGTACTTGTGAGACTACAGACCAGTTGTTTGAATTTACCGCTCAGTATAGTGAAGTTTTTGGCATTCATAATATTTCTGTATTGGGAGGTTATGGCTATCAGAAGAATATATGGGAGGATTATTGGATGCGGAACTGGAATTTTCCTACAGACCAGTTTGGCTGGGATAATATCGCTTTAGGACGTGGCGACAGCGATATTGCCGGTGCTGCTATTCCTATTAACAGTAATAAAACGTCAGGTAATCTTATCAGTTTTTTCGGACGTATCAATTACATATTGGCGGGCAAGTATTTGGCTACCATTAGTGTAAGGCATGAGGCAGACTCCAAATTTGTGGGTTCCGATCAGGTTTGGGGTACATTTCCGGCTGTAAGTCTGGCATGGCGGATTAATGAAGAGAATTTTATGAAAAATATCAAGTGGATTAATAGCTTGAAACTTCGTGCCGGTTATGGTGTGACAGGTATTGCTCCTTCCAATCCTTATTTGGCAACCTATCGTTTGGGATATACTTCAAATAATGATACTTTTTAGGTGAGTTCTATCAATTCAATTTATCCTCTTGTATCAGACAGCAGAACTC